>ULQV01013358.1_pt1 | contig 10152 bp, 11 predicted proteins | sample 1954851 | NCBI WGS metagenome assembly ULQV01 (sample SAMEA4835665, study PRJEB28245) | human gut metagenome | biome: gut microbiome; material: fecal sample | place: Denmark | collected 2008 | reverse complement strand
GTCTGCCCCGCCGTCTGGCGCGCCATGGCAAACTGGTTGCCGAACATGAACTCGACGAGCTCTGTCAGAACGCCGTCCTTGGCGCGGAAAATATTCTGAAACGTGCTGTTGGAAACGCCCGCCTCGTGGACGATCTGTGCGACCGTCGTCTTCTTGTATCCCTGCTCCAAAAAGAGCTTGACGCAGACTGTCAGAATGCGCTTTTTCGATGGCAGGCTCGCGCTTGTGATTGCGATAGGACCACTCCCCTTCCCCGGATTTCTTCGCGCTTGGCATGTATGCCAAGATTATATCAGACCGGGAAGAAAAAGGCAAGGGAGCAAAAAAATTTTACGCCGCTTGACAAACGCACCCATGCGCGCTATATTAGTTAACGAACGTTCGTTAGTCGTCCTTAGGAGGCCGTATGAAGCAGGAAGACACAAAGCAGAAAATTTTGGACAAGGCGCTCGCGCTGTTCTCGAGCCGGGGCTACGATGCGGTCAGCGTCGGCGAAATCGCGCAGGCTGTCGGCATCAAGGCGCCGTCGCTTTACAACCATTTCCCGAGCAAGCAGGCGATTTTCGATGCGCTCGTGGAGTCCGTCGCCGCGCAGTACACACGCGACACCGATCAAATCTCCATCCACGTCCAGAACGCACCGCAGGATATCCCCGTTTTCACTGCGATCACCGAAGACGCGCTCTATGAAAAGGTCCGGCAGATTTTCGAGTATTCGCTCCACAACGAAACCATCCGCCGCTTCCGCCGCATGATGACCATCGAGCAGTTCCGCTCCCCGGAGCTCTCGCAGCTCTACACCGAGCGCTACATCACGCGCGTCGTACGCTATCATGCCGGGCTTTTCGAAAGCCTCATTGCGGCGGGCGAAATCCGGCACGAAAATCCGCAGACGCTGGCGCTTTTGTATGTCTCACCAGTCATCACCCTCCTTGGCATCTGCGACCGCGAGCCCGAACAGGAGGCCGCGTGCTTAGAGAAGCTGCGCGCACACGCGGGCCTTTTCTTCCGCACCTTCAACCTGTCGGCAAGCGGCAATCCATCTCAAAAAGGAACACAAGCATGAAAAAACGAAACTTTACGCTTTTGTGGCTCGCGCTGTGCATCCTTCCGACAGCCATGCTGCAGCTGCGCGGGCGCATCCGAAGCGCGGCTGTCCGCAAAACGGTGCTTTGCCTCCTCGCAGCCGTTACCGCCATACTCGTCGTCGGCCGCCTGATTTCGGGCGTGCACTGGCTGAGCGATATTCTTGGCGGCGTCTTCCTCAGCGCCGGACTCGTTCTGCTGTACGCGTTCATTTGCCCGGAGGACAGCCCATCCAACGCATAAGCGGCTTTTGCCGCGCATCCATTTCCGGCCCCCGCGCCGAATTTAAAATTAAAGGAGAACTTTTTGAACCTTACAATGTTATCACTGGAGCGTGTGGCCTGACCGGGAGGTCTGGCAAATCTGCTACACGCCACTCCTCCCGAAGCGTTGGTCCACATCTTCAGGAGGATTTCACATGAATCGCGAAAACAAACGCAAAACCTTTGAAAAAGACTACTATAAAACCCACGCCTGCAGCGACACCTTCGTCTGCAAGGTCTGCGGCCGGACCGTCATCCCGGAAAACGCCGGCTCTGACCACCGGAACCATTGCCCCAATTGCCTCTCGAGCCTGCATGTCGATATTGACCCCGGCGACCGCGCGTCCGACTGCGGCGGGATCATGGAACCCGTGGCCGTCTGGGTGAGAAAGGGCGGCGAGTGGGCGATCATCCACCGCTGCAAACGCTGCGGCGTGCTCCACTCCAACCGCGTCGCGGCGGATGACAACCCCATGAAGCTCATGTCGATTGCCATGAAGCCCCTGTGCGAGCCGCCGTTCCCCATCGAGCGTATCGAAGAGCTGACGGCCTGTATGGCAGGCGACGGCAGGATACGGTAACAAAAGAGCGAGACTTCCACCTGCGGAAGCCTCGCTTTTCCTGTTATGTGCGGCTGTATCCGGCCACCTCTTTGGCAGGTCGGGCGCTTACTGCTTGCCGAGATACTTGCCGCACTCCCGCTCCAGCAACTGCCAGACCGGATACTCCGCCCCCTGCGCGTCAAAAAAGCGCTTTAAGTCCCGGTTGAGCGCGTCCATTTCGTCAACCGCATTCATCGCGTGGTCGGACGCGCAGAGTTTCCCGAGGCTCGTTGCACACATGAGCTTAAAAAACCGCAGGCAGGTCTTGCGGTATGCTGCGCCTTCAAACTCCGCATCCGCCTTCGGCAGAATCTCGTGTCCGGCGTCACGGATGGCGCGGTAGCCCTCGATGTTCGCGTCGATCAGGCGGCTTAAGTAGTCCGTATTCCCCTTGAGCTTTTTGAGCTCGCCGTCCGTTTTGTAGCACGCGAAGGCCGCCGGCATCACGAACGCCGCATGGCAGAGCAGATAGTCCTCCATATTGGGCTCGTAGATCACCTTGTACTTTGTGCCGTCAAAAATTTGCCGGATGAGCGGCTCGTTGGCGCTTGCGCCCGGAATCTGGCCGATGGTGATCTTCTTGAGGTCGATCGAGCAGACCTTATCCTGCTCGCGGTGTCCCGCCGAAAGCGCGAAGGCAAACAGCACATTCTTATCCGGCAAAGCCTCGGAAAGCGCCCTTGCGCGCACATTGTTTCCCACAAAGACGAGATTCTTCGCCCGGCTTTCGCGCAGCGTGTCGAGAATCGAGTCCAGCTGCGTATAGCGCAGGACGACAAAGACCACGTCGTAGCTGTCCTCGGGCTTCAGCTCTGTCACGACCGGAACCCGGCTGACCGACACGCGGGGCGAAAATTTGTCTTTGATCCGAAGCCCGTTTTCCCGGATTTCCTCCGCCCATTTTCCCCGCGCAAGCAGCGTTACGTCCTTCCCGGCGCGGAAAAGATTTCTCGCCAGATTGCAGCCCAGAACGCCCGCGCCAAACACCAGAATCTTCATATTCAAATCTCCTGTCTCAAGCGATATGAAAGCTTGCTATACTTAGTTAGTTTTCTCTAACCAAACATAGCAAGCATCATCTCAAAAGTCAAGCCGCCGGAGCATTTCATTGGCGTTTTTTCTTATGCGGACAACGGTACTTGCCGCTTTGTCCTATCTTGTCCGGTTCTTGGGCTGCACCGGAACAAATTCCAGCTTGAGCCGCATTCCCATCCCCGCGGCCAAACGCTTGAGCGTGCGAAGCGACGGGTTTGCCGTTCCGCTTTCGAGCTTGCTGATATTCGTCTGGTGGATGCCGGTCGCATCGGCCAGCTGGTTCTGTGTCAGGTGCCGCTCCTCGCGCCCTTCGATGATGGCCCGGACGATCTGCTCCTCCGGCTCGAGCGAATCCCACTCGGCAGCAAACGCCGGCTCACGCATCTTTTTGGTAATGGTATGATCGAGACAAAGCATAACAGAATATCCTTCCTGCGCAGCTCGTGCGCGTGATCAGAATTTTGATGGCAGGCAGCCCCCGCTGCGCTTGGAGGAGGTGCCGGGCGCCCGGTAAGAGGGGGCGGACGCCCGGCGGGAGGATGGCGGATTGGGAACCGCCGTCAGAAAGAGGCAGGGATGATGCCTCATCCCATCTATACAGACGCAAGCGTCAGCTGACGCAGGATGCGCTGCAAACAAAAATCCGCACAGCCTGCATGGCCGTACGGAAACGAAGCCCTATTCCCAACAAAGAATAAGAACATATCCTTTCGGTCCCGGTCATGGCAGGACACCGGGCAGCTCTCGGAAGACCTGACTTATTCTGACCAACCAGACATCACAGTGACCGACTCGCGGGGCTTCTCACCCCATTCCACCTGCAAGCACGAGGCTTGCGCGAACTACCCGATATTTAATTGCTGTTATTATAGCACAAAATCGCACAAATACAAATATCATTTTCCTGTATATTATGTCGGTTTTTACATGGCATCATCTAAAAATCGGAATAAGCTGTGAAAGCGCACAAGCTTTTCCGTCCGCGCGTCTGTCACGTGTCTGTTTCCGCTCTGCTCTCCACGCAGACGAACCGCTCCAGCAGATGCTCGCATTCCTCGCAGCACCACTCTCCCTCCCCGCGCGCAAGACACCCCGCCCGGTCCTCGCAGCCTAAGCAAACCTCCGGCAGCGGCACTCTCTCTACATATTCCATAGCGTCCTCCACGTTTTAATTATATAGCTATATTTTAGCCTACGTAATTTATTAAATCTTATCATACTTGTCTATACAATTCAAGTATATCAAACTTGTATGGGCGGTTAATTATGGATTACTACGCAATCGGTCAGCGCATCCGGAAATTTCGCAAGGCGCAGAATCTCTCGCAGGAGGCGCTTGCCGAGCAGGCAAATATCTCCACGACGCATATTAGCCACATTGAGACCGGCAACACGAAGCTGAGTCTGCAGGTCTTTGCGGACCTGGCCGCCGCGCTTCATGTCAGCGCCGATGACCTGCTCTTTGACGCGCCGCCGTCCGTGAAGCCCGTCTGTGTGCGGGAAATCGCGGCGCTGCTCGATCAGGCCACGCCGGAGCAGACGCAGATTCTGACAGACATCGTCCGCGCCGCCAAGCAGGCCATGGACAAGTATCTCCCTTAACGCAGAAACCGATCTGCGTCAAAATACCGGCTTCCGCACAGGACGATGTGGACATCGTCCCCTATGCAGGCTTTGAAATTCTGTAAAAACAGGACGGTCCCGCCCGGAACCGTCCTGTTTTTTATCTTCGCTTGTAGAAAACCGCAAACCCGAGTCCCAGTGCGAGGACCAGCGCGCAGGCCGCGAGCAGAACCGTCTGCGTGCCGCTTGTACGGCTGCTCCCCTGCCCATCTGTTTGTCCGGGAGACGTACCATTTTGACTGTCCGGCGGGCTCTGGGGCGGACCTCCCTGCGTATCCGTCTCGGAATCTGTCTCAGCATCCGCGTTGAGATCCGGCTGCTGGGACGGGGCGAAGTCCTCCGTATCCGAGCTGTCCGCGTTATCTCTCTGCCTGCCGCCGAAGCCGCCCTTGCCGCCCATCGTGTTTCCCATGCTGCCCATGTCGGAGATCGTAATGGCCGACGCGTCCACGAGGCTTTCGCTGCTTTCCTTCTGCGCCTCGCTGGTCGATGGAATCGAGCCGTCCAGCTGCCCTGTCACGCTCTGCGCCCGAAGACAGCAGAAATTTTTCAGCGTCTGCACGCCGGTTTCAAATTCGTCATACGTACAGAACTTCGTCGGGTCCTTTTCAACATACGGCGCAATCAGGCTGTATGCCTCGTCGATGAGGCCGTCGATATCCGCCGACTGCAAAAATTCCTCGTAATATTCGTGGTACAGCTCGGTATACTCCTCGCTCGAGAAGATCCACGCCTGCATCGGCCGGTCGGAGAGCACATCGTCGATGGGGTCGTTGACGGCGCTTTCCGCGTCGCTTCCCTGAAAGCCGCCGAAGGCCAGATTGTAGTCCCAAGGGAGCCTGGAGAGCTTGCCGTCCTGCTCGTAGAGATAGTAGTTGTGGATCATCGAGCCCGTGTAGCTGTCGCCGTTCACGACGAAATTGTGGACGACGAAATAGCGCAGCACCGCGTCCATGTCCAGAACGTCCTCCAGGTCCTCATACGAAGACAGCTTCCTGAGGCTCTCGATCAGCCGCTTTTCGTCCTTGCCGGACACATCGGTCTTCGCGTTGTCGAAAATATTCGGATAGCTGTTCGCATCATCGTCGATGTATTGCAGCTTCACATCGTCTGACCCGTTTCCGCCGCCAAAGCCGCCGCCCGGCATTTCAGGACGGCTCCGGGTTTCGCCTGTCTGCACAGAAGCCTCCGCATCGGTCCCGGTCTCATCTGCTGCCGCCGAAGCTTCTTCATCTGCCGCTGCATCCGGCATCTCGGGCGGCGTACCATCCGCATTGTCCGGCATCTGGAAGTCTCCCGGCGGGCTGCCCGGAAAATCGCCGGGTGTGAAATTCCCTTGCTCGGGCGGTTCCAGTCCATCCGCGTCAAACTCAAAGTCCTCCATGTCGAAGTCCCGGCCATTGCCGCGCCCGCCGCCGAAGGACATCGAGTCCGGCTTATAGAGCTCGCCCGCCTCTTTGTCGTAGTTCCGCTCCAAGAACGCGTCCTCCACGCCCTCAACCGCTAAGTAAAGTCCCCAATCCTCGCCGTTGACGGTGATATAGACGTAGCTGCAAAGAGGGCTTGCAACGCCGAAATTTCCCATCAGCCGGTAGACCAGATAGTCCTTCATCATGGTGTTGTCCTGAATGAGGTTGTTAAGGCAGAGCTTGTCGAGCCCGTGATAGGTTTTTCCGCTGTCGTAGTGGTCAAACTCGATTTTGAAGCTGTAGCGCTGGCTGCCAAGCTGCCGGACAGAGGAAAGGGACGTATTTCCTTTCGCGCGGATGGCGACATTTTTGTAGGACTCGCCGTCGATGACCACCGCGCACGGCTCATATTCCTCGTCCTCGCAGCCTTCAATAAACGCGTCCCAGTCGTCCATCACGATATCGATCGTGTGTACCCCCGTCGTGTCAAAAAGCCGCGTCTCATAGCCAAGCGTCGCCGCGCTTGCCTGCAAGCCGAGGGCCTCGCCGTTCATGAATAAAATCGTCAGAATCAAAGACAGAATCAGCACGGCGCAGCAAATCCTGTCTATTTTTTTGTGCGCCGCCATGGTTTTCAGCCCATGTAGTCGCCGTTGTAGCTGACGAGCACCGCGCTCGATACGCCGGGCGTCGCGGCAAGACCGTTTACAAACGACGTGTCCTCGCTCTTGAGCCGCACCTCAACGTTCAGCTCGATGTTCCCCGCCTGCGCGGCCTTGCTCTTAATGACGCAGCGCTTCGTTTCCGCCGTCAGGTAGCTGAGCGCCGCCTGCTCCGCCTGCGCGTCCGCGCATTGCAGCACAAGCATGTAGGGATTCTGGTGGCTCTTATGGTTCACAAATACAAGGAGCATCACACCGATGATCACGCTTCCGAACACCGCCAGCGGAATAAACCCCGCGGCCAGCACGATACCGACGGCAATTGCCCAGAACAAAAACGCGATGTCCAGCGGTTCTTTGATCGCCGTGCGGAAGCGGACGATGGAAAGCGCGCCCACCATGCCAAGGGACAAAACGACGTTCGATGTCACCGCCAGAATGACAAGCGTCGTGATCATCGTCAGCGCGACCAGCGTCACACCAAAGCTCGACGAGTACATCACGCCCTGATACGTCTTTTTATACACCAGAAAGATAAACATACCGAGCCCGAACGCCAGCGCCAAGGCCAGCACCATATCAAGTAAGCTCACCGCCGTCACGTTCTCGAGAAAGCTCGATTTGAAAATGTCATTGAATGTCATAGTTCCTTCTCCTTTTATTCTTAATTACTCCATCGTGCCGCACAAAAAGCAATTGCTTTTTCAATAAGCATCAGTCGTACATCCGGCACGCCGCATATTTAGAAAACGCGCCCGCGCGTCTGCCCGGCAGCTGGACGATATCGCGTACCACGTCCGGCAGGAACGCGTCCCATTTGACCTCCAGAATCGCCGGATTTTCCGGAACCGGAATCGTGGGACAGCCGGTGTTCAGAAAATCCGTGCAGCTGAGCCCGGTCCGGATGTTATAGTCTAGCGTCACGCGGACATTTCCCGGGGCATAGACGAAGGGCTCGCGCGTGTAGTCGACGATCGTCTTTGGCCGCAGCTGCTCGGCGCACATTTTGCCGTAGAGCTCCGTCACAAGCGGCATTGCGCTTTCCGCCATCCACGAGAGCCTGCCGTCCACAATCGCCTGCGCCTGCCACGGCTGCAAAACGGCCATGTCCTTGCGCCCCAGCCCCGCGATTTTCGACTTCTTCTCCAGATGGATGCACGATACGTCGCCGTTATAATACCGGATGCGGAACTTTTCACGCCGCGACACGCCGTCGAGCTTTTCGCGCAGCGCCCGGTCCTCCGGCGTATCAAAATACAAGCTTCGAATCAGGTACCGCCCATCCACCGCATGCGCGTCCGGCTGCAAAACCCGCCGCAATCTCTGCCGTAAAATGAGAAGATCAAGCGGCGAGAGCTCGATCTTCCACTCGTGGCGATAATCCGTCATGGCATGTTCTCCTTTCCGCGTTTCGCTCGGGGATTTCTGGCTGTAAGCATAGCACTGAACGCTGAAAGGAGTCTGAAAATTCGCGTACCCGGCTGTAAACAAACTGTAAACTGCCGGAATTTCAGCTTTCTTTCAGCTTCGCATGGTAGTATACTGAAAGAACGCTGAACGAACGCGGAAAGGAAGGTCTTGCGATGAAAATCCTGATTGTAGAAGACGAGGTGCTGCTGGCAGATTCCCTCAAAACAGCCCTTGAGCAGAAGGGCTTCACGGTAGAAACCGCGTACGACGGCGAGACCGGCAAGGAATACGCCGAGCTCGGGGTCTACGATCTTCTGATTCTGGACGTAATGATGCCGAAGCTCAATGGCTTTGACCTGGCCCGGCAGGTGCGCCGGCGCCGCTGCGCAACGCCGATTCTGATGCTCACGGCAAAGTCTGAGCTCGAAGACCGCATTGAGGGCCTGAACGCCGGCGCGGACTACTATCTCACGAAGCCGTTTGACATGCGCGAGCTCATGGCCTGCATCAACGCGCTTCTGCGCCGTCAGGGTTCTCAAATCGACGAGCTGACATTCGGCAATACCGCCCTCGACCTTGCCTCCTGCACGCTTGTGTGCGGAAAAAACAGTGTCCGCCTGTCTGCCCGGGAGTTTGACGTGATGCGCTTTTTGCTCCAATCGGGGCGCAATAATCTTTCCAAGGAAGCGCTTCTTGCCAAGGTTTGGGGCTTTGACTCGAACGCGGTGGAAAATCACGTGGAGGTCTACGTGGGTTTTCTGCGCAAGAAGCTCGCGGCCATTGGCTCGAACGTGCGCATCGCGGCCGTGCGCAGGCTCGGCTATCATCTGGAGGTCTCGGAGGAATGCTGAAAAAGCTGCGTGTCAAATTTATCCTCATGATGATGAGCTTTACCATTTTGCTGCTCGGCAGCATCTTCGGCCTCATCTATCACTTTACCGCAGCCGACCTCGCGCAGAGCAGCTTTGAGATGATGCAGGCCGTCGCCCTGCGTCCATCGCGCCCGGAGCGTCCGGGCAGTGCGCCGGATTCAGTCCGTCTGCCGTTTTTCACGGTGGAGGTCTCCAAAACCGGCGCGATCACTGCCGCTGGCAGCGACCTCTATGATCTTTCCGACGAAGATTTTTTGCGCGAGCTGGTGCTTGCGGCGCAGGCAGACGGGAAAAACGACGGTCTTCTGTCCTCCTACCATCTGCGCTTTTTCAGGGCCGTCACGCCGGACGGAGAAAAATACGTCTTTGCCGACACAAGCGCCGAGCAGGCGACGCTCAAAAGCCTCATCCGCACGAGCGTCCTCATTGGCCTTGGAAGCCTTGCGGTATTCTTCGCGCTGAGCGTGCTGCTGGCGAGATGGGCGGTGCGGCCGGTGGAGCTCGCGTGGCGGCAGCAAAAGCAGTTTGTGGCCGACGCGTCGCACGAGCTCAAAACGCCCCTTTCCGTCATCCTCACAAACGCGGAGCTCCTGCAATCGGCGCAGGGTGAAGAAACAAGGCAGCGCTTTTCCGCAAACGTCCTCACGGCGGCCACGCAGATGCGCGCGCTGGTCTCCGGCCTTCTCGATCTTGCCAGAAGCGATCAGGCCACTTATTCTTCCGCGCACGAGCGGCTGGACTGGAGCAAGACGGCGCTGGACGCGTGCCTGCCGTTTGAGCCGGTCTTTTTTGAGCGCGGACTGACGTTTTCCTACGACGTAGAACCCGGCCTTTTCGTGCTGGGAGACGCGGCGCAGCTTTCCCGCTGCGTGGACATTCTGCTCGACAACGCGCAGAAATACACGGAATCCGGTGGAGCTGTGAAGCTCACTCTTGCGCGCCAAGGCAAAACCCGCTGCCGCCTGTGCGTCTCGTCAACTGGAGCCCCTCTCTCCCCCGCCGACTGCCGGAAAATTTTCGAGCGCTTTGCAAGGCTGGACGGCGCAAGGCACCGGGACGGAAGCTACGGCCTCGGCCTCTCCATCGCCGAAAGCATCGTCTCGCGCCACGGCGGAAAAATCCGGGCAGAGGGCGCGGACCACGAAAACCGCTTTTTCATCGATCTTCCCCTCTGCAGGGAGCTGCTTCAT
>ULQV01031573.1_pt1 | contig 10173 bp, 8 predicted proteins | sample 1954851 | NCBI WGS metagenome assembly ULQV01 (sample SAMEA4835665, study PRJEB28245) | human gut metagenome | biome: gut microbiome; material: fecal sample | place: Denmark | collected 2008 | reverse complement strand
CGAGTTCGTACAAAAGAACTGTAAATAAAAGAATCAGCATAACATTTTAGCAATGTTCAACTGATTCTTTTTTATTTATTTAACTACATCATCTTATTTGGCGCTTACACAATCTATGGTGAAAAAAGAAAAGAAAAAGGGTCAATTTATAGACCCCAAAAGTCACCCCTAAAATTGACCCCAAATTAGACCCCAAAAATAATGACCCCAATTAAAATTGGTTACCCGCTTAATACTGTATCTTTTTTTTCATCCACATATGTGGGACTCCTTCATCATTGTCAATTTGACCAAACTGAATATAGCCTTGTTTTTCATAGAATGGGCAGATACGAACTTGTGCGTGTACTACGATTAAGTCTCCATTTAATTTTTTGATTTCTTTTTCAGCTGTTCTAATTAATAGGTTACCTATATGTTGATTTCGATATTCCTTTAATACGGCTACCCTTCCAATAGTGTAATGATCGTTTTCTTTGAAGAAACGACATGTGCCGATGGGTTTTCCTTCATCAAAGGCAACAATATGATGACTAATAGTGTCAATTTCATCGAATTCATTTTTAAAGCCTTGTTCTTTCACGAATACTTCAATACGAATGTCTTTGGCTTCTTGTGGTAAGGTTGTAAAAATTTTTGTGTTCATATTATTCCTCTTTCTTTCTTTCTGATACATTAATAACTCAAAAATAGAAAGTCAAATTATGATATAATAAGGAGTAAGTTAGGTGGGAAGAAGTATGCGTATTTATGAAGAATCTTTAAATCGTTTTATTAAAAATTCATGGATATATTATGAGGCAAATGATCCTTATTATGCAGGTAAGATTGAGCGTATCTCAATTGAAAGAGTGCATGATCGGATTTTATATTATGAAGTAAAGGCTATTATTCAAACGCGTTGGAATGAGGAAATTATTAACTTTAGAGTGAATGAATATGGTACGATATTAACTACAAATTGTACTTGTACACAAGAGACACATAAAGGGTGTGTGCATTTAGTAAGTGTAGTGCGTGCCATTAATGCGATCAATCCCCAGACTTTTCCGTTTTGTGTGGAGTATCAACAATATATTGAAGAAAAAAATCGTCAGGAAGAATTGGAAAGAAAGCGTCGTAGAATTCATAGTTTGAATCAGGCGGCATTTGATTTTCTAAAAGAAAAACAAGAAGATAAAGTTAACAATTTCTTTAAGGAAAACGAGAATCGAATTCGTTTGACGTTGCATCCTACAAATTCGTATTATTATTATGATCAGGCAGCATTTAAATTAAAGATTCAAGTGAATCGTGCATATACAGTAAAGAATATTCAAGCTTTAATGCGAGGCTTTTTTGAAAAGAAATTGGAATCTTTTGGGAAAAACACACAGATTTATTTAAATCCAGAAGATTTGGATGAGCCAAGTCAAAAGATTTATTCATTTTTGATGAAATATACTTTTTCAAAAGATTGGCAAAAAGACGGGGAAATCTATTCGGAATGTCTGGATGATTTCTTTGATTTAAATGTATCTTTGCCTAATGACTATACCGAATTTAAAACGGATGAAAAAGATATAAAATTAGTTATAAAATTGGTTGAATATGATGATTGTTTCGAATTCAATGTAGATTTGGATGATAATTTTCTAATTGGTAATAAACATTTGTATGTAGTGGATTATAAAAATATTACGCGATATACATTGGATGCGGATGGCTTTTTAGCTTCACTTGCGTATAATATTTCGCAAGAAGATGGTTGGTTGATTAAAAAAAGTGATTTTAGAGCTTTTTACTTACAATGCTTGCAGCCATATATGGATTATATTCAATTAGAAACGAATGTAGATGTAGAAAAATATGCGACTGTAATTGAGAATATTCGTGTGTATTCAGATCTTGAAAATGCGAATATGATTGTATGGGGAAACTATCTAGAAAATAATCAAAAAAAGAGTTTCTTCACAAATACAGATTCCAACCAAATTGCCAGTATAGAAGCAATTATTTCGCATTATGCGGTAAAGATTGAAGATAATAAGGCTGTATTTAAAGGTCGAAGCGATGCGTTATATAATTTTTTGGATCATGGAATTCCTTTGATTCAAAAACAAGCGGATGTGTATGTGTCTGAGGAATTGAAACGTTTAAAGAATCGTCGCAGTATGAATTTAAGTGTAAAGGTCTATGTTCAAAATGATTTATTGAAGATGGAACTAGATAGTGATGTGAACGCAGATGAATTGTCGCATATTTTAAATGCGTATCGAAAGAAGAAAAAGTTTTATCAGTTAAAGAATGGTGAAATGATTGATTTGGAAGATACAGGTTTAGAACAGTTGAATGAATTGGCTTCTACAATGAATTTAACGACTAAGGATTTCAAGAAAGAAACAATTGAAAAACCAGCATATCAGGCTTTCCATTTAATAGATGTGGATTCAGAATTGGATGTTCGTAATGATGATTCAGTTACAGAATATACAGATCGATTAATGAAAGTGAAAGAACAAACGATTCAATTGAAGGATGAGTATAAATCTTTATTGCGCACGTATCAGCAGCAGGGCATTCAATGGTTGTATGATTTGAAAAACATGAATTTAAATGGAATTCTTGCCGATGATATGGGACTTGGAAAAACTATTCAAGTATTGGTATTTTATGAACAGTTTGTTTCAAAGGATAAACCGAGTTTGATTGTATGTCCAAGTAGTCTAATGTATAACTGGATGTCAGAAATTGAAAAGTTTAAGATTGGTGTGGACGCTGTTTGTGTTACGGGAACGCAAGAAGTGCGTAAAGAGATTATTCAGGAAAATCACGAACTCTATATTACGACATATGATTATTTGCGTAGGGACGTTGAATTGTATATGCCTATGGAATTTGAATATATTGTTCTAGATGAGGCACAGTTTATTAAGAATCCTAAGACAAAGAATGCGCAAAGTGTAAAGGCTTTAAAAAGTAAACATCGTTTGGCATTAACAGGAACGCCAATTGAGAATAGTTTAAGTGAATTGTGGAGTATCTTTGATTTCTTGTTGCCAGGCTATCTATATAGTTTGAATTATTTCACAAAGAATTTTGAGAAACCCATTCAGATGGGGGATGATGACAGACAGTCCAAACTTCAAAAGTTGGTGTCGCCATTTATTTTGCGTAGAACGAAAAAACAAGTGTTGAAGGATTTACCGGATAAGGTTGAGAAAGATATATGGTTAAACTTTAGTCCGGAGGAGAAGCAATTGTATCTTGCAAATCTTGCTCAAGTCAATGAGCAGCTTCAGCAACAATTAGAATTGGAACAAGTGGATTCGATTTTGATCATCGCGATGATGACGCGTCTTCGTCAGATTTGTTGCGAACCAAGAATGTTATATGAAAACTATAAGGGTGAGAGTACAAAGTTTACAATGTGTCTTGAATTGATTGAGACATTAAAAGAGAATGGTAAGAAAGTCTTGTTGTTTTCAAGTTTCACAAGTATTTTTGATTCCTTTATCGAAGAGTTTAATCAGCGAGGCATCAAATACCATATGATTACGGGTGCAGTTGATAAGAAGAAGCGTAAAGAAGAAGTAGATGCTTTTCAGAGTGATGATTCGGATGTATTCTTAATTTCATTAAAGGCTGGTGGAACTGGGCTAAATCTGACTAAGGCACAAGCTGTGATTCATTATGATCCTTGGTGGAATGTGAGTGCGCAAAATCAAGCAACAGATCGTGCGTATCGTATTGGTCAGACAAAGAATGTGTTAGTGTATCAGTTGTTGATGAAGAACACAATAGAAGCGAAAATCTATGAGATGCAGAAGCGCAAAAAAGAGATGAGTGATATATTTGTCGAAAATTCAAATGGTGGCATTTCGACTTTATCCAAGGAAGAATTGAGGGATTTATTCTCTATGGAATAGGAACTATATAATTTTTTGAAATATATAGTTCTTTTTTATAAAAGTGTGTTAAAATAGAAGTAATGAAAGGGATTACAAAGCGGTGATAAAATGAATAGAAGTGCAGGAATCTTATGTCCTGTTTTCTCTATCCCTGCAAATCAAGGGATTGGTGATTTAGGGCAAAAAACAATTCGAATGATAGATATTATTGCGGATGCAGGGTATACCATATGGCAAATTTTACCTTTGCAGATGACAGGCCCCACCCATTCTCCATATCAGACATATTCTAGTTTTGCGGGGGATCCTATCTATATTAACTTGGATCGTTTGTGTGAAATGGGGTTGTTGACGCAAAGCTCAATTGTGAATTGTAATAAGTTTAAAGACTTTGTTGAATATGACAAGATTCGTGAATTCAAGGAATCTTATTTTCAAAAGGCCTTTAAAGTTTTTAAAAAGGAATTTGATTCATTTAAAGAAGATTTTGAAGCATTTAAGCGTGATGCATTTTGGCTAGAGGATTGGTCTGCCTACTCTTTATTTAAGAGTTTTTATAATGGGGCTCCATGGTTTGAGTGGGAAGATGAATATAAGAATTGGCCAGAAAATCGTGATATTGATTTGGATGATTATAAAGATGAGATTTTTTATATTGAATTTTTACAGTTTGTTTTTTATAAACAATTGGATGAAATTCAAATGTATGCGCACGCAAGAAATCTTAAAATCATGGGAGATATGCCATTCTATGTAGATTTAGATAGTGCGGATGTATGGTGCAACCGTAAAGCTTTCTTATTGGATGAAGAAGGAAAACCAGAATATATTGCGGGTTGTCCACCAGATTATTTTAGTGAAACTGGACAACGTTGGGGAATGCCAATTTATGATTTTGATGTGCAGGAAAAAAATGGATATCTTTTCTGGTGTAATCGTATGAGTTGGATGAATCGTTGTTACGACATGGTGAGAATCGATCATTTCAGAGCGTTTGATACATATTGGAAGATTCCAGAATCTTGTCCTACTGCCATTGAGGGAAAATGGATTTTGGGTCCGGCTCATAAATTGATGGATGCGATTTTAAAGGCATGCCCAGATATTGTCTTAGTGGCAGAAGATTTAGGTTTGATTCGTCCTGAGGTTATTGAACTTGAGGAAGATTATGGAATTCCAGGAATGGATGTTTTATTGTTTAGAATGGAAGCTAAACAATTAAAGAAAAAGGCAAAGAAAAACTCTGTATTATATACAGGAACACATGATAATGCGACATGCAATGAGGATTATCATACGTATGATTCAAATAAGCGTATTAGTTTGCGTCGTTTCTTTAAAAACCAAGGCTATTCAAGCCGTGCCTTTAATGAAATGTTGTGTCAGTTTGCGTTAGATAGTAATGCAGATACAGTAATTCTTCCTATTTGGGATATTTGTGGATATAAAGAAGAGGCTAGAATCAATACACCAGGAACAGTATCAAACAAAAATTGGACTTGGAAGTTAAAAGATTTTAAGACATTTCCAGATAAGGTAATGAAGACAAAAGAATGGATTGAAAAATCGAATCGCTAAGGGGCATGAACTTGCTCCTTTTCTTGTGTATTGTTAAAATAAGATGGAGGTGGAAACAATGAAAAAGTTAATAACGATTTTATGTTCGTTTGTTCTATGTATATCTTTGTTTGGGTGTCAGAAAGAGACAAAGGATTATATCGCAAAGATTGAAGTGAAGGATTATGGAACAATTACGGTTAAGCTAGATGGAAAAACAGCGCCTATTACAGTGCAAAACTTTGTAGATCTTGCCAAATCCGGCTTTTATGATGGATTGACATTCCATCGAATTATTGAAGGATTCATGATTCAGGGTGGTGATCCAAACGGAAATGGTACGGGAGGATCCGACAAAACAATCAAGGGAGAATTCAAAGAGAATGGTGTAAAGAACAATATTAAACACAAGCGTGGTGTTATTTCTATGGCAAGAAGCTCAGATTATGATTCGGCGAGTTCACAATTCTTTATTATGCAAGAAGACAATGATTCATTAGATGGGCAATATGCTGCCTTTGGACATGTCACAAAGGGAATGAAGGTTGTGGACAAGATTTGTGAAGATGCAGATCCAATGGATGATAATGGAACAATTGCACAAAGTAAGCAGCCTGTCATCAAAACAATTACAGTATCAGAAATTAACGACTAGAGTAATCTAGTTGTTTTTTTGTTTGACATCTTAAGTTAGTTAATGTAAACTCGATTTGTTTCAACTAACTGAGGTGGATTATGATTAATAAAAAATTATTATTTTCAGTGAAGGAAAGTATTCCTTATATTAAAAAAAATGTATTGTATCAATGGATTGGATTAATTTGTAACGCATGTTCTACGGCTTGTTTATGTTTGATTGTCACAAAAAATAGAAGTTTATCATTCATTGGAATCATTCTTGTATGTTTAATGATTCGGTATGTTGTGAATCAAAAAGCCATTGAAATGTCGTATCAATCAAGTCACATTGTAAAGGAAACACTTCGTTCTCGTTTATATAAGAAGCTATCTAAAATTGGAATTGGGTATACAAATAAGTGGAGTACGGCTGAAATTGTACAATTATCCAGTGAGGGTATCGAACAATTAGAAACGTATTTTGCGAGCTATATTCCGCAATTCTTTTATTCTTTAATTGCGCCATTCACATTATTTATTATTATTTCGTTTATGGACATAAAGGCTGCTTTTGTCTTACTGATTTGTGTGCCTTTGATTCCAATGTCGATTGTGTTTGTACAAAAGTTTGCGAAAAGACTATTGAATCGTTATTGGGGACAATACACAAAATTAGGGGATAATTTTCTAGAAAATCTTCAGGGGTTAACGACGTTAAAAATATATGAGGCAGATGGCCATTATCATGAGAAGATGAATGTAGAAAGTGAAAACTTTCGTAAGATCACAATGCGTGTATTAACGATGCAGTTAAATTCCATTACAGTTATGGATTTGGTTGCCTATGGAGGAAGCGCATTGGGAATTGTATTTGCGTTAAATGGATATCATAGTGGTGCAATAACTATGTTTCAGACTTTATTTATCATTTTGATTTCAGCTGAATTCTTTATTCCCATGCGACAATTAGGATCCTACTTTCATATTGCGATGAATGGTATGGCGGCAAGTGATAAGTTGTTTGCGATATTAGAAAAGGAAATAGAGGAGAAACAAAATGTAGAGATAGAGAATTGTTTTATTTCTGCATCGAATCTTCATTTTGGCTATACGGATCAGGAAGTTTTACATGGAATAAATTTTAAAGCTCATAATGGAATGATTGGTTTTGTAGGTGAGAGTGGTAGTGGTAAGAGTACAATTGCCTCTTTATTGATGGGACAGTATTCGAATTATAGGGGTGAACTAAAGCTATCAAATTATGAGATCAAGGATATTAATATCTATCCATATATGACTTTGGTTTCTTTAGAGAGCTATTTGTTTAGTGGAACGCTTAAAGACAATTTGTCGGTGGCTAAAGATGCTTCTGAAAAAGAAATGAATAGCGTATTAGAAAAGGTGGGTATTCTTGATTTTGTGCATGAACAAGGTGGACTTAATATGCACATTTTAGAGGGTGGTAAAAACTTATCTGGAGGACAAAGACAGCGTTTGGTTTTGGCCAGAGCTTTACTGAAGGACTCATCCATCTATATTATGGATGAGGCAACAAGTAATATTGATGTAGAGAGCGAAAATAAAATCATGGAAGTATTATATGAGTTGTCAAAAGAAAAACTTGTGCTTTGTATTTCGCATCGTCTGGCAAATCTAATTCATGCAGATGCGATTTATTGTTTGAAAGATGGAGATATTGTAGAGAGTGGAACACATGAAGAGTTGCTTCAACAGAATGGTGTGTATCGTGACTTATTTAACACGCAAAAAGAATTAGAAAGATATGGTGCCTAATATGAGTACAATTCAAATATTTTCACGTTTAATAAAACTTGTATTTCCATTAACTGGATTTATGATTTGTGCCATCCTGATGGGAGTAGCTGGATTTTTATGTGCCATCTTTATTCCTGTTCTTTCAAGTATGGCCCTAGTAAATGATCCACTATTTAGTTTTCATACGATTGTGATTTTATTATTTGTGTGTGCACTTTTAAGAGGAATCTTGCGCTATGCAGAGCAAGCATGTAATCACTATATTGCCTTTAAATTGTTAGCTCGTATTCGTGATCAGGTGTTTGGGGCATTAAGAAAATTGTGTCCTGCAAAACTAGAAGTGAAAGATAAGGGTAGCTTAATTTCTTTAATTACTTCGGATATTGAATTGTTGGAAGTGTTCTATGCACATACGATTTCTCCAATTTGTATTGCGTTTGTCACAAGTCTAATATGTGTGGGTATTCAAGTGCAGTTTGGATGGATTTATGGACTTTATTCACTATTTGCTTATGTTGTGGTGGGTGTGGTTTTACCTGTCTTTATTTCTAAACAATCAAGACAGATTGGTGTAGAGTATCGTAAAGAAGCTGCTAATCTAAATAGTTATGTATTAGAGAGTATGCGTGGCTTAAAGGAAAGTATGCAGTATATGGATACAGATCGTCGCTTATCAGGTTTGAATAAACAGACTTCTTCCCTGGCAAATTGTGAGAAGGAATTGAAGTATTTTCAAGCTAAGACGATTTCTTTGACAAACTTTTGTGTTGTTTTATTATCTTTAGGTTTATGTTTGATTCATATATATATGAATAGTTCGATTGATTCAATGATTGTATCGGGTGTTCTTCAAATATCTTCTTTTGGACCTGTTATCGCATTGGCAAATTTAGGTTCAACTTTATCACAGACAATTGGAGCTGGACAAAGAGTCATATCACTTTTGGATGAGTCACCTATGGTTGAAGAAGTAGAGAATAAAGAAGAGACAGACTTTAAAATGGTAGATGTATCTTCTGTAGATTTTGCGTATGAAGAGGAACAAATCTTAAAGGATATGAATTTAAATATCCGTGAAAATGAAGTGATTGGTATTCAAGGTAAGAGTGGCAGTGGAAAGAGTACGTTGTTGAAATTGTTGATGCGCTTCTGGAATGTGTCAAAGGGAAGCATCTTAGTGGATGGGTTAAATATTCGCTCTTTAAACACTTCCAATTTAAGAAAGAATGAAGGGTATGTAACGCAGGAAACGATTCTTTTCCATGATACAATTGAAAACAATTTAAGAGTGGCTAAACAAAATGCGACTATGGAAGAAATTGAAGTGGCTTGTAAGAAGGCAAATATTCATGAGTACATCCAGTCGTTGCCAAATGGCTATAAAACTATGGTGGAAGAACTGGGTAGTTCGTTATCCGGTGGAGAAAGACAAAGAATTGGTCTTGCGCGTATGTTTTTGCATGATGCGAAACTTGTTTTATTGGATGAGCCAACGAGTAATTTGGATAGCTTAAATGAGGGGGCTATCTTAAAATCAATTTATGAAGAAAGAAAAGATAAGACCATTGTTTTTGTTTCACATCGAGAATCAACTTTATCACATTGTGATCGTGTGATTCATATGGAATCTGAAAGGGTCAGCTAATGGATAAGCGTGAAAAAGAAATGCATACAGTGTATGAGATGATACATTTGTATTGCAGAAAGAATCATAAAGATAAAGAGTTGTGTTCAGAGTGTTTGGCTTTGTATGAATATGCAAAGATGCGCATTGAAAAGTGTCCTTTTATGGAAACAAAGACATTTTGTTCGCAATGTAAGGTACATTGTTACAAGTTGGATAAAAGAGAAAAGATACGTAAGGTGATGCGTTTTTCTGGACCAAGAATGTTGTTTTATCATCCTATCATGGCGATTCGTCATTTGTACTACCAAATTACAGATAAATAGAAAAAATATGCATGTTGATCGAAAATATCTTCGAAAAATATGCATTTTTGTTTAAAATAACCTCGAAAAATATGCATAAAAGTAAAAAATAACCTCGAAAAATATGCAAAAATGAGATAATTAGATAAGAAGGCATCTATGTTAAGAATAAAGTTTTATGATAATTTATAAGATGTATCTAACAGATTTAGGCTTGCTAGTCGCAATGTATGGTTTTGAAATGAAACAGGCTATATTAGATGATACTTTAACAGGGCCAGTAAAGGGTGGTATATACGGTGCGCCAGTTCGGTGCAGTTGATTTAGTTAGGTGAAACTCCTGACCTGGTAACTCTTGGAGCAAAGAGGCCAGTATCTAGTCCTTGGGCATTGTATCGTGAGG
>ULQV01046526.1_pt1 | contig 10188 bp, 9 predicted proteins | sample 1954851 | NCBI WGS metagenome assembly ULQV01 (sample SAMEA4835665, study PRJEB28245) | human gut metagenome | biome: gut microbiome; material: fecal sample | place: Denmark | collected 2008 | reverse complement strand
GGGGACACGCAGACCTTTGAAACCGCACTTATCAGCCTCATACTTGAAATGGACGCTACACACTATTCCGTACTCCTGAACAGCCTGAAACGTGAGATTGAGAACAATATATCGACCTACAATACCTGCAAGGAGTTTTTCGACCGTCTCGATACCGGATATGTCTGCCGACAGCATGAAAGCCGTTTTGACTGGGGCATTGACAGACAGATGAAAGTCACAAATGAATATTACCGGGAACTCATGGAAGCCAACGGCTCTTTGGAGGCGGTAGGTTTCAGGGAGCACGACCGTCAGGAAGAGGAGCTTTTGGAAAGAAGGTACGAACGGTGCAAACGGGAATACGACAAGGAGAAAGCCAGGCTGGACGAACTGTACAAGCAAAAGGAGCAGGCAAAGCGTGAAGCCCTGCAATGCCTGAAAAACCATTGCGGGGATATTTGCAGGCTGGGCGGCTCACTATTGGCTATCCTTGAAAAATACCTGACAGACCAAAAGAAAAAGGAGGGAGAAGAAAAGGAAGCTGTCACCGCACAGACAACCCCGCCCACCTACTTCCCCATGAAACTCTTGTCAGCCGTTTACGAAAAATGCAACGGTGAGCAGTTCGAAGCCGTTTCCGAATTGGACTTCTACGCCAACATGAACCTGCAACCATACGAAAGCAGACTGAAAATAAGACCGAGGGAGAAGGCACGTGTATGCTATCTCATTTTCCTTATGGGTGAAACGCTACCCAAGCCGGACAGAGAAAAATGGAAAGAGGACATCATGAACCTGCTGGGAATAGACGATACATACTACAAGTCAAAATACAAAGAGCCCGTTTCCGATTTTCCCAGTGACAGCAATCAGGAATTTGCTAAGGAAATGCGGTCAATATTCCGATAGCCGATGATATGTCCCGACATTCCACGACACAACCACTTTTACCACTCAAAATAATTTCTACCACTTTTTATTACTTACTGATATTTAACAAGATAGCGTGATACCCCAATCACGCTATCCACATCCTTACCACTCATACCCGGGACTAACTTTGCACTGTTCGAACGAGGTAAAAAGCCCACGCGCAGGGCTTACAGTGTAAACTTAATCATATCAAGAAAATGGAAGTGAAAGAACTTTTATCAAAACCCGTATGGCAGATGACGGGCGAGGAATTCATATTCCTGAACCGCCATGCCTTGCAGGAAAAAGAAATGGGAGTAGCGCAGCCCGTAGCCGACAAGGACAAGAAATACGTGTACGGGATAGGCGGCATAGCCCGGCTGTTCGGGTGCAGCATACCCACCGCAAACCGTATCAAGAAAAGCGGAAAGATAGACAGAGCCGTCACGCAGATAGGACGCAAAATCATCGTCGATGCGGACATGGCACTCGAACTAGCAGGACACAAAAGCGGGGGACGCAGATAAGGAGGTACGGACATGGAGTACAGAGAAAGAAAAGAAGTCACGCCCGAAGCGGCGGTGATACTGTGGCAAGCCTCACGGCTCGACCTCTCGGAAGACTACGAGAGGGCACCCGAAATACTGAAAGTACACGGTTCCGTCATAGGCACGCTGGGGAACTTCAGCGCATCAATCGGAAAAGCAAAGAGCAAGAAAACATTCAATGTTTCCGCAATCGTGGCGGCTGCGCTGAAAAACGGAACGGTACTAAGCTACACGGCTGAACTGCCCGAAAACAAGCGGAAAATACTCTATGTGGACACCGAGCAAAGCACCTACCACTGCGCAAAGGTGGCAAAACGGATATTGCGCATGGTGGGACTGCCCACAGACAGAAACCATGAAGACCTTGAATTTCTCGTCCTAAGGAAATACACGCCCGAAGAGCGTATAGCAATCGTAAGGGAGGCAATCTACCGAACCGAGAATGTAGGGCTGGTAATCATTGACGGAATACGGGACATGGTGTATGACATCAACAGTTCCGGCGAGTCCACAAGAATTATCTCCCTACTGATGACATGGACGGGGGAAAGGAATATCCACATCCATACTATCCTGCACCAGAACAAGGGGGACGAGAACGCAAGGGGACACATCGGAACCGAACTCAGCAACAAGGCGGAAACCGTACTGCAAGTGGAGAAGGACAGCAAGAACCCCGACATAAGTACGGTCAAAACCGCACATATCAGGGCGGTGGATTTCGAGCCGTTCGCATTCCGTATCAATGAGGAGGCACTGCCCGAACTGCTGGACGGCTATCAGTTCAAGGAGAAGGAGCCGGGCAAAGGGAGGAGGAAATTCGACCCGTACAAGGATGTCACCGAGCAGCAGCACCGCATCGCACTGGAAGCGGCATTCACCCTGAAAGACGAATACGGCTACAAGGAACTCGAAAAGGTATTGAGGGAAACCTACGCCTCTGTCGGTGTCATGCTTGGCGGAAACAGGGTGACAGACCTCATTACCGTATTGAAGAACAAACGGATGATCGTGCAGGAGAACGGCAGGAAATACACCTTCAAACCCGATTTCCACTATTAGCGGTATTGCATGGAAACCACTTTACTTTAGTCACGTACTATATATATACGGAAATAAAGTAAAGTGGATATAGCCCGTAATATATAGAAAAGGTACGGGCAAAAACAAAAAAGACATTTGCACCACTTGACAAGAAAAACAGCATGACAGCCCGGAAACCGCTTTACTTTAGTCAGGGTGCATATATATAGCGAAGTAAAATAAAGCGGATGCAGCTCACAACATGCAAAAAGTACGGGCGAAAAGAAAAAACAATGTCCACTTAAACAGAAACCCACATGAATACGAATGAAGCGAAGCAGATACGCATAGAGGAATATCTGCACAGTCTTGGCTACAACCCAGTAAGACGGCAGGGAGACAGCCTATGGTACAAGTCACCGTTCAGGGACGAGCAGGAACCGTCCTTCAAGGTGAACGTGGAACGCAACCTATGGTACGATTTTGGCGCGAGCAGGGGCGGGAACATCATCGCACTGGCGCAGGAGCTCTACGCGTCCGACAGCCTGCCCTACCTCTTGGAACGGATAGCGGAGCAGGCACCAAACGTGCGCCCGGTCTCCTTCTCTTTTGGCGGGCAACCACTCTCTAAACCGAGTTTCCGGCAGTTAGAGGTGGTGCCGCTTTCTTCCCCCGCCCTATTGTCCTATCTGCGGCAAAGGGGGATAAATACGGAACTGGCAAAAAGAGAATGCAGGGAGGTGCGCTACCTGACTGACGGCAAACCCTACTTTGCCGTCGGCTTCCCCAACCGTTCGGGAGGCTACGAAATACGCAACAAATTCTTCAAGGGCTGTATAGCCCCGAAAGACATCACACACATACGGCAGGAACAGCCAAAAGAATCCTGCTACCTCTTCGAGGGCTTCATGGACTACCTTTCCTTCCTCACCCTGCGGCTGGAAAGGTGTCCTGCCCGCCCCGACCTTGACGGGCAGGACTACATCGTACTGAACTCGACTTCCAACCTCTCCAAAGCAATCCGACCATTGGGCGGTTACGGGCTCATCCACTGTTTCCTTGACAACGACAAGGCGGGAATGGAAGCCGTTCAGGAACTGCGGGAGGAATACGGGCTACGCATCCGGGACGCATCGCACATATACGGAGGCTACAACGACCTGAACGACTTCCTCCGGAGTAAACAGAACGAACAACCCGAACGGCAGCAGGAGAAGCCGGAGAGGAAAGGCAAAGGTTTCAGGATGTAACCGCACGTGCACCGGACGACTTTTGAAAAAGTCATAGCTCATTAGGGCTTTTTCTTGACGCAATGCACGCATCGCTAAAAAAGCCCCAATGAGCAAAAGGGACGCCGCCCCTTTTGAAACCACGGAGCCATGCGGCATGGAAGCAAGGCAGGGGAAGTATTAACCGAAAAAATATATTACAGTTATGGGATATGCAGTTTTGCATTTGGAAAAGGCGAAAGGTGCGGACGGTGCAATGTCCACACACATAGAGCGTACCGTTCACCCGAAGAATGCAGACAGAACACGAACGCACCTGAACCGGGAACTGGTGCGGTTTCCCGAAGGGGTGAAAAACCGAACGCAGGCGATAGCACACCGGATAGAAACGGCAGGTATCAGACGCAAGGTGGGCACCAATCAAGTGAAGGCAATCCGGGTACTGCTCACCGGAAGCAACAAGGACATGAAACAAATGGAAGCGGACGGACGACTTGACGGCTGGTGCAACGACAACCTGAAATGGCTACGGGAAACATACGGGGAGCAAAACCTCGTATCGGCAGTCCTGCACATGGACGAGAAGACACCGCACATACACGCCACTATCGTACCGATAGTGACGGGAGAACGCAGGAAAGCCAAACAAGACGAACAGAACGGGAAGAAAAAATACAGAAAGAAGAACCCGCAGGATGTACGGCTGTGCGCTGATGACGTAATGGCAAGGCACAAGCTGAAACACTATCAGGACACTTATGCACAAGCCATGAACAAGTACAGTTTGCAAAGAGGTGTGGACGGCTCACTGGCAAGACACGTTTCCACCTCACAATATTACAAGGAACTGGTGGAACAGCAGGACAGCCTGCAAGAGAACATAGAAGCTCTGCTGGGGCTGGAAGAGGAAGCGCAGAAGAGGTTGAAGCAAGTAAAGAGGGAAATCAACGTGCAGAAGATGAAAGGTGCGGCGGTAAACGCCACCACAGTCATAGCGGACGGGGTGAGTTCTCTTTTGGGCGGCAGCAAGGTCAAGAGGCTGGAAGCGGAGAACGAAAATTTGAAGCGAGACATTGTAAATCTGCAAAAGCAGGTACAAGCCGAACAGAGGGAGCAGACAAAAATGGAGAACCGCCACAACAGCGAGATAATCAGGATAGACCGAAGTTACCAGCAGAAAATTGCAGGGTATGACAATAGGCTGAAACAGATAGACACCTATTTCCCTATCGTAACGGAACTGCTGCCCATAGCCGAACAATGCCGGGAAGTGGGGTTCACCGAAGAACTGACAAGGCAAATCGTCAGCCTGCAACCCGTGGAGTTCAAGGGAAGGCTCTATTCAAAAGAACACAAGGAGAAGTTCAGGACGGAGCATTCAACGGCAACCGTAGAGAGAAATCCGCAGGAGAAAGGAAAGTTCCGGCTGTGCATTGACGGAATGCCGATACTTGAATGGTTTAAAATGAAGTTTCAAGAGCTCAAAGAGAAACTGGGTGTAGGCTACACCCAAAAAGAGGAAAACATACCCAAAAGGGGATTGAGGATGTAAAGCGTAATAAAAAATAAGGGGCTTTGGTTTCATTTATTCAGCTGTTTTTCATATTTTTGCACTGGATTGAGTGTGTTCTTTCCAAGACATATTAGAATTTTTAGAAGCGTTATGCTTATCTTGTAGATGAAAACGTAGGAAATTTTCAAAGAGTACAAGGATAGCATAGTGGTTCTCACGCTATAGGCGTGGGCTGCTATATCCATATCTGTACTCAAGGTATTTTCCTACGACCTTCATCTAAGACGTGGCATGCAGGCCCACGCTTCTTTTTGTATAACTCTGCTTAGTAGGGTCTCAGGCGGCTATGTATGAAACCAACAACATGATTTCACAAGATGAATTTTCTTTATTTGACCCTCAAAAAACGAGAGCTTCAGTCTTACCTGATAAGCCCGGTAACTATATCATAGTATTACGTAGTACGTCCTCATTGCCCATAAAAGTGCAAATTTCCACTACTCCCATACTAACCTCTTTTCAGCACAAAAAAGAAAAATACAATGTCGTGTATGTAGGCAAAAGCAGTAAAAGTCTGCGTATTCGTGACTATAAACAACATTTCACTGGCACTGCCGGAAATTCCACAATTCGTAAATCATTAGGATGTTTATTGGGATTCAAACTGATTCCAAGAGACATTAACTCTCCCCAAAACGGAAAAACTACATTTGGTGAATTTGACGAGCGTACACTGACCGAATGGATGAAAGACAACCTGCTACTTTTTTATTATGCAAATAATGATTATGCAAATGTTGAAAAAGAATTGATTCGCACATATAATCCCCCTCTTAACTTGCAAGGAAATTTCAATAAAACTAATCTTGATTTCCGCAAGGAGCTTTCTGCGCTTCGTTCATGCACTTCAGCGAAACAAGCCCCAATACCAAATAACCAATTAAAACTAAATACTTATCCACAACAAATGCAATGCAGCAATTGTGGTATAAATCTAACAATTGATGAAGGGTTAAAAAATGAGGAGTACATTAAATGCCTTTCTTGTGGTTGTATTATTCAAAATCCCACCTACATACAAAATAAAAAAAATAAAGAACGCCGACAATGGATAGCGGTATTGATTTTTCTTGTTGTGGTTATAATTTTTAATATTTCAAGTAGAGAATACAGCACTTCTTCAAAGGGTAACAATAGAATCGAAAACTACGGGAGCAACAAAGGACCATCTCAAACAAAAGCTATGGCAGGAGTAAGGGTCTATCTTAAACGGCATTATCTTAAAGACCCTGACAGTTATGAAGGAATAAGTTGGGAAGCCTTTGGTATATATAATAAAGACAATAATACTTATTTTGCTCTTCATAAATATAGGGCTAAAAACAGTTATGGCGGTTACGTAGTGGAAGAAAAACTTTTTGTATTGGATTCTGACGGGAATGTTATAAAAGTTGTAGATGACATGAATGAAGTCATTAATGGTTATTGATATTTCCAATGAACAAACAATGAAGTTATGAAGGAGCAAAATGCTGAAAGACTTTCTGAATATGAGAAAGCCCAAATAGAGTTTGCAAAAGGTAAAGCGGAGTTTCTACAAGGATGTGGCGGTTGCCTGATGATCCCAATCATCATTACCATTCTACTTTGTATAGTAATTTTAATAGGTCTAATCGCTTCTCCTTTTATGGATTAATCAAAAAATTTAATTCTAACTTAAATAATATAGCATCATGAAAAAAATTATTACTTCTATTCTCATTTTGATGTTTTATCTTGGTTGTTCACCATCACAGAAGGATGTACTATTTGCAAACGCTTCCGATGAACAAATCATAGAATGGGGTAAACAGTACGTAGTCCATTCCATTGAGGGTAGTTTAAAGGAAGGAGAAAGTTACAAAATAATGGAATGGATTTTGGCAGAAAAAAAGACAAGTATTCCCGTTGAAGTATGGCAAATGGATAATACATATAAAAAAGATTCAATACCAGGATGCACCAAGCTATTAGATACACGAGGTATTTTTGATGAACTCGCATTTATAGGAAACGGTGATAGCGCATTTGTAGCTTTCGCTGTTGCATATACAATAAATGAAAAGAATGGGAACTGCTCATTCTTAGAAAAAACATTTACCCTCGATAAAAACGGTAAAGTATCAAATTGCAGCGATTACCTCAGCCCTTCTCAAAAGATGAAACAAACAGAAGAAAAATTCCACAAAGCTTTGGAACAACTGGGACCTTTTCTCATTCAGGCGGTAAAGGAAGGTGCCGCTATGGCAGGCAAAGATACAAGTGGCATAACAAATGTGACGATTAATGGAAAAACATATTCCGAATAACTTATAATATGACGTATTATGAAGAAAAATGAACGTATTTCAAGTATCAACAGTGTATTGCAAGATTATTTTACGAAACATCCTCAAAGCGAAATGACTCTTGCAAAAGAGTTTATGCATCTTTTTATAAAGAATGGCATTTTCAATAAAGATTATAAGGAAGGTTTACCCATTCGAAAAATTCTGAGAGCTTTGGATGATGAAAATTCATTAGACAAAATCCCCTACGTTCATGCCGAAAGGAAACCTAAAATTACTAATTGGTATTTTCGCCCTTTGTTTTTATCGTTTGTAATATTTATGGGTACGCTTTCGAGTTGTTCTTTTAAGTCAAATACCGATTTTCCTGAAGTGACCCATGTAGCTTTCCAAAAAGAAAAACATGGGAAATGGGGCATGGTTGGAGTTGATGGAAACATCTTGTTTGAAAACAAATTTGATAAAAGACCGTCTTATGCAGTAAATGGAGTGTTTAGAGTTTGGGATTATGATACAAATCAATATCTTTACTATTCCGCAACTCCAACTCCTAAATTAATAGGGACTCCAAAAGGTTATAAGCAAGGAGGTGTATGTAGTGAGGGAATAATCCCAGTTGTGTCTACGGATGAACGTATTCACTATTTAACAGAAACGGGAGAAACTGCTTTTTATTTGCTTCCGTATCAGGGGAAGGAATTCTTATGTGTATCTCCGTTCTTTACGGAGCAACGTGCTTGGTTTCGATTAGAAAATCGTAAATGCGGATATATAGATCCACAAGGCAATGTTGTGATAGAACCTATTTATGATAACGCTTTCCCTTTCCATGAAGGAAAAGCTATTGTATATAACAAAGAAGTTGACAAATGGTTAGTTATCGACCCCAATGGAAAAGAATTATTTGAAGCCAGTTCCAATGGATACCAACAATATTCATACACTTTTTTTGAAAACGGATATTGTTTAATAGAAAACTTCTTACTCAATGAAAAAGGCGAAAAAGCACAGAGATTCCCCTCTAATATTTATAGTATTTCACCTTTCATTGACAATGTCGCTTTATTTCAAGACAGTAAAACTGGATTATGGGGACAACTTAACATACAAGGAGAAAGCATTGTAGAGCCTAAGTATTCGCGAGCTTTAGGTATTGTAGGTGATTGGATATATGTTGCTGATACAATTGCTAATTTAAAAGATGACTGGGATAATCAATATATGAATGTATATGCAATAAATTCTAAAGGTGAGATTAAAAATAAAATAGAAAACGTTTCATGTTTTTACCCATTATCCCAATATATCATAATGGCAGAAAATGAGAAATATTACTTTGCTAACAAGAAAGGGAATCCAGTAGACAACAACTCTTATTACAAAATTTCAGTTCCCCCATTTACAAATTCCCCCAGTTACTCATCCTTTTGGTCTTCTTTAATAGCACCTCACTCCTTGTCTGATTATGATGCTTGGGGAGTTGTAACCAATTATATAGATGAAAAGAAAACATTGGCGTCAATATTTGATAAATTAACATCCGATGGCATTGATAGTTTAAAAATGGGTCAACCTATTTCAAGAATTATGGATTTATACAATATAAAACAAATGCCAGCAAGTGGGATGGTTGACTTGCATAACAGAGATTGGGGTATAAATCAAGTTTTTGCAACATATTCCGTCGGCATTCTTTATGAATGTAAGTGTGTAATTGTGATTAAAGTAGAGATTAATGCGAATGCTTCACCGATAGGTGATAATCCTCAAAAATTATTTGATGCTATACCACAATATCTTACAGAAACTTTGGGACTAAAAAGGGAAGATGAAAACCTTTATCGCTCTAAAGATGCTTGTTATGATATTGTTTATTGTAAAGGAGAAAATTCGTTCTTTTTAATGTCTAAAGCGATGACAGAGGAATAGTTAAGAAATATTCATGTATCATCGAACACTTAAAAATATTCCCGCACAGGACATCAAATTCTGTACGGGAATACTTTTATACATAAAAAATAATTATCTAAGTATTGTGGACCTGGGGAGAATCGAACTCCCGTCCAAACGAGGAAACCATATGCTTTCTACATGCTTATCTTTGCCTAAAATTTTCGAACATAAGCAAGACCAAAGCCACCAACTTATGCCTTATCCTCTAAAGTTTCGTAAGAGTTACGAGGAAAAACTCAAACTATTCCCGATTTTACTGTGCCACTTTATCAAACGCTTCGGAACAAGAGCTTTTGAGTGACATCTCGTTTCTACCACTTTGGCGGAAATAAAGCTAATCTACTATACTTCGATTAAGCAGCGAGAGCATAATTTTCGTTGCCAGATAAATTTTTGAAAACTGGGATTATAGTGCCAATCAACCACGCACTGCATGCTTACATACCATTCCAACTCGCTGTCAATTCCAGTCAAGCCCAAAATGATTTTGCAAAGATAACGTTTCTTTATTACTTAAACAAATCCATAGATTAGTATCTTTGTATATTAGAAAATATCATACTGTTAATTTATTTAAGAAATAGACTATCATTCAATATAAAGAATGATAAATAAACATCTGCCACATTAAACCGGGTGTAAATTAGGGTGTATTATTCATAACTACCTAATAATCAACATCTATTGTGGAGCTGGAGGGA
>ULQV01030845.1_pt1 | contig 10213 bp, 10 predicted proteins | sample 1954851 | NCBI WGS metagenome assembly ULQV01 (sample SAMEA4835665, study PRJEB28245) | human gut metagenome | biome: gut microbiome; material: fecal sample | place: Denmark | collected 2008 | reverse complement strand
CCCCGCCGATGACCACAAGGTCTACCGTGTCGGCACCTGCGAGAAGTGGGGCAACCTCCGCAACGTCATCTGGGGCGCCTGGGACGTCTGTATGCACATCTGAGAATACGCAAAAAAAGAAAGCCCGCAAGGGCTTTCTTTTTTTGCTCAATGCCGTTTCCGGCCGATCCATGCCGTTCCCGTCAGCGACAGTGCCACGCTCACGGCGTAGATGCCCGCGCCCGGGTCGAAGGTCTTGGGGGAGCCCTTCTTGTCCTCGTCGGCATTGTCGGTATCGGTGGTGGTGCCGCTGTTGTAGTAGTACCGGGGCGCCGCCTCCCACTTGGCGTACAGGGTGACGCTGTCCGTCACGGGCTGGGTAAAGTCGTAGGCCGCGGTGCACGCCTCGTCTGTGTACCAGCCCGCGAAGACATACCCGCTGCGGGTCGGATCGTCCGGCTTCGTAGCGGGCAGATTGGCCCGGATTTGTGACTCTGGTTCCGGCGTACCGCCATTCGTATTAAACGTTACTGTCCATACGCCGCTCGCGCCATTCTTAAAAGTTCCCCCAGAAACGGTGATTTTCCCGGAGCTAGAATGATCTAACCATACACTTCCGTCAAATGTTCCTCCTTCGATGGAAGAACGTGCGTCAGGGTAACCGGTAGTAACATACATCGCGTAGCTCTTGTTGTTCTGCGCCGTACATCCGGAGATCACCATACTACCGCTGACAGTCAGATTGCGATAACTGCAAACCCCACCGCCGTGATCATCTCTCCCGGTGCCGGTAGCGCTGCAGCTTTTGATTTTTGCATTGTCGGACAGTGTTGTGGTGCCGCGGTTATCGATTCCGCCGCCTCCGCCGGCTGTACATCCGCAGATCGTCCCGCCGGACATCTTAAAATCACCGTCATTTGTCACCTTTACACCGCCGCCGCTTTTACCGGCGCTGCACCCCACGATATTTCCGCCTTCCATTATAAAGCTTGCCCCCGGCGCCACAAACACGCCGCCGCAATCATTATAGACAATTTGGCCAATATCATTGTTATATTTATACGTGTTCCCCGTGCCGCCGGTAATGACCCCGCCTTTAACCTTTTCGGCACCGGCTGTCTCATCGAGCCGCCACGGCTTGTCATTGCCGTCATTCGTGAACTTGTGTTCTGCCGATGGATTGCTGTCCACCAGCGTCAGCGTGCCGCTCTCTATCTTGATAACGCTGCCGCTGCCGGTTATCTTCAGCACAAAGCCGTTCAGGTCCAGCGTCACATCCTTCGTGACTACCAGCGTATTGCTGATGTCAATGTTGCCTTTCAGCTGGATGGATGTCACCGCAGTGTCTCCCAGCGCCGTCGTCAATTCCATCTCGGTGCTAACGCTCGTGGGCGTCGGAGACGCCCACGCTGCGGTGCTCAGCACCGCAGCCAGACAGCCTGCCAGTACCAGCGCCAGAAATCGTCTCTTCATCCGTTTGCTCCTTTCGCTCCCGTGCGCGCCGAAGCGCGCGCCTCGTATCCTCTCTCCCTCAGTATACCGGATTTTCCAGTTTCCACAACCCGTATCTGCAAATAGGATAACGGTAAATAAATATCCCCCGGCGAAGCCGGGGGTATTTCTTATGCGGGCAAAGCCCTATGTTGCCAGCCACGCCGCATGCGGCGTTAGTACGACCTGCCATTTGCATAGACTGTCCTACCCACACCGGTATAAGTCCGGCACCTTTTCATTCTTATATAGCCGTCATTCCTAACACTTACGCTTTTTCTTCTGCCTAATTATCTCAACAGCAGCCTTTACTTCTATCACACAATTTGCTAAACTTTTTCTGCCATTTTATTCTTGAATGGCCTCCCTTTGTTTTGTAGCTTGCAGTTGCCAGACCGCATCGCTACTATAACAGAGGGAGTTTTATTTTTCCTCATCGGCAGCAGCCTCTTTTGAACCACTCGCCCAGCGAGTGGTTTTCGCGATACAAAAATATCCCCCGGCCAAAAGCCGGGGGATGCGTATCTATTTCTCTTCTTCGTGGTACATGGACGGGAACATGGCCTTCAGCAGGTTGTACGTCCGGTTGTGGCTGTCGGTCCACTCGCCGTGCTCCGCCGTCAGCCTTGCCTTATCGCCGTACACCTCCAGCGCGTGGCAGGTGTCCACATAGGCCTTCTGCATCTGCCGCATCCGCGCGCTCATGTGCTGCAAAAGACTCATGATCTTCGCCGGCTTCTCCCGGAAGTACGCGCTGAAGTTGTCATAGGTGATCTCGCTGACGATGGTGTTCTCCAGCGCCACCGCCGTGGTGTTCCGGGGCCGCGACTCCAAAAAGCTGATGACGTTGAAGAAGTCGCCCTCCCGCAAGGTCACTACCTCCACCTGCTCCGGCATCCCATAGTCGAAGTACACCCCCACGCTGCCGTAGAGGATGTTGTACATACTCATCACCATCTCCTTGGGCCGGCAGATGATCTCGCCCTTCTTATAGCGTTTTTCCGTATGCGGCATAAAAAACCTCCTGAAATGCGCCTGTTGACGCAGCTTTGTGTGCGCCTTGCGCAGAAAATGTGATAAGGTATCAACAAAGTACAAAAAAGGGAACATAAAAGTAAAGCATCGCTGCCTAAATTGTATCATATACGTGCCCCCTTGTCGACACTTTTTCTTGCCAAAACAAACCAAATGTGTCATACTGAGGGGGTAAAGGAAGTGGAATATTTTGAACTATTTTGCCCCAAAACTATCCTCTGATGAGCTGCGTAAAATGAGCGCCATCGCCCTGGCCCATATGGGTGATGCGGTCTATGAAACGCTGGTCCGCACCTGGCTTTGTGTCCACGGTACAGCGACAGGCAAGGATCTGCACCGCGCCACCATCGCTCTGGTCTGCGCCCCCGCCCAGGCGAAAAAAATGCAGAAGGTGCTCCCGCTGCTCACGGACGAGGAGCAGGCGGTCTACAAGCGCGGCCGCAACGCCAACGTCCACACCATGTCCCGCAGCGCCACCCCGGCCCAGTACCATTCCGCCACCGGTTTGGAGTGTTTAATGGGCTATTTATACTTAAAAGGTGATAAAAACCGCGCGGAGGAGCTGTTCTGCGCCATGATGGAGGAGACCTGATATGCCCCTGGATGCCGTATGCCTGCAAGCTGTGGTGGCGGAGCTTTCGCCCCTTGGCGCCGGCAGCCGTATCGAGAAGATACAGCAGCCTGCCCGCGATCAGGTGGTGCTGCTGCTCCGCGGCAGCCGCCGCCTCCTGCTGTCCGCCGGAGGGGGGCAGCCTCGCCTGCACCTGACGGAGCTGCTCCGGGACAATCCCGCCCAGCCCCCCATGTTCTGTATGCTTTTGCGAAAGTATCTGTCAGGCGGAATTATTGAAAAAATTGAACAAATACCGCTGGAACGTGTGGTAAACATACACATTTCCGCCGCCGATGAGCTGGGCGAGCGCCGCCGTTTTTCCCTCATTTTAGAGGCATTTCCTCGCCGCGCCAACCTCATTTTAGCCGATAAGGACGGCCGTATCCTGGACTGCCTGCGCCGCATCGACTTCGAGATGAACCCGGACCGTCAGGTACTTCCGGGCCTGTTTTATCGTTTCCCCGCAGCGCCTGACAAGGTTGACCCCTTCACAGTGGAGAGGGAGATGTTTTCCCGTCTTGCCGCCGTGGCAGGGGAGGATATGCCTGCGGATAAGTGGTTGGTGGACACCTTCAACGGTATCTCACCGCTGGTGGCCCGTGAGATCGCGTTTCGTGCCTGCGGTGCCGTGGATGCCCCTGCGCCGCGGACAGCCGAGACACTTTGGGCCGCGTTCTCCGTATGGCGCGATACTGTGAATGCTAACAACTTTACACCCGTTATGCTGAAACGCTCCGGCGCGCCTATGGACTTCACCTACCTGCCTGTTTGCCAGTACGGCAGCGCGGCAGCGGCAGAGGAGTACGGCAGCTTTTCCGCCCTGTTGGATAACTTCTACGCCAAGCGCGAGCAGGCGGACCGTGTCAAGCAGAAGGGGCAGGACCTGCTGAAAACGGCCAATAACGCCGCCGCTCGTCTGCGCCGCAAGATCACCATGCAGGAAAAGGAGCTTTTGGACAGCAAAGACCGGGATAAGTGGCGCATTTACGGCGAATTGATCACGGCAAATCTGTATCGGATGGAGCGCGGCATGAGCCGCCTCACGGCGCAGAACTACTATGATCCGGCGTGCAAAGACATAGATATTCCGTTGGATGTCCGCCTTTCACCCCAGGAAAATGCCGCTAAATACTTCAAAAAATATACAAAAGCCAAGACCGCGGAAAAATACCTCACAGAGCAGCTGACCAGAGCCGGTGCTGAACTGGAGTACCTGGAGAGTGTTCTGCAGGAGCTGGCGCAGGCTGAGTCCGAGCAGGATTTCAACGATATCCGCGCCGAACTGACCGACGGCGGCTATCTTCGCGCCAAGGGTGGGAAAAAGCAGCCCTTCCAGCGCCCCAGCAAGCCCCGGGAGTTCCGTTCCTCCGCCGGATTGCCGATTTTTGTGGGCCGCAGCAACCGGCAGAACGACCGCCTGACCACCAGGACGGCGGAGAAGTGGGACCTGTGGTTCCACACCCAGAAGATCCACGGCTCCCATGTCATACTGTCCACCGGTGGCGGACGACCCGATGCACAGAGCATCGCAGAGGCCGCCTCTCTGGCCGCCTATTTTTCCCAGGCGCAAAGCAGCACAAAAGTACCCGTTGACTTCACCCAGGTAAAGTTCGTAAAGAAGCCCGCCGCCGCTAAGCCCGGAATGGTAGTTTATACCAATTATCAGACCGTTTTAGCTGACCCGAACGAGGAATTAGTAAAACATTTATTGGTAAAATAGAGCACAAAATATGTAGAAGTTATGCAACAAATTGTGGAGGATACGTCTATGATTGCCTATGCTGTTCTTATGTGGGCCATCGCAGCCCTTTTTCTGCTGCTCGGACTCCTGATCTACCACGGAAAAACGGGGTTGATCCATGAATATCACAGGGAGAGAGTCAGATCGGAGGATATGGCAGCCTATGGCCGGGCCTTTTCCACCGGACTTTTCGCCCTTGCGGGAACACTGGTACTTAGTGGGATTGTCTCTCTTCTGTGGACACTTCCCGGCGCGGTCACCGCTTCTCTGGTGGTGCTGTTCGTCGGTCTTGCGGCGTCATTCGCCATTCTTTGGCGCGTCCAGCGCCGCTATAACGGCGGTATGCTTTGACTGTCAGCAAAAAGGCCTTATCAGGTTGATGGAAAGGCGGCACCATGAAACGCCAGGCGGAAAAAGCGGATATTGTAAAGCGAAAAGTGTTTCACGAGCACATCATCCTACTGACCGAGGGGCGTTTTCTCATGTTGGCGGTACTGGCTGTTATGGTGTGGCTCCCGTATCTCTTTGTGCGGGACAGAATGGCCGGAATGACGCCGGCATGGTGGGAGATACCCTTTCTCCTGCTGGTAGAGGTGTCGTTGTACTACGCACTGCTTCGTCAGTTCTGGTACAGATGCTTTGGGTGCCTTGTGGTCACGGAGGACGAGATCGTTTGGAAGTGTTCCTTTATGCGGACAGTGCGGCTGAGAAAGACGGAGATTCGATATACCGGCATCGACTACCGCTGGCCGGGTTCGGCGCGAAAAGCGGTTACGCCTGTAGATATGGCGTATTTCTCCACGATGCCTTACCCGCAGGAGTGCCGGAACAAGAGCTATCTGCTGCGCAACAAAAAGAGATTTATTAAATTCCCGGCCGGTGAGAAGCTTTGCCGCTATATGAGTGAGTGGCTGCCGGAGCCGTATGAGAGGGTGTTTGCCGCAGCCAGCGATGGCTATGAAGCGCGGCGCAGAAAGAGGGAGCGCAAGCGCGGAAGAGAAAATGAAATGAGTCGAAAACTCTGAAAAAGACCGCCTTTCGGCGGTCTTTTCGTTATTCTCACGCTTCGGCGGGTGCATCGCGGAACAGAATGGTGATGCACCACAGGCCGGCAAGCCCCACCAGTGCGTAGATAACACGGCTGATGGCCACGGCCTGGCCGCCGAAAATGGCTGCCACGCAGTCGAAGCGGAACAGCCCCACGGCGCCCCAGTTCAAAGCGCCGATGATGACCAGTACCAGAGCGATACGGTCAAGAACCTTCATATGACAAAGACCTCCATTCTGAAAAGACTACTGCTTTGTATAGCATTTCCCTGGCAACATCGTATATACACAAAAAAATTTTCAGTTTGCCTGAATAAATTTGGAAAAGCGATTGCAAAAGCAGCGTTAATTTGGTATTATCAGTATAGAACAATCTGTACACGACCATGTACATATACAAAAGGAGGAGACCATGAACAAGAAGTTTGACAAGCTGGGTTTTTATCCTGCGGATATCCTGCTACCCAAGGGCCAGGACATGAACAAGTGGGCGGTCGTCGCCTGCGACCAGTTCACCTCTGAGCCGGAGTACTGGCAGGCAGTAGAGAAAAAAGTTGGCGATGCGCCCTCCACCCTGCGCCTGATCCTGCCGGAAGCCAATCTGAAGGCACCCAACGTGGACGAGTACATTGAGAATATCAATAACGCCATGAAGAAGTATCTGGCGGACGGCGTGTTCGAGACGCTGCCCGACTCCCTGATCTACATCGAGCGCCAGCAGTCCGACGGCAAGATCCGCCACGGCCTGATCGGTATGGTGGACCTGGATGCTTACGATTTCACCCCCGGCTCCGGCGCACTGATCCGTGCCACCGAGGGCACCGTGCTGGATCGCATTCCGCCCCGGGCCAAGGTGCGCCGCAACGCGCCCATCGAGCTGCCCCATGTGATGCTGCTGATCGACGATCCTGACAAGACCGTTATTGAGCCCCTGACTGCCGCTGCCGAGGGGATGGAGAAGGTGTATGATTTCGACCTGATGCAGGACGGCGGCCACATCCGCGGCTTTAAGCTGTCCGATAAGCAGATCGATGCTGTGGCCAATGCTCTGGAGGGCCTGACCACCGATGAAGCCATGCAGAAAAAGTACAACGTCTCCGGCGTGGCGCCCCTGCTGTTCGCCGTGGGCGACGGCAACCACTCTCTGGCTACTGCCAAGGCCTGCTATGAGGAGCAGAAGAAGGGCAAGACCCCCGAGGAGTATCTGGCGCTTCCCGCCCGCTACGCACTGGTGGAGGTGGTCAATAACCACGACGATGCCCTGCAGTTCGAGCCCATCCACCGGGTGCTGTTCGGCGTGGATCACCAGAAGTTCATGGACGCCTTCCGCGCCGCCTATCCCAACGCCTATGAGGGCAAGGGCGACGGCCACACCATCGAGTTCGTGTGGAACGGCGAGAGCCACTTCATCACTGTGCCCGACCCCAAGGTGCAGCTGGCGGTGGGTACGCTACAGGGCGTTATTGACCAGTACCTGAAGGACAACGGCGGCGAGGTGGACTATATCCACGGCGACGACGTGACCCGCGAGCTGGGCAGCAAGCCCGGCAATATGGGATTCCTGCTGCCTGCCATGGGCAAGGAGCAGCTGTTCAAGACCGTCATGGCCGACGGGGTGCTGCCCCGTAAGACCTTCTCTATGGGTCATGCTCAGGATAAGCGCTACTACATCGAGGCCCGCAAGATCGTTAAGTAAGGCTGGCGCGGTCGCGTACAGTGTGCTATAATAGTGCTGCGGCAATGCCGCAGCACTATTTTTTATGAGGAACCGCTATGAAGTGTATGGAAAAAGCATATGCCAAGGTGAACCTGACGCTTCAGGTGGGCAGCCGACGTCCGGATGGCTATCATGCTGTAATGTCTGTTATGCAGCGCATCAGTCTGTGGGACACCGTAACAGTGGAGCGCGGTACAGGGCGCGACACACTGCTTTGCAGTGTGCCGGTGACGGAGAACGTCGACGACAATCTGTGCATGAAGGCAGCGCGAGCGTTTTTTGCTGAAACGGGGACGAAAAGCGACGGCGTGACGATCACGTTGGAGAAACACATTCCCGTGCAGGCGGGACTGGGCGGCGGCAGCAGCGACGCGGCGGCGGTGCTGCGGGCGCTGCAGACACTGTACGCGCCGGATATAAGCGACGGCAGGCTGGAAACGCTGGCGGCAAGGCTGGGCAGCGATGTGCCGTTTTTTATCCGGGGCGGTACGCAGTTGGCCACGGGCAGGGGAGAGGTCGTTTCGCCGCTGTCGCCGCTGACGGCGGGTTGGTTCGTGGTGGTGAAGCCCGATGAGGGCTATTCCACGGCAGAGATGTATCGACGGCTGGATGAGCCAGGTTCGGTGCTGGTACGGAACAGCCGCTATATGCAGGACGCGGTGGCGGCGAACAATGTCCATGCGGTGGCGGTGGAGCTGCACAACAGCTTTGAGCGGGTGGTGCCGAAGGACAGCAGCCTGAGGACCATCAAGGACGCGCTTCGGGCGCAGGGCGCGCTGGGTACGCTGCTCAGCGGCAGCGGCAGCGCAGTGTTTGGCCTGTTCGACGATCAGAGTGCGGCTGCTGCGGCAGCGGAGGCGCTGAAAAAAACATGGCCGTGGGTATTTGTGGCTCGACCGGTATAAAAATACGAAGCACCGTCCAAAATGTAGGCAAATCTACAAAGGACGGTGTTTTTTATGCATACATATATAAATAAATGGAGACCTATCGAAATCGCGGTGCTGTTAGCGTTGGCGGTAACGCTGTTGGTGGGCGCGGCATCGCTGCACCGGCAGGACGGCTTGCAGGAAAAGATGATCCGCCTGCACGTTATTGCCAATTCGGACAGCGAGGGTGACCAGGCCATGAAGCTGCTGGCGCGGGATGCGGTGTTGACACGCGCCGAGGCAATCCTGCGTCAGGCATCGAACAGGGAGGAGGCGATGGAGGATCTAAACGCGGCACTGCCGGAGCTGGAGAGGACGGCCTATGATGCCTGCGGCGGGGCGTACCCGGTGCATGCGGCGCTGGAGATGGCGGAGTTCCCACGGAAGGAGTACGAGGGCTTTGCTCTGCCGGCGGGAGAGTACATGGCGCTGCGCGTCATCATCGGCGAGGGTGCCGGCCGGAACTGGTGGTGTGTGGTGTACCCACCGCTGTGCATGGCCTCCTGCACAGAGTTGGAGGATACGGCGCTGCGCGCCGGGCTGGACGGCGACGATGTGCAGCTTATCACCGAAGCGGACAGCGGATATGTGTTGAAATTCCGCGCTGTGGAGCTGTGGGAACGCCTGCGGCAGTGGTTGGGAAAATAGATGTGAAAATAAATGGGAGGAGTGCGCGAAAAAACTGTTGACAAACAAGAGAAAACCTGTATAATAGTTTTTGTTCGTCGGAACACAGCGGGATTGTGTAAAGGTAGCACAGCGGACTCTGACTCCGTATGTGAGGGTTCGAATCCTTCTCCCGCTGCCATATTGAGTGACCAAAATAGATACACTCACCTGAAACCCCTGAGAAATCAGGGGTTTCAGCGTTTTTATGCCCTGTTTTTTCAAAGCGTGTTTTATAGATACACAAGGGCATTCCAGAGCGTTAGGCAGGACTTGAACTAAATTCTCGGCTGATTTGGCCTGCTTTATGGTGGGCTTTACGCTCTTGGATACTTTTTATTGCTCGTCTTTCCTAAATAATTTGAAACTTTTTATTGAAGAGGTTGGTATCATATTTTGATACCAACCTCTTTTCAGTTTATTCTGAAAATACGAACATAATCCACACTTAGCTTTCAACTCCGAATATCAGCCAGCATCTATATGAGGACGGAAATTACAGCGGCTTTTGAAAACTCTGTATTGATTTTTCTGCGCGAGGTGATATAATCGGCATATACCGAAAACAAAGGAGGAAAGCGTCCATGCCAAGACCGCCACGGTGCCGTCGGATTTGTGACGTACCACGAGTCGATAAATTCTGCCCCAACGGGGGCAAGGATGTCGAGCCGATCCTGCTGACGCTGGACGAGTACGAGGTCATTCGGCTTTTTTACCTGGAGTGGCAAACCCACGAGCAATGTGCCGCACAAATGGACATTTCCCGCTCTACCGTGCAGGAGATTTACGAAAGCGCACGGCGCAAGATCGCAGCGTGTCTTGTCCACGGGAAACCGCTGCACATCACCGGGGGAAACTACCGCATCTGCGGAGGACAGGAGGCAGCCCACTGCGGCCGCTGCTGCCGGATGCAGAGAACTACCACAGAAAAATCCAACAAAAAAAGCAAAGGAGATTTCATTATGAAAATTGCAGTTACCTATGAAAACGGTCAG
>ULQV01027992.1_pt1 | contig 10228 bp, 5 predicted proteins | sample 1954851 | NCBI WGS metagenome assembly ULQV01 (sample SAMEA4835665, study PRJEB28245) | human gut metagenome | biome: gut microbiome; material: fecal sample | place: Denmark | collected 2008 | reverse complement strand
GAGCCCCTGATACTTGCGCTTCTCGTTAACGGCGTACTTCATGAAGTTGGCCATGCTGACGCCGGGAATCTCGACCGGATACTGAAAGCCGAGGAACAGCCCGGCGCGGGCCCTCTCCTCGACCGGCATGCCGAGCAGATCGCGCCCCTCGAAAAGAACCTCGCCCTCGGTCACCTCGAAGCGCTCGTTGCCCGCCAGCACCGAGGCCAGCGTGCTCTTGCCCGAGCCGTTCGGCCCCATGATCGCATGGACCTCGCCGGCACGAACCGTCAGATCGATTCCCTTCAATATCTCCTTGCCGTCGACAGCGGCATGCAGATTTTTCACTTCCAACATAGCATCTATCTCATGCGGCCTGCACGACCTGCGCTTGCGCGTAAGCCGGAGGCCCGTTAATTCTCTTCCCGAGCGACGAATACGCCCTGTCGTCCCGCCCGTCCATACCGCGAAATCCGGTAAATTTCCCCGGTCGGAACGCTATTTTTCACACAACTCCGCACGACTGCGGACCCGACGGCCCTACTCCATGCGCGAGGCCCTACCCGACGCTACCTTCCAGACTGATCGACAACAGCTTCTGAGCCTCGACGGCAAATTCCATCGGCAGCTTGTTGAGCACCTCCTTCGCATAGCCGTTGACGATCAGCCCGACGGCATCCTCGGTCGAAAGCCCTCGCTGATTGCAATAAAAGAGCTGATCCTCCCCGATCTTCGACGTGGTCGCCTCGTGCTCGACGACGGCCGAGCGGTTGCCCACCTCGATATAGGGAAACGTGTGCGCCCCGCACCGGTCGCCGATAAGCAGCGAGTCGCACTGCGAGTAGTTGCGCGCCCCCTCGGCCTTGGGCGACACCTTGACCAGTCCCCGGTAGCTGTTCTGGCTGACGCCGGCCGAAATGCCCTTGCTGACGATCCGGCTGCGCGTATCGCGGCCCAGATGAATCATCTTCGTCCCCGTATCGGCCTGCTGATGGTTATTCGTCACGGCTACCGAATAGAACTCCCCGACCGAGCGGTCGCCCGCGAGAATACAGCTCGGATACTTCCACGTCAGCGCCGAACCGGTCTCGATCTGCGTCCACGACAGCCGCGCGTTCTCGCCCCGGCAGATTCCCCGCTTGGTGACGAAGTTGTAGATCCCCCCGTTGCCGTCCTTATCGCCCGGATACCAGTTCTGAACGGTCGAGTATTTCACCTCGGCATCCTTCATCACGACGATCTCGACGACGGCGGCATGCAGCTGGTTCTCGTCGCGCATCGGAGCCGTGCACCCCTCCATGTAGCTGACATAGGCGCCTTCGTCGGCAACGATCAGCGTACGCTCGAACTGGCCCGTCCCGGCCGCATTGATCCGGAAATAAGTGCTCAGCTCCATCGGGCAGTGCACCCCCTTGGGAATATAGCAGAACGACCCGTCCGAGAAAACGGCCGCGTTCAGCGCCGCGAAAAAGTTATCGGTATAGGGTACTACGCTGCCCATGTATCGGCGCACCAGATCGGGGTGCTCCCTCAGCGCCTCGGAGAACGAGCAGAAAACGATCCCCTTCTCGGCCAGCGTATCGCGGAACGTGGTCTTCACCGAAACGGAGTCCATGACCGCATCGACGGCCACGCCGGAGAGCAACATCTGCTCCTCGAGCGGTACGCCGAGCTTGTCGAACGTCGCTTTCAGCTCCGGATCGACCTCGTCCATGCTCGCCAGCCGAGGCTTCTTTTTCGGAGCGGCATAGTAGCTGATGTCCTGAAAGTCGATCTCCGGAAGATCCAGATGCGGCCAACGCGGCATGGTAAGCGTCAGCCAGTGACGGTAAGCCTTCAGACGATAGTCGGTCATCCACCCGGGCTCGCCCTTGATCCGCGAGATCCGCCGGACGACCTCCTCGCTGAGCCCCTTGGGAAACGTCTCCGTATCGATGTCGGTCACGAAACCGTACTTGTATTCGCCGCTCGTGACCTCGTCCAGTATGTCGTCTTTTCTCTCCATGTGCGAAACCTGCGGTTACGATACCGAAAACCCGGCGGTACGATCCTCCGGTCCGGACAAGCGGGATTCGGCCGCATTACCCGCAAAGGTAATCTTTCGCCGTCTATACTGCAAAATTTTGTCCAAAATAAAAAGGACCGTCCATGGGACGGTCCTTCGGTCCTGTCGGCAGACAGGTTATTGCTGCATGCTCTTGAACAATTCGTTGTACTTGTTGAAATTGTCCATCATCTCGGGAGACTCGTCGCGCAGGCGGAAATAGAGGCTCTTGAGCAACTCGACGGTAATGGGCTCCTCGGGATTGATCGAGTGCGCCTTTTCGAGAGGCGCGAGCGCCTTGGCATATTCCGCGTTCAGCTTCGCCATCTCGGCATCGCGCTCCTCGCGGCTCGTGAAGGATTTGCCGTTGAACTCGGTCGTCATGTTGTCGGCGCTGCGGACCACCATCAAGGCATAGTTGAAATTCGCGTTGAAGTCGTCCGGAGTCAGTCCTACCGCCTTGCCGAAAGCCTCCAGCGCTTTCTGGTTATCGCCCAGCTTGTCGTACACGCGACCCAGGCCGGACCACAGTTCCGGATTGTTCGGATCGTTTTCGATACCCTTCTGCACGTAAGGAATGATATCGTGAGGATCCTCGCCCGTTTCCGCGTACAGGCTGATCAGCATTTCGAGTATCTGCGAGTTCTTGGGATATTTGGTCACGCCGGCCAGCAGAATCTGCTTGGCCTCGTCCATTTTCTTCTGTCCGTAGTAGCTGTGGAACAGATAATAGTAGGCGTCGCCCTCGCTCTCATAGCCGTTGTCGATCGCCTCCTTGAGATACTTTTCGCCCAGATCGAATTTCTTACCCAGCGTATAGATATAACCGGCATAATAGCAACTGGCCGTATCCATCCGGTTGAGCGTCGGGTGACGCTGCAGATCGAAAGCGGCGGCAAAAGCCTCGGCGGTGGGAATGAACTGGCGCAGCTCGAAGAAGTTCGAGGCATCCTGCTTATAACCGTCCACTACCTTGCCCAGACCCTCGGCGACCTTCTCGGCCGTGCTGTTATCCAGCTCATAGGCCTTGTTGTAGGCAGCGGCAGCTTTCGCCAGCGCGTCCTCTACGACGACTTTCTTGACGGACCAGAACGAAACGACGCCGTTTTCCAGATAAACATCGAAATCGGGATACGACCATTTGGAATAAGTAACTCCGTTGATCGTCTCCACACCTCTCTCGGGCTTCGGGAAGACGAGCTCGGTCGTCATGCTGTCCAAACCTACGTACAGACCGTTGGTCAAGCCCGTCGCAGCATTCTCGTAAACTTTTCCCAACTCGAGCCACGTAGCGGCCTTGGCTCCTTTCTTCGCATCCTTGCTGTCGGCCTCCAGCTTGGCAAGCTTCTTCATAAGGGCCTCCTCGTTGAATCGGGTCTCCTGAGCGTTTACGGAACCGGAGAACGCGAACAGCGCAAGGGTTAATGACAATAACAGACGTTTCATAATTCAATGATTTTAAGGTATTATTCGTTCATATTTTCGGTTCCGGACGTTTGTCCGTCCGGGGCATCGACACTTCCGCCTTCCGCTTCGGGCGTTTCCGACTCGGGCTCTTCGCTCTTGGGAACCTCGATCACCGAGGCGATCGAATCGCCCCCGCGCAGGTTGATCACCTTGACGCCCTGCGTCGCGCGGCCGGCCAAACGGATGTCCCCCACCGGAATGCGGATCGTCAGTCCCGAGCGATTAATGATCATCAGGTCGTTCTCGTCGGTCACGGCCTTGATAGCGATCAGCTTACCGGTCTTTTCGGTAATTTGAAGCGTCTTGACGCCCTTGCCGCCGCGATTCGTGATCCGGTAATCGTCCAAATCGGTCCGCTTGCCGTAGCCGTGCTCGGAAACCACCAGAATGTCCTCTTTGCGGTCCTTTTCAACACAGATCATGCCGACGACCTCGTCGTCTCCGTCGATCGTGATGCCCTTGACTCCGGCGCCCGTCCGTCCGATCGGACGGACCGCCTTTTCGTTGAAGCGGATCGCCTTGCCCTCCTTGGCCGCCAGCAGCACCTCGCTGTCGCCGCTGGTCAGCTTGGCCTCGATCAGCTGGTCGCCCTCCTTGATCGTGATCGCGTTGACGCCGTTCTGACGCGGACGCGAGTAGGCCTCGAGCAACGTCTTCTTGACGATACCGGCCTTCGTGCACATGATGATGTAATTGCTCGTCACGTACTCCCTGTCGTCCAGACGGCGCACGTTGATATAGGCGCGGACCGCGTCGTCGGGTTCGATCTGGATCACGTTCTGGATCGCGCGTCCCTTCGAGGCGCGCGTTCCTTCCGGGATCGCGTACACCTTCAGCCAGTAACAACGGCCCTTTTCGGTGAAGAAAAGCATCGTATTGTGCATCGTCGTCACATAGATGTGCTCGATGAAATCTTCGTCTCGCGTCGAGCAGCCCTTCATTCCGACGCCTCCGCGATTCTGCGTGCGGTACTCGGTGAGCGGCGTCCGCTTGATATAACCCATATGCGAAATGGTGATCACCATTTCGTCGTCGGCGTAAAAATCTTCCGGGTTGAACTCCTCGGCGCTCAATACGATCTCGGTACGGCGCTCGTCGCCGTACTTCTGCTTGATCTCCAGCAGCTCGTCCTTGATAATCTTCATCTGCAACGGCTCGCTCTCAAGCACCTCTTTATAATAGGCGATCTGCTTGCACAGCTCGTCGTACTCGTTCTTCAGCTTGTCGCGCTCGAGTCCGGTCAGGGCCCTCAGGCGCATGTCGATGATCGCAGCGGCCTGCACTTCGGTCAGCGAGAAACGCTCGATCAGCGCGATCTTGGCCGCGTCGGGACTCTGCGAGCCGCGGATGATGCGGATCACCTCGTCGATATGATCGACCGCGATGAGCAGTCCCTCCAGAATATGGGCCCGCTTCTCGGCCTGAGCCAGATCGTAGCGCGTGCGCCGCACGACCACGTCGTGGCGATGCTCGACGAAATGGCGGATCAGGTCGCGCAGCGTCAGCAGCATCGGACGGCCGTCGACCAACGCGATGTTGTTGACCGGGAAGGAGGTCTGCATCGGGGTCAGCTTGAACAGATTGTTCAGCACGACGCTGGCCACCGCGTCATGCTTGAGGATCATTACGATACGCATGCCGCTGCGGTCGCTCTCGTCGTTGATATAGGCGATGCCCTCGATCTTCTTGTCGTTGATCAGGTCGGCGATCTTGCGGATCATCTCGGCCTTGTTGACCATATAGGGAATCTCGGTCACGACGATGCACTCGCGCCCCGTGGACGTATGTTCGATCTCGGTCTTGGCGCGCATCACGATGCGTCCGCGGCCCGTCTCGTAAGCCTCTCGCACTCCCTCGTAGCCGTAGATGATGCCTCCGGTCGGAAAGTCGGGCGCCTTTACGTACTTGAGCAGCTCGGACGTCTCGACCTGACGGTCGTCGATATAGGCGCACGTAGCGTCGATCACTTCCGAAAGATTGTGCGGCGGCATGTTGGTCGCCATGCCGACGGCAATACCCGACGCGCCGTTGACCAGCAACAGCGGAATCTTCGTCGGCAGGACCGTAGGCTCGGGAATCGTCTCGTCGAAATTCGGACGGAAATCGACCGTATCCTTGTCGATGTCGGCCATCACCTCGTCGGCGATCTTGCGCATACGGGCCTCCGTGTAACGCATGGCGGCAGGACCGTCTCCGTCGACCGAGCCGAAGTTGCCCTGCCCGTCCACCAGCTGATAGCGCAGGCTCCACTCCTGAGCCATGCGCACCATGGCCTCGTATACGGACGAATCGCCGTGCGGGTGGAACTTACCGAGCACGTCGCCGACGATACGGGCCGACTTGCGGTGAGGCTTGTCGGAATAGAGGTTCAACTCGTTGCTCATGTCGTAGAGGATCCGGCGATGCACCGGCTTGAGGCCGTCCCTCACGTCGGGCAGCGCGCGGGAGACGATCACCGACATCGAATAATCGATGTAGGCGGTTTTCATCTCCTCCTCGATATTGATCTGAATGATTCTTCCTTCTTCTGATGCTTCTGCCATAATTCAACTTTTGTCATCCGTGCGGACCGTCCCGCGGAAATTCTTTCCGAAGAGACGGGAAAGACCGCTTTATCAGCATTTCGGTCGTTTCCCGGTAAAACGAGCCGCTCCAAACGGTCCGCTAATTTACTCTTTTTTTGGCTAATTGCAAAATTACCCCCTGAAAACGCGTTTTAACGCCATTTTGCGCGATCCGCTTCCGGCACAAGCCGGGATAAAACGAGAAACAGTCCTTTATTCGGCTGAAAAACGGCCGAAAAACGAATGGTCCGAAGGAAAAATTCGCTAACTTTATCGGACAAGCTCCGCTCCCGCAATGAAATATTTCCTATTGATATGGATGCTCTGCCCGCTCGCTTCGTTGCATGCCGCCGGTCCCGGCATCCGCATCGCGTGCTACAATGCCGAGTCGCTGCACGACACGATCCCCGACCGGCTGATCGACGACGGCGACTACACGCCGCGAGGCGCCCGGCAATGGAACGGCGAGCGCTACCGGCTCAAAATCGGACACATCGCCCGGGTGATCGACGAACTGGACGCCGACCTGTTGTTGCTGACCGAAATCGAGAACGAGAGCGTCCTCAGGGACCTGATGCTCGCAACTTCCTCCGACTACAACTACATTCACCGGCACACGTCCGACAGGCGCGGTATGGACATCGCGCTGCTGTACCGCGGAAGTCTGTTTTTCCCCGGGCGCGTCCGTCAGATCGCCGGGCCGGGACTTCCCCGCGAGCTGCTCGTCGTCGACGGACTGCTCGACGGAGAACCGCTGACACTGATCGGCGCCCACCTGCCCTCGCAACTGAACCGCGCTTCGTATCGGCTTCGGGCGCTCGGAACGCTCCGTAAAGCCGTCGATTCGATCTTGCGCCGCGATCCCGACCGCAAATTGCTGGTAATGGGCGACATGAACTGCACGCCCCAATCGGCGGAGGCCGTCCGGGAACTGAGCATACGCGATCCGGCCGACACCGTCCGAGAGGGAACGTACAGACGCGTTCCGCTCTACACCCCGCTGCTCGGGCCGAGCCGCCGAGGCTTCGGCAGCTACGCCTACCGCGACAGGCGCTTCCTATACGACTGGATCGCGGCAAGTCCGGCCGCGACGCGCGGTCCCGGACTGCGGCTAAGTCACGGCGGAGTCTTCGTGCGCGGCTGGATGCTTCATTCCTCCGGCCCGTTCAAAGGGTATCCGCTGCGCACTTTTCGCTCGCGCGAATACCTCGGCGGCTACAGCGACCATCTGCCCGTATACGTCGAGCTGGAAGCGTCGGAACCGGAATAAGGCGGAGACCGGAAGACAACGTGCGGAGCCCCTTGCATGTTCTAAAAAAAAAACGTACTTTTGTGGACTTTCAAACGACCCGTAAAGAATTTAGTAAGAGAACATTGGTTGTTAAAAATATTTATTAATCACACATCATTCTTAATTCAGGAAAAGATGCCAAACGTTAAAAGAGTCTATACCTTCGGCAACAAGCAGGCGGAAGGTAACGGAAAGATGAGGGAGCTGCTCGGCGGAAAGGGAGCCAACCTCGCGGAAATGAACCTGGTGGGAATACCTGTTCCTCCGGGATTTACGATCACCACCGAAGTCTGCACCGAATATTATCAGCACGGCAAGGAAGAGATCATCAAGATGATCAAGCCCGAGGTCGAGGCCGCCATGAAAGGCGTCGAGAAGAACATGGGCATGGAGTTTGGCAGCAGCAGCAACCCGCTTCTTCTGTCGGTCCGCTCGGGAGCCCGCGCGTCGATGCCGGGCATGATGGACACGATCCTGAACCTCGGACTGAACGACGAGGCCGTCGAAGGACTGGCCAAGAAAACCGGCAACGCGCGCTTCGCATGGGACTCGTACCGCCGTTTCGTGCAGATGTACGGGGACGTCGTGCTGGACATGAAGCCGCAGAGCAAGGAGGACGTCGATCCGTTCGAAGAGATCATCGACGCAATCAAGGAAGAGAAGAAAGTCAAGAACGATACCGAGCTGACGACCGACGACCTGAAGGAACTGGTCGTACGCTTCAAGGCCGCGATCAAGAAAAACACGGGCAAGGACTTCCCGACCAATCCGTGGGAACAGCTTTGGGGCGCTATCTGCGCCGTATTCAGCAGCTGGATGAACGAGCGCGCCATCCTGTACCGCAAGCTGAACAACATCCCCGCCGAATGGGGAACGGCCGTGAACGTACAGGCGATGGTGTTCGGTAACATGGGCGAGACGTCGGCTACGGGCGTGGCCTTCACGCGCGACGCCGCTACGGGCGAAGACATTTTCAACGGCGAATACCTCGTCAACGCTCAGGGAGAAGACGTGGTAGCCGGTATCCGCACGCCGCAGGAAATCACCATCGAGGGCTCGCGCCGCTGGGCCGAACTGCAAGGCATTTCCGAGAGCGAACGGGCGCTCAAGTACCCGTCGCTCGAAGAGGTGATGCCTGCCGCCTACAAGGAGCTGAACGAAATCCAGCAGCATCTCGAAGATTACTTCAAGGATATGCAGGACCTCGAGTTCACGATCCAGAACGGCAAGCTGTGGATGCTCCAGACGCGTAACGGCAAGCGTACCGGCGCCGCAATGGTCCGCATCGCGATGGAGATGCTCCGTCAGGGCGTGATCGACGCTCCGACCGCCGTACTGCGCGTAGAGCCCGAGAAGCTCGACGAGCTGCTGCACCCGGTATTCGACAAGAACGCGATCAAAAAGGCCAACATCATCGCCAAGGGTCTGCCCGCTTCTCCGGGAGCCGCTACGGGCCAGATCGTCTTTTTCGCCGACGAGGCCGAAAAATGGGCCGCCGAGGGCAAGCAGACGATCCTCGTCCGCATCGAAACCTCGCCCGAAGACCTCAAGGGCATGAACTCGGCCAACGGTATCCTGACCGCGCGCGGAGGCATGACCTCGCACGCAGCCGTCGTAGCCCGCGGCATGGGCAAATGCTGCGTATCGGGCGCCGGCGACCTGCAGATCGACTACAAGGCCCGCACGATCGCCGTAGGCAACAAGACCTACAAGGAAGGCGACTGGATTTCGCTCGACGGCTCGACGGGCATCATCTACGAGGGCAAGGTGGCTACGAAGGACGCCGAAGTGAGCGGCGACTTCGCCAAGCTGATGGAACTGACCGACAAGTACGCACGCTTGAAGGTCCGCGCTAACGCCGACACGCCGCGCGACGCGAAAACGGCCTTCCGTTTCGGAGCGCAGGGTATCGGGCTATGCCGTACCGAACACATGTTCTTCGAAGGCGACCGCATCAAGGCCGTCCGCGAGATGATTCTCGCCGACGACGAGGCCGGACGCCGCAAGGCGCTCGCCAAGCTGCTCCCGATCCAGCGGGGCGACTTCGAGGGCCTGTTCGAAGCGATGAACGGCCTGCCCGTGACGGTTCGCCTGCTCGATCCGCCCTTGCACGAGTTCGTGCCCCACTTCGAGAAGGAACAGAAAGAGCTGGCCGCCGACCTGAACGTTCCCTATGAAACGATCAAGAACAAGGTCGAATCGCTGGCCGAGGCGAACCCGATGCTCGGTCATCGCGGCTGCCGTCTGGGAATCACCTATCCCGAGATCACCGAGATGCAGGCTCGCGCCATTCTCGAGGCTGCGCTGAATACGCGCAAGAACAAGGGCATCGACGTGCATGTCGAAATCATGGTGCCGCTCGTGGGCAACGTGAAGGAACTCCGCAACCAGAAAGAAGTCATCAAGAACACCGCCGAGGCCGTATTCGCCGAACGCAACGACCGGATCGACTACATGATCGGCACGATGATCGAAATCCCGCGCGCAGCCGTCACGGCCAACGAGATCGCCGAAGAGGCCGAATTCTTCTCGTTCGGTACGAATGACCTGACGCAGATGACGCTCGGCTTCTCGCGCGACGACGTAGCCAAGTTCCTGCCCGTCTATCTCGAAAAGGGCATCCTGAAACACGACCCGTTCCAGGTACTCGATCAGGACGGCGTGGGTCAGCTCGTGCGCGAGGCCGTATTCAAGGGCCGCGGTGTAAAGCCCGAACTCAAGTGCGGCATCTGCGGCGAGCACGGCGGCGAACCGAGCTCGGTCGAGTTCTGCCACTATGCCGGACTGAACTACGTCTCCTGCTCTCCGTTCCGCGTGCCTATCGCGCGTCTTGCAGCGGCGCATGCCGCGCTGAAACAAGGCGGGGAGAAGTAAGAAACGACT
>ULQV01025489.1_pt1 | contig 10230 bp, 6 predicted proteins | sample 1954851 | NCBI WGS metagenome assembly ULQV01 (sample SAMEA4835665, study PRJEB28245) | human gut metagenome | biome: gut microbiome; material: fecal sample | place: Denmark | collected 2008 | reverse complement strand
GGCTGCTGCTGCGCTCCCTGCGCCGCAGGTCCCGCCCCTCCGGCGGCAATGAGACCCTGAAGGTGCTGCTGGTCTGCTTTTTCACCTGCGGCATTCTGCTGCACCTGCCCATGTACGCCGCCGCCTACGCCGGGGAGCACCTGTCGTGGCTGAAGGCGCTGCTGGGAGCCGTACACCACACCCTGCGGATGTTCGTGCTGGACGGCGAGCTGGATCCCATCCACGAGTTCGCCATGAGCCAGCCGGCGGTGTGGAGCGACCTCTATTTCGGCGCCGCCGTTGTGGTGTATCTGGTGAGTCCGCTGCTGACCTTCAGTGTGGTGCTGTCCTTCTTCAAGAATCTGTCCGCCCTGTGGCGCTATGCCTTCCGCCGCTGCACGGAGCTGTATGTCTTTTCCGAGCTCAACGAGGACTCCCTGTATCTGGCGGGCAGCATCAAGGCGGCCCATCCCAAGGGACTCATTGTCTTTACGGACGTCTATGAAAACGAGAGCGAGGAGTTCGGGGAGCAGATGGCTGCCGCCCACCGGCTGGGGGCCGCCTGCTTCAAGGCAGACATCGCCCTGCTGCGGCTGCGGCGCTCTGACCGCTCCCGCCCGGTCTACTTCTTCCTGCTGGGCCGGGACAAGGCAGAGAACATCCATCAGGCGGTGCTGCTGACCCGCCGGTGGGGGACCCGCTCCAATATGCACCTCTATCTCTTTGCCACCGGCGCCGAGAGCGAGCTGCTGTTCCAGTCCGCGGATCCCCACGGGATGCGGATCCGCCGGGTCAACGAGGTGCGCTCACTGGTGCAGCTGCTGCTGTATCAGCAGGGGGAGAAGCTCTTCGAGACGGCGGCTCCTCTGCCGGAGGGCGGGCATCAGATCTCGGCGCTGCTGCTGGGCTTGGGCCAGTACGGCACGGAGATGCTGAAGGCGCTGGCGTGGTTTGGCCAGATGGACGGCTACGACCTGCGGCTCACCGCCGTGGACGCCCGGCCTAACGCACGGGAGCTGTTCACCTATCGCTGCCCGGAGCTGATGGACCGCCAGCACAACGGACGGTGCATCCCCGGCGAGGCCCAGTACGATATCCGCATACACGCCGGGATGCGGCTGGAGAGCCGGGAATTTCTGGAGCTGGTGCAGACGCTGCCGCAGCTGACGTATGTGTTTGTGGCGCTGGGCAGCGACACCCGGAACATCGAGGCGGCGGTGCGGCTGCGGGAGCTGTGCCAGCGCCGGGGTCTCCACCCCTATATTCTGGCGGTGGTGCAGGACCCCTTCAAGACGGTGGCTCTCACCTCCGTCACCGACTACCGGGGTACCCCATACGACCTTCATTTTCTGGGGGCACGGGATATGCTGTACTCCGAGAGCAACATCCTCCACTCCCAGCTGGAGGCGGAGGCGCTGACCCGGCACCTGAAATGGGGAGACGAGGACGTGTTCTGGCGCTATGAGTTCAACTATCGTTCCTCCATCGCCTCGGTCATCCACCATCAGCTGAAGCTGCGGCTGGGTGTACCCGGTGCAGATAAGCCTCCGGCGGAGCGGACGGAGGAGGAAAAGCAGCTGCTGCGTGTCATCGAACACCGCCGCTGGAATGCCTATATGCGGACCGAGGGCTACTGTTACAGCGGCTCCACGGACCCGGCCAGCCGCAACGATCTGGGGAAGCTCCACAACTGTCTGGTACCCTTTGACGAGCTATCCGAAAAGGAGAAGGCCAAGGACGACGATTAAGGCTGAAAAGCACAGCGCTCCACCGTTATTTATGACGGTGGAGCGCTGTTATGTTTGGGGGAAGCGATCACTCTGCCGCTCCGGCAGGGGCGGTGGCTGCAGCGGCAGACTCCTGCGGTGCAGGGGTCAGCACCTTCACAAAGCAGCGGCGACGCTTGTGCTGCTCCAGCGGGAAGTCCTGCCACTGGGTCTGGACCTTCTCGTTGGTCTCCAGCATGGGGCCGGTCTCCGCCTGCTTTACGCCGATCTTGAAGCAGCCGTGCATGACCTTGCTGATGATGACGGCGTTGACGCCCTTTTTCTGGAGGTCGGGACGCACGGCGATCAGCAACAGATCGATGGTGTCGTTGCGGTGGAAGGCCTTCAGCACATCCGCCCAGCCGGTGGGGAACAGGCGGCCGTCGTGCTTTTTCAGGGCGGCGGCGATGCTGGGGGCCGCCACGCCGAAGGCTACCAGATCGTCATTTTCGTCCATGACGAAACAGGTGAGCTCAGGCCTGATGAGGGGGGCGAACTTCCCGGCGTACTTGCGGATCTGGTCGTCCGACAGCTCCACGGTACCGTACAGGGGGGCATAGGCCACGTTCACCAGCTCGAATACCTTCCGGATCAGGGGCGGGTACTCCAGACGGCTGCGCACCTGATGGATGTGCAGGTGCTGCCGCTTCAGAACATAGGCGGAGATCTTCTCCCAGCGCTGGATGACCCGCTGGTCCGTGGGGACGGAGATGAGATTCTCGGTCCAGTCCACGTCCTTGCCGTAGCCCAGAGCCGTCAGGTGGTCAATATAGTAGGGGTGGTTATAATAGGTAAAGAAGCAGCTGGTGCGGTCAAAGCCCTCCACCAGCATCCCCTCCCGGTCCATGTCGGTGAAGCCCAGAGGGCCGTGGACTTCCGTGCAGCCCAGCTGACGGGCCCAGTCCTCCACCGTCTGGAACAGGGCGGCGGATACCTCCCGGTCGTCGATGAAGTCCACCTGCGTGAAACGCAGGCGGTGGGTGCCCCACTTGTCATTGGACTTACGGCTGAGGATGGCGCTGATGCGGCCCACCAGCGTGCCGTCATCCCGGCTGGCCAGCCAGCAACGGGCCTCGCAGTAGCTGAAGGCGGGGTTTTTCTCACGGTCCCAGTCTGCCAGATCGTCGCTGTATGTACCGGGGATGTACTGGGGAACGTCTCTATATAAGTCGATGGGGAAGTTCACGAACTGGCGCAGCTGTGCCTTGGTCGTGACCTCGGTGATATGGATCATGGTTCTTTCCTCCTGAGTGATACGCAGAATATACACAACCAGTTTAGACCCTTTCCCCGCAAAATGCAAGCCCTGTGTTGACTTTCTCATAAAAGGGGGCAAAATGCCCTTTGGGGGAAAAGGTGACGCTGACCCTTGCCAGAAAGGGAAAAATGCGATAAAATATTCCTGTTGCCCACCGAAAAAGTTCTGTGGGCCTGCAAGGAACGATACCGGGAGCTATCCCGGCAGGAGGCATATATGACCAAGAAGAAAACCTATGACAACGACAGTATCTCCAGTCTGAAGGGGGCGGACCGGGTCCGCAAGCGGCCCGGCGTCATCTTCGGCTCCGACGGGCTGGAGGGCTGCGAGCACGCCATGTTCGAGATCCTCTCCAACGCCATCGACGAGGCCCGTGCAGGCTATGGCCGGCTCATCACCGTGACCCGCTTTGCCGATCTCTCCATTCAGGTGGAGGATCAGGGCCGTGGCTGTCCCGTGGACTGGAACGAGAAGGAGGGGCGCTACAACTGGGAGCTGGTGTTCTGCGAGCTGTACGCCGGAGGCAAGTACGACAACGAAAACAGCGACAACTACGAGTACTCGCTGGGGCTCAACGGCCTGGGCTCCTGCGCCACCCAGTACGCCAGCCGCTATATGGACGTCACTGTCTGCCGGGACGGCAAGGAGTACCGCCTGCACTTTGAACGGGGCGAGATCGCCGGGGAGATGCGGGTGACGGAGCTCAAGCGCCGCCATACCGGCTCCACCATCCGCTGGCTGCCGGATCTGGAGGTGTTCACCGACATCGACATCCCGGCGGACTACTACCGGGAGGTGCTGCGGCGGCAGGCCGTGGTCAACGCCGGGGTCACCTTCCGTCTGCGGTGCGAGGCAGCGCCGGGAAAGTTTGAGACGGAGGATTTCCTCTATGAGCACGGCATCCGGGACTATCTGGCGGAGCTGGCAGGGGAGGATCCCCTGACGGAGCCGGTGTGCTGGGAGACGGAGCGCCGGGGCCGGGATCGGGCGGACAAGCCGGAGTACAAGGTGAAGCTGAACATCGCATGGTGCTTTTCCAACCGGGTCCACCTCATCGAGCACTACCACAACTCCAGCTTTCTGGAGTACGGCGGCAGTCCCGATAAGGCTACCCGCCTGGCCTTCGTCTACGCCATTGACAAGTATCTCAAGGAGAACAATAAATACACCAAGGGGGAGAGCAAGATCACCTTCCCCGATGTGCAGGACTGTCTGGTGCTGGTGAGCAGCAACTTCTCTACCCAGACCAGCTACGAAAACCAGACCAAGAAGGCCATCACCAACAAGTTCGTGCAGGACGCCATGTCGGAGTTCCTGCGGGAGCAGCTGCAGGTGTACTTCATCGAGAACCGGGAGGCGGCGGAGAGGATCGCCAATCAGGTGCTGGTGAACAAGCGCAGCCGGGAGACGGCGGAGCGCACCCGTCTCAACACCCGGAAGAAGCTGACGGAGAAGATCGACATCGCCAACCGGGTGCAGAAATTCGTGGACTGCCGCACCAAGGATGTGTCCCGGCGGGAAATTTATATCGTGGAGGGCGACTCGGCTCTGGGCGCCTGCAAGCAGTCCCGTGACGCAGAGTTTCAGGGGCTGATGCCTGTCCGGGGCAAGATCCTCAACTGCCTGAAGGCGGACTATCCCCGCATCTTCAAGAGCGACGTCATCACGGATCTGATGAAGGTGCTGGGCTGCGGCGTGGAGGTGCAGGGGAAGGCCGCCAAGGAGCTGAATCAGTTCGATTTGAACAACCTCCGCTGGAGCAAGGTGGTCATCTGCACCGATGGCGACGTGGACGGCTTCCAGATCCGTACCCTGATCCTCACCATGCTCTACCGGCTCTGCCCCACCCTCATCAAGGAGGGCTACGTCTACATTGCCGAGACGCCGCTGTTCGAGATCACCTGCAAGGAAAAGACGTGGTTTGCCTACTCCGAAAAGGAGAAGGCGGAGGTGGTGCGCCAGCTGGAGGGCAAGAAGTACAAGGTGGATCGCTCCAAGGGACTGGGCGAGAACGACCCGGAGATGATGTGGCTGACCACCATGAATCCGGAGACCCGGAGGCTGGTGAAGGTACTGCCGGACGACGCCGAGGAGACGGCCCGTGTCTTTGATCTGCTGCTGGGGGACAACCTCTCCGGCCGGAAGGACTATATCGCTGAAAACGGCTGCCGCTATCTGGATATGATCGACGTGAGCTGAGGGAAATGGACAGATTTGATAAAGATATTTCATTTTTGGAAAGTGTTGACCGCGACCCGATGCTAAAAGAGCTGTGCCGCCAATATTCCATAGACAGCTTTGATGAAAAGTTTCAGGTAATAACCTTCCCAATAAGCGATTTAATTAAAAGGAACTATGAGGCAGGTTACTTTCTAAGCAATTACCCGTATGTGTTGTCACTGTATGGTGTGCGCGACGAGCAGATGGATAATTTGAATACGGAAGAACTCCCATATTTAGCGACCCTTGCCTGTCTGACATGGCATTTTCGGCGCGACTACTTTTGCCAGGGAACGCTTACTTGCCGCAGCATTGCGGAGGGGACCTTACTTCGACTGTTTTGCCATTTAAGGGAACTGTATAAAAAGAACCCAACGGTCTCCACTTTGGAAGAACTCCATCGGACAAAGTGCAGTTCGCTTCCGTGTCAGCCAGGCATTTACCGAGTGCTGGCCCCGGAAAAGCTACCCATTTCCTTTATTGAGGGCTCCGACAATTTGCGTGCAAAAGGTTATCCGGCGGCAATTTTGGAACAAAAATACGGCCAATGCACAGACAAAACCGTTTTGTACATCGGCAAGGCTAACGGACGCGGCGGCCTGCGGCAGCGGGTGCTGCAATATGTAAAATACGGCTGGGGCACCGCTGTCAACCACAAGGGTGGGCGCGCCATTTGGCAGGTGAAGGACTATCCGCTCCTGCTGTTAGAGTACGAAGTCTGCGAAAATTGCGAGCAGAGGGAGCATGAGCTGTTGGCCGCTTATAAGAAGGAAAACGGCACCTATCCCTTGGCAAATTGGCGGGGGTAGGGAAGTGCATTTATCTGAAAATGAGGAGGATTCGTTGTGTCTCTGCTGTATTTCACGGATATTCTGAAAAAGGCCGGATTGGACCCAGCGAGGGTGAAGCTTATTCGCCACTCGCTGTCAGATAAGGATTTTGCCAAGTGTTATTATGCCAGTCCCCAGATGGTCTGGGAATACACCCGCATCCAAAAGCCGAATTTCAGCAAAGATTACGACTACTGGTGCGTGTTCATCAGTGGAAAAAGCACCACCGCCCGTCTGTTTGCCTGCTATAAGGTCAACGGCTCCGTCCCGGCCACGCCCGACCTCAAACCGGCAGATTTTCCGCTGGAGGGACGCTTCGAAGGAAACCTTGCCTATTTTGATCTGGAACCCGTGGACTGTCTGCGGGAATTTGAGCATCGGCTGGTGATCGAGTGGGGCAAATCTGCTCTGTCGTGGCATCAGAAGGGCACCACGGAAAAGGACGTCCTGGCCATCGACTCCCCCGTCAAAAAACCGTTTATTGGCTATGACAAAGTGGTACTCACGTATGCAGAGCTGAAAGAGGTGGTGGAGGACAGCGACATCTATGAGCTGTGGCAGGCGGCGTTGTCCGCTGTGAATGCGGTATACCTCATTGTGGACACGAAGAACGGGAAGCAGTATGTCGGCTCCGCCTACGGAAAGGACGGTCTGCTGGGCCGCTGGCGTGTTTACGCAGATTCCCTTCATGGGCATAACAAGCTGATGAAAGAGCTTATATGCGACCATCCCGACCGCTATCAGTATTTTCAGTTTTCTATCCTACAAATTCTTCCTAAAACGCTGACGGATGACGAAGTCATCCATACGGAGAGCTTGTGGAAGGAAAAACTAAAGAGTATCCAATTTGGAATGAACGATAACTAAGGTGCGTAGGGGCGGACGACCCTGTCCGACCGGCCCCGGCAGCGCAGCGTTTTTTAGGGCAGGGCCCATGTGCCCTGCCGCGTGCGGTACGCCGCAAATAAAAATCGATCGTTTTTTGGCGGGGTCATCTTTTTCCCGCCAGTTTGAATACGAAAGGAATCATCTTTCATGGCAAAGAAGAAAACAGAAGAGAAAACCGTCCATCGTCCCGCCGATCCCAATGTCATGGGGCTGCGGGGGACGGTGGTGGAGCAGCCCATCACCCGCACACTGGACGAGAACTATATGCCCTACGCCATGAGCGTCATCGTCTCCCGGGCCATTCCGGAGATCGACGGCTTCAAGCCCTCCCACCGGAAGCTGCTGTACACCATGTATAAGATGGGGCTGCTCACCGGCGGGCGCACCAAGTCCGCCAACATCGTGGGCCAGACCATGCGCCTCAACCCCCACGGCGATCAGGCCATCTACGAGACCATGGTGCGTCTGGCCAAGGGAAACGAGTCGCTGCTGCACCCCTTTGTGGACAGCAAGGGCAACTTCGGCAAGGTCTATTCCCGTGACATGGCCTATGCCGCCAGCCGCTACACCGAGGCAAAGCTGGCCCCCATCTGTGCCGAGCTGTTCCGGGATCTGGACTGTGACGCCGTGGACTTCGTGGACAACTACGACAACACCACCAAGGAGCCTACCCTGTTGCCCACCACCTATCCCAACGTGCTGGTGTCGGCCAATCAGGGCATCGCCGTGGGCATGGCCTCGCAGATCTGCGGCTTCAATCTGGCGGAGGTGTGCGACACCACCATCGCCCTGCTGAAAAATCCCGACCACGACATCGCCTCCACCCTGCTGGCGCCGGATTTTCCCACCGGCGGGCAGCTGGTGTGTGACCCGGCGGAGCTGGCGGAAATTTACCGCACCGGCCGGGGCGGCGTCAAGGTCCGGGCCCGCTGGCGCTATGACAAGAAGGAGAATCTCATCGAGATCTTCGAGATCCCCTACTCCACCTCCATCGAGGTGATCCTGGACAAGGTGGCGGAGCTGGTGAAGGCCGGCAAGGTCAAGGAGATCAGCGATATGCGGGACGAGTCGGACCTCAGCGGCCTGAAGCTCACCATCGACCTCAAGCGGGGGGTGGACCCGGAGAAGCTGATGCAGAAGCTGTATAAGCTGACGCCTTTGCAGGACACCTTCAGCTGCAACTTCAACATCCTCATCGCCGGGATGCCCCGTGTGCTGGGAGTCAAGGCCCTGCTGGAGGAGTGGATCGCATGGCGCACGGAGTGTGTGCGGCGGCGGGTGTACTTCATCCTCTCCCGCAAGAAGGAGAAGCTGCATCTGCTGCTGGGTCTGAAGCGCATCCTGCTGGACATCGACAAGGCCATCGCCATCATCCGGGAGACGGAGGAGGAGGCCGAGGTCATCCCCAACCTGATGATCGGCTTCGGCATCGACGAGAAGCAGGCGGAATACGTGGCGGAGATCAAGCTCCGCAACATCAACAAGGAGTACATCCTCAAGCGGGTGCAGGAGACGGAGAGCTTGCAGGGAGAGATCCAGGATCTGGAGGACACCCTGCAAAAGCCCGCCCGCATCCGCAGGATCATGGTGGAGGAGCTGACGCAGGTACGCAAGAAGTACGCCCAGCCCCGGAAAACCGAGATCATTTACAGCCACGAGGTGGAGGAGTATCGGGAGGAGGAGCAGGTGGAGGACTATCCTGTCACCGTGTTCCTGTCCCGTGAGGGGTATTTCAAGAAGATCACGCCCCAGTCCCTGCGGATGAGCGGCGAGCAGAAGTACAAGGAGGGCGACGGCCCCGGCCAGCAGGCGGAGGCCACCAATGCCGCCGAGGTCATGTTCTTCACCGACCGGTGTCAGGTCTACAAGACCCGCCTCAGCGAGTTCGGGGACAGCAAGGCCTCGGTGCTGGGAGACTATCTGCCGGCGAAGCTGGGCATGGACGAGGGCGAGAGCGTGGTATATATGGTGCTGCCGGGGGATTACAGCGGGCATCTGCTGTTTTTCTTTGAAAACGGCAAGATCGCCCGTGTGGAGATGAAGGCCTACGCCACCGTCTCCAACCGCCGCAAGCTCACCGGGGCCTACTCCGACAAGAGCAGGCTGGTGGCCATTCTGCCGCTGGCGGAGGATCGGGAGCTGGCGCTGCTGTCCACGGAGCCCAGGGCGCTGATCTTCCACACGTCCCTGCTGCTGCCCAAGGCCACCCGCTCCACGCAGGGCGTGGCGGTCATGACCCTGAAGCCCAAATACCAGCTGCAACGAGTCTGCACGCCGGAGGAGTCCGGTATCGTGAATCTCCCCCGCTATCGGGCCCGCAGCATCCCCGGTACCGGCGCTCTCCTGCGGCCGGAGGACCGGGGCGAGGAGCAGCTGACCCTGTTGTAAGAAAAAAGGAGGAGCCTATGAAACGGAACGTCCTGACGCAGTATCTCATCATCACGGCGTCCTGCGCCCTGTATGCCGTGGGGTTCAACTGGATGTTTGACCCCAACCACATCAGCGTGGGCGGCTTTACCGGTCTGGGGCAGATCATCAACTACCTGCTGCCGGGCTTGCCCATCGGCACCATCGTCATCATCCTCAACGTGCCGCTGTTCGTGCTGGGCTGGCGGTTCATCGGCAAGGATTTCCTGTTCTCCTCCATCTATGCCACGGCCGTCAGCTCCCTGATGATCGACGGCCTGGCGGCGGTGCATACCTTCAAGCCTATGGAGCCCATTCTGGCCTGTCTGTACGGCGGCGTCATCATCGGCGTCTCCTGCGGCATCATGCTGCGGGAGGGGGCCACCACCGGCGGCACGGAGCTGGCGGCCCGGCTGCTGAAGCTGAAGCTGGAGAGCCTCAGCATCGGTACCCTGTGTCTTGCCATCGACATTCTGGTGACGGTGACGTACGCCCTGATCTTCCGGGATCTGACCCGTGCGCTGTACGGCATGATCTCCCTGTCTCTGATCTCCGTGTCCATCGACAAGGTGGTCTACGGCCCCAATGCCGCCAAGGTGGCCTATATCATCAGCGACCACCATGAGGAGCTGACCCGCCGCCTGCTGGAGCTGGACCGTGGTGTGACGCTTTTGCAGGGTAAGGGGGCTTACAGCGGCAGGGACAAGCAGGTGATCCTGTGCGCCTGCGCCCGGACACAGATCATCCCCGTGAAGCGGGCGGTGCAGGAGATCGACCCAGACGCCTTTGTCATCGTCTGCGACGCCCACGAGATACTGGGTGAGGGCTTCGGCGTATATGCGCCGGGCGGACTGTAAGGTGCGGCCATGAGAAAACGTGTATG
>ULQV01010849.1_pt1 | contig 10303 bp, 10 predicted proteins | sample 1954851 | NCBI WGS metagenome assembly ULQV01 (sample SAMEA4835665, study PRJEB28245) | human gut metagenome | biome: gut microbiome; material: fecal sample | place: Denmark | collected 2008 | reverse complement strand
TGCAAAAGAAGGCGCTGCTCCTATGGGTGGTATGCCGATGGGTGGCGGAATGCCGGGTATGATGTAATAAATTTACATCTGTACATTGAAAGTCCAAGGCCCCGTACTTATTGTACGGGGCCTTTTGCATTGCAATTTCAGCGTGATTATTGTATGATATTATATTATACATTATTAGTTAAATTATTTTGAGGAGGCTTACAGCAATATGCAAACAGGTAACCATGAAATGATCTTAGTTATCGATTTCGGCGGTCAGTATAACCAATTGATCGCCAGGCGTGTAAGGGAATGCGGCGTTTACTGTGAAATAGTTCCCTATACCTACACTTTAGAACAGATCAAAGCTAAAAACCCTAAAGGGATCATCTTTACAGGCGGGCCTAATAGTGTTTATGGTGATGATACTCCTAAGATCGATCCTGGCGTATTTGAACTAGGCGTGCCTGTACTTGGTATTTGCTATGGACATCAGCTGATGACTCATACGCTGGGAGGCAGAGTTGAAAGCGCTGATGTGCGTGAGTACGGGAAAACGGCTGTAAAACTCAATAAAAATAATATTCTTTTTAAGGATATCGAAGAGCACAACATTTCCTGGATGAGCCACACTGATTATGTGTCAGAGGTCCCGGAGGGATTTGTAGTAACTGCTGATACAAGTGAATGCCCTGTAGCCGGAATGGCTAATGATTTGCGTAAATTATATGGAGTGCAGTTCCATCCTGAAGTGGAGCATACACCATTTGGACGTAAGATGATTTCTAATTTCCTGTTTGACGTCTGCGGAGTTAAAGGCGACTGGACTATGAGCAGTTTTGCACAGCGTAAAATTGCCGAGATTAAAGAGGCCGTTGGCGATAAAAAAGTTCTCTGTGCATTGTCCGGCGGGGTTGATTCTTCCGTTGCGGCAGTATTAGTACATAAAGCAGTGGGTAAGCAGCTGACCTGTGTTTTTGTAGATCACGGCCTGCTGCGTAAAGATGAAGGCGATCAGGTCGAAACGATTTTTAAAGAACAATTTGATATGAATCTGATCCGCGTCAATGCAGCGGAGCGCTTTCTTGGCCGGTTGGCAGGTGTGTCTGATCCTGAAACGAAGCGTAAGATCATCGGTGAAGAATTTATCCGTGTTTTTGAAGAAGAATCTAATAAACTGGGCAAGGTAGATTTTCTGGTGCAGGGAACTATTTATCCTGATGTTGTCGAAAGCGGTACCAGTACTTCAGCGACAATCAAAAGCCACCATAATGTTGGCGGCTTGCCGGAGGATATGCGGTTGGCTTTGATTGAACCGCTGCGCGAACTGTTTAAAGACGAAGTTCGTGCTGTCGGAGAAGAATTGGGAATACCTTCTGCCTTAGTCTGGCGTCAGCCATTTCCTGGACCTGGTTTAGCTATCCGTGTACTTGGGGAAGTTACTCAGGAGAAATTAGAAATAACTCGTGAAGCTGATGCTATCTTTCGAGAAGAAATTGCTAAAGCTGGTTTAGAGCGCAAAATATGGCAGTATTTTGCGTGTCTGCCCAATATCCGTTCTGTAGGCGTTATGGGGGATGGACGGACATATTCGCATACCATTGCACTGCGTGCTGTAACCAGCAGTGATGGTATGACCTCTGATTGGGCGCATATTCCTTTCAGTGTTCTGGATATTATTTCCAGACGTATTGTCAATGAAGTGCAAGGCGTTAACCGCATTGTTTACGATATTACATCTAAACCGCCTGCTACGATTGAGTGGGAATGATTTCAGAGGCCCGGAAAAGCCTGATATGACTAGGTTTTTGAGGGGTTAAGGCCCTTTGTGGCAACGATTTGGCAACATTTTTTCATTATTCATAAAAAGAGAGCTAACTGATTTTGATTAGTCAGTTAGCTCTCTTTTCTTTATATCATTCCAAAATGTCGGAACGCCTCTTTGATGTACGGCATTTTTTCAGGGGGACAAGGTTTTTCGCGATGGGAGGGAGAGATTCTGTTGGGCGCGTTTTTTACAGGGATACCGCAAAGCTCTTTCGTGTGAGCAATCCAGCAGGTTTTTGGTAAAAACCCGTAAGTCTCTTTGACATAACCTTGAATTTCTTTATAAGTGGCCATCCAGACACCTCCTGCACACAAAAATTCATATTTTCACTTGATATTTGCAACAAGCGGCCTTTCCCGTGGCCTACAAGTGAGCGGGTCAAAAGAGGTCCTGGGACGGCACCTTCACATAGGTCTGAGCCTTATCAAACTCCGGGTAGTGGTAGCGCCACTTGTCGTAATCCTCTTGGGAGATCTCACCCGCCTCCAGCCTGGCAGCGGCCTGCTGCCAGGAACAGAGCATCTCATGCAGCCGGGCGGCGTCCTTGTTCTTCCGCACATCGACCTTCAAGCAGACTTCTCCATCCGTTTCGCTGATTTTGAGCCCGTAGTTGTCCTCCAGGGTAAACAAGGTGTGCATCAGCCCCACATAGGAGTCTATATCCGGGACAGAGAGGGCATGGGGCGAGACATCCAGTACCTGGGCTAGGGCAGCAGTAAGGTCTGCCTTAGGGGTTCTTGATCCTGTTTCATATTGAGCAAGGCGCACATCAGCGGACTTCTCCGGGAAGCCCAGCGCCATGCCGAGATATTTCTGTGTCATCCCCCGCAGGAGACGGAAAAAGTGAATCCGTTCGCCAATCGCCATATCATCAACTCCAATCGTTGGTTGTCCTTAGGAAAAGCGTAGCAGAAATGCTTAGTAAAGTCAAAAGAATCCTAAATAATTTTATTTAATTTATTTTGCGTACTCCGATTGACATAAGCTATTTGCTTAGTATAATAACGATAGACTAAGCATAATAGCTTAGAATCAATAAATAAAAAAGAACTGCCGCAATCCCCGGTTATACATCCGGGAAAAAAGTGGCGGACGAAAGGGAGGAGGCATTTATGGAACACAATATCCAGCCGCAGCAGCCATCAACGAAGAAAGGAAGGTATTTTCAATGCAGGCACAAAACTTTATGCGCGTGGAGGAAGTGGCCCAGGAGCTGGGCATCTCCAAGTCCCACGCCTACAAGGTGATCCACAAGCTCAACGCCGAACTCCGTGAGAAGGGCTATCTGACCATCTCTGGGCGGGTCAATCGGAACTTTTTCATGGAGAAGTTTTGCTATGGCAAGACGGGAAAGGAGGGCTAATCATGGCAGTCTATAAGGAAGAAAAGACAAACACCTGGCGGGCGGTCTATCGCTACACTGACTGGAACGGCGAGCGCAAGCAGACCCAGAAGCGGGGCTTCAAGACCAAACGGGAGGCACAGGCCTGGGAGCGCGAACAGCTCAACAAGACCAGCGCCGATCTGGATATGACCTTTAAGAGCTTCGTGGACCTCTACACGGCAGATATGAAAACCCGACTCAAGGAAAACACCTGGGCTACCAAGGACCACATCATCCGTACTAAACTGCTGCCCTACTTCGGCAGGCTGAAAATGTGTAACATCACCGCCCAGCAGATTATTACCTGGCAGAACGAGATGCTGAACCATAAGGACGAGAACGGCAAGCCCTACTCGCCGGTGTACCTGAAAACGGTCCACAATCAGCTCAGTGCCATCTTCAACCACGCGGTTCGGTACTACAACCTCCGGGAGAATCCCTGCAAGAAGGCAGGCAGCATGGGCAAAAAGAGAAATCGAGAGATGATGTTCTGGACCAAGGAGCAGTACCTGAAATTTGCCGAGGTGATGATGGACAAGTCTCTATCCTTCTATGCCTTTGAGATGCTCTACTGGTGCGGTATCCGGGAGGGGGAACTGTTGGCTCTGACTCCGGCGGACTTTGACTTTGAGAAGGGCACTGTATCTATCAATAAGTCCTATCAGCGGCTGAACGGACAGGACTTGATTACCACCCCCAAGACGGAAAAGAGCAATCGGGTCATTACCATGCCGCAGTTTTTAGCCGAGGAAATCCAGGATTACATCAAGATGCTTTACGGCATCGGGCCGAACGATCGGATGTTCACTGTCACCAAGAGCTATCTCCACCGGGAGATGGACCGGGGAGCCAAAGAAGCCGGTGTGCCGCGCATCAGAATCCACGATATTCGTCACAGCGCGGTCTCGCTTTTGATTGACATGGGCTTCTCTGCCACGGCCATCGCAGACCGGGTGGGGCACGAGAGCATCGACATCACCTACAACTATGCACACCTGTTTCCGTCCAAGCAGGCGGAAATGGCGGATAAACTGAACATGGAAAGGGGCAGTTAAAAATGTCAGCAAAGAATTTGGACAAGCACAACCGTTGGAGGAACAAGACCGTGGCTTTCCGGGTCTCCCCGGAGGAGGACGCCCAGATCGAGACGGCGGTGAAGCTCACCGGCCTGACCAAGCAGGATTACATCATCCGGCGGCTGCTTTGCCGGGATGTGGTGGTCCAGGGAAACCCCAGGGTCTACAAGGCGCTGCGGGACCAGCTGGCCGCTGTGCTGGACGAGCTGCGCCGGATTGAAGCCGGGCAGGGGGTAAACGATGATTTGCTGGACACCATCCAGATGATTGCTACCATTATGAACGGGATGCAGGAGGACTTTGCCTATGACCGATGAGAAAAAGAAAATGACCGCCCATGGCTCATCTGTTGGCGCAGATGATGGGCAGTCAATCTCTACAAATCCCAAGACCACTATACCAGACCCGGGCGAAAAAAGCAATTCCCCAGAAAGAGATTTGGAGGAACTTTACCGGAAGATGCGCCGCATGAGCGACCCGGCTTACCTGCATACTGTGACCCTGGACGAGCTGATGGATAATGTGTTCGAGGGCAAGTCTGCGGTGATTGAGAACCTGCTCTATACAGGAGCGTACATCCTTGCTGGAGCGCCGAAAATCGGCAAGTCCTTCTTGGTGGCGCAAATCGCTCACCATGTCAGTACCGGCCAAGACCTGTGGGAGTACAAAGTCCACCAGGGAACGGTCCTCTATCTTGCTTTGGAAGATGACGAGAGCCGCTTACAGCGCCGGATGTTCCGCATGTTTGGAGTGGAGGGGACAAGCTCCCTCCACTTTGCCACCAACGCTAAAATGATCGGCGGTGGCCTGGATGAACAGTTGGAAAAGTTCGTCCGGGAACACAGCGATACCAAGCTGATTATCGTGGATACCCTACAAAAAGTCCGTGAGGCGGTGAGTGACAGTTACAGCTACTCCAGCGACTATGAGGTGATCGGCAAGCTGAAGCAATTTGCTGACCGATATGGTGTCTGCGTCCTAATCGTTCACCACACCAGAAAGCAGCCTGCGGGAGACAGCTTTGAGATGATTTCCGGTACAACCGGCTTGCTGGGGTGTGCGGATGGGGCACTCCTGATGCAGAAGGAGAAGCGGACAGGTAGCAAGGCCACTCTGGAAGTGGTAGGCAGAGACCAGCCGGATCAACGGCTGTATCTGAGCAAGGATCAGGAGAACCTGGTTTGGAGCCTTGACCATGCGGAGAATGAGCTTTGGAAGCATCCTCCAGACCTGGTGCTGGAAGCCGTGGCGAAGATCGTGTCTGCTGACAACCGGGAATGGGAAGGCAGTCCCACTGAGCTGGCCAAGGCGATTCAAACGGATATGGCGGTAAATCGGCTCACCAAACATCTGAATGTGAATGCCAGCCGTCTGCTGGAAGAACATCAAGTGAGGTACGAGAACAAAACCAAACATGCTGGACGGCGCATCCGTCTGACTTACATGGTGGTGGAAGCATCCGCGTTTGAAGTAATCGAGTAAAGCGCGACGCTCGCAACGGTCGCGGAACGAAAAAACTGGGGTGGTATTTTACCACCTCATCTTCCAGGAGGGTGCCCTAAAATGGGGCACCCTAAAAGTACCAGAAGATGTCGCGATTCACGAAATCCTATGTCACAAAACATGGTGCCGGGTCCAGGGGCAAAAAGCGTTCGGAGAACGCGCAGCCACAGAATGAAATTCTGTGTTCAAAAAAGGGGTTTGGGGGCAATGCCCTCAACAAGCAGACGGCAGGAAATGTGAGTGTGTATTAACACTCGCATTGCTTGCCAGTCGTGTGTGTGGCTATCCACACGCATTGCTTGCCTGTATCTAAAACAACCGAAACGCCCCTTGTGCCCTTGCGAAAAATCAACCGAAATTCAAGCATTGGGAGGTAACGACTATGAGAAAGATTATGTCCTGTGAGTTTAACCTGGATACCGCCTGCGTGGAGCTGTGCCTGGATGATGGGACGCTGCTCTCCATCGACTGCACTGCCGTGGAGAACGAGGTGGCAAACAGTATGTACCAGCGGTCGGAATTGGACTGGCTGATCTACAACGATCCGCTGGCCTATGCCGAGCTGATTTTAAATGTTGAGCCGGACAGATATTTGAAAGTAATTACTAACCATAAATACTTAAACACTTAATTGTGTCGCGCACTATTTAAAAACTTTAACTGTTAGCCTTTCATCTTTCACAAGCCCTTATTGAAGCACTAAGGCAAATATGATATAATAACTCGAAAGTTTGCGAACGCTGAATGAAGCTCAGCGTTTTCAGAATATATAACTTGTTGCTGAGGTGTAGAAGATGGCTGTTAGTTATAAAAAGCTTTGGAAATTACTAATTGACAGAGATATGAAGAAAAAAGATCTATGTGCGGCGGCAGGAATCAGCCATGCTTCGATGGCGAAATTAGGAAAAAATGAAAATGTTACTACAGATGTGCTGGTAAAAATCTGCACGGCTTTACAGTGTGACATTGGAGATATAATGGAATTAACGCAGGAAACGACCAAGTAAAACAAGTTCAACGGTTTCGATTGAAGCCTGCTGTAAGAGAAATAGTTGTGTCATGAGGGAGAAATAATGTATACCGAACAATACAATCAGCTCAATCGCCAGCGCGTAGATTGGCAAACAGAAGAGGAAGTTAGACTAGGTTGGCTTACCATTTTACAGAATACGCTCGCGATCACATTTCATGCAGAGAGAGGGCGATCTGATGCTGACTACAATCAAGTTATTATTGAGTTTAAGAATGTAGGCCTATTTCATGGCAATCAAAAAAGTGCTAAATTTCAGGAAGCATTAGAGGAACTCTCAAGATATATCCCTGCAAAGGCTGGTATTGAAGGTTTAGATGTGCGTCATTATCAAGGAATTGCCATCGATGGTGAATCGATTGCTTTTGTTCACATTTCATCTGAAAATGGACAGCCCATTCCTGGCCCCATTATGCCACTCTCTCCAGATAGTGTGCAAATGGTGTTCGAAGCATGCCGCCAGTCTTGCCGTAGAGCAGTAACAGCAACGAATTTAATTGAAGATTTTGGTCATGGTTCAGTTGCTGGTGGTAATCTCATGCAGGCTCTTGCTACTGCGTTAATGCTATATCTTGATGATCCTAATAACAACAAAGTCAAGATGCTTTACCAAGAATGGAAAGCTTTATATGGGCAAGTAGCTGATCTTAGTTCTTTTCAAGTGGAAGCAATTATAAACTCTATTGGTTTTACTTGTACTAGCACATCAACTGATAAGTTGTCTCGTATCCTTTTCGTGATTCACACATTTGATTCAATTATTATTAAACTCTTATCTGCTGAGATTGTTTCTCATCTTACCGAGTTAACATCATATTCTGATTTTGCCCAAAATGCTGTGTCTGTAAGTGATTACGAGCTTATCTCGATGCTAGATTTGGATATCGAACGCTCACAACTTTATACAAGGGCAAATATACACGGTTTCGTGGAAGAGCCGTTGTTTAGTTGGTATATTGATGCATGTACAAGCAATGTATATCCTGAAGTTGTAAATGATATTGTTACATCATTAAAAGAGGTTCTGATAAAACTTTCTTTGTATCAAATGGAAGACCTGTCCCATGCTCAGACAAATGATGTGCTTAAACGATTCTATCAGAATATCGTGCCGCAAGTGTTGAGAAAGAGCTTGGGAGAATTCTATACGCCAGATTGGCTTGTAGACGTGACTTTAGATAAAGTTGAAGGCCAATTTGATGAGCTAAAATTCCTTGACCCTACTTGTGGCTCTGCTTCGTTTCTATTAGCAATTATAAAAAGGATTCGAGAATGCTCAAATTTGTCTGCTGTAGATCTGTTACAAAGAATAACTCAAAATGTGTGGGGATTTGATTTAAACCCACTGGCGGTGCAAACAGCTCGTGTAAATTATCTGATTGCGCTTTCTGACCTGATTGCTGAAGCTCCAGGGATACATATTGAGATTCCTATATTACTGGCAGATGCAATCTATGCTCCGGCTCCCGATGAGGGAGATACTAGCGTAGTGAACTATGTCATAGGAAGCAACGTAGCTGATTTGACAATTACCTTGCCAACAGTATTGTCACAAAGTAGAGATCGGCTTGATACGGTGTTTTCTATCATGGGTGAATGTGTGGAAAATGATATGGAGCCTGTTCGTATGATAGATGGACTCCTTGTGCACAATGCGATAACTGTAGAAGAAAGAGAATCTTGGGAGCCTATACTTTCATCAACTTATGCACGTGTCTTAGATCTTCATAGAAGAAATTGGAACGGGATTTGGTTCCGAATTGTCCGCAATTACTTCTGGTCATCAACCGCGGGTGAGTTTGATGTAATAGTTGGCAATCCCCCGTGGGTCCGCTGGTCAAAGTTACCAGAACTGTATCGGAACAGAGTGGCTCCTACATGCCGTAAATATGATATTTTCTCACGTACACCTTATTACGGCGGGAATGAGTTGGACATTTCTGGACTTATCACCTACACAGTCTCTGACAAATGGCTCAGAAGTGGTGGGCAACTGATCTTCTTGCTTACACAAACACACTTCCAGTCAGCATCCTCGGAGGGATTTAGACGTTTTCGCATTGATGAGAATAATTTCCTTTTCCCTGAAAGTGTAGAGGATTTGAAAGCCCTAAAACCATTTCCTGATGCGGCAAATAAAACTGTGATTTTTGTCGCAAAAAAAGGCGGAGTACAGCCGTCTTTCCCCGTTGACTATGCTGTATGGAGTAGTGCCCAAGGAAAATCACGCACAATTCCGGAGCATGCCACAAAACAAGAGGTATTAAATCGGACTACTCGCACTTTTCTTGAAGCAAATCCAGTTCAAGGAGGCTCGTCCCCTTGGGCAATCCTGCCTTCCGGTGATTTTGACATATGCAAAAAATTAGTTGGCAAATGTACATGGACGGAGGGGCGTAAGGGAATTACATGTGATCTTAATGGTGTATACTTTGTAAATGTAGTTAATGTGTCGTACGATGGCACCCGTGTACAAATCGAAACAAGGCCTGAAGCAGGTCGCACAAACATTGGCCCTAAACGTCGTTTTTGGGTAGAACACAATTTGCTTTATCCGGTGATTAAGGGAGCTTCCGACCTGAAGGCCTGCCAGTATAACCCGCAGCATGAGTTATATGCAATCGTCCCAAATCGCGGAATTACATCCACATGGCTATCCCAAGCAGAAACGGAAGTTGAGCAAAACAATCGGCTTTTATATGATTATTTCCGTGTATTTGAACAGCAGCTGCGGAGTCGCTCCACATATCGGACAAGAATGCCTTCCGCTCCATATTATGCGGTATATAATGTGGGTGGCTATACATTTGCGCCATGGAAAGTAGTTTGGCCTGAACAGCCTGGTAATAGCGGACTCCCTGTAGCGGTAGTTAATACGAGAACACTGCAAGGTGTCGGCGAGAAAATTGTTGTTCCGGATCACAAAATTTACTTTGCAGAGTTTGACGATGAAACCACTGCACTCTACTTATGTGGCTTGCTTACATGCAGTCTTGTCCAAAAATTTATTGCCAGTTTTCACATCATGATACAAGTGGGCGATATTTTCAAACATATGCGGTTGCCTGAATTTGATGAAAGAAACCACCAGCATATGCACCTAGTTGAATTGGTGCGGGAAGCACACAATGAGAATGATGCTGATGTCAGAAATAATTTGTTGACTCAAATTTCTGATATTGGTAATTCAATTATTGAAACATGGACTCCGACAGAATAATCATCAGAAAAATTCATTGGTGGCAACACCATGGCAACAAAAAATCAGATAGCCCCTACTATCTGAATAATGAAAAGAATGCCAATACTCTGAGCTAAATCCCATAAGCAAATCTGTTTAGAAAACATCTAACAGGAGCGAGTGGGAATAAAAAGATACTAAATAAAACCGCAGTCCATTTTTATGAACTGCGGTTTTTATTTGGTGTTTTAGAAATCCAAATATATATATTTGGATAGTAGATGTTTGTATGAATACACGGGAGAGCATTTGTAGTAACAGC
>ULQV01008604.1_pt1 | contig 10321 bp, 10 predicted proteins | sample 1954851 | NCBI WGS metagenome assembly ULQV01 (sample SAMEA4835665, study PRJEB28245) | human gut metagenome | biome: gut microbiome; material: fecal sample | place: Denmark | collected 2008 | reverse complement strand
GGAAAACCCGGAGCACCGCGTGGAGGTGCTGCTGGACCCCGGCATGATCTTCGGCACCGGCGCGCACGCTTCGACGCAGATGTGCATGGAAGAGCTCGAGCGCGCGATTCAGGGGGGCGAAGAGGTCCTGGACCTTGGAAGCGGCAGCGGCATATTGTCCATTACGGCGCTTCTTCTCGGCGCGCAGCATGCTACGGGCGTGGACATTGACCCGAAGGCCGAAGACATCGCGCGGCAGAACGCCGCCATCAACCAGCTGGGACCCGACCGCTTCACCGCGCTGACCGGCGATGTGATCGGCGATACGGCGATGATGGAAAAGCTCAAAAAGAGCTACGATATCGTCCTTGCGAACATTGTTGCGGACGTCATCATCCCCCTTGCGCCCGCCGCGGCAAGCTTTCTCAGCGAGGACAGCGTGTTCATCTGCTCTGGCATTTTAAATACGCGCCTTCCCGAGGTGCTCGCAGCTTTGGAAAAGGCGGGTATGCAGATTCTCTCGACCCAGCAGCAGGACGACTGGTGCCGCGTGACGGCCGCGCTGGCCTAAGACGGGAGGCGACGCGATTTGCGCATTTTTTCCTACCGCAACAAACGCCTCCTCAAGCGGACGCTTCTGACCATACTTCTGGTGCTGCTTGGAATTGCGGCGCTCGTCGTCTGCCGGTTCATCTACGTCGGGCGCTTCGTGACCTACGACAGCTCCGGCGCGCACCTCGACTATGAGCAGCATCTGTCTGCAACGCGTGCGCCTGAAGCGGCCGCTTCGGATGAGGATTTTTCGTTCGATACCGTGCTGGATGCGGCTTCAGACGAGGAGGACGCGTCTTCGCAGGCGGAAAAACTCACGGGCTATTATATCACGACCACGATGATGGCAAGGGACATGGACGCGGTGCGCGCGGCGCTTTCGCAGATGGACGACTATAACGCCGTCATGATCGACGTCAAGAGCGTCTACGGAAGCTTCTATTACTCGACCGCCATCTCGGGTGCGGCCAAGGCGACGGTGATGGACATCAAGCAGGTCGACAGTCTCATTTCCGAGCTCGCGCAGCAAAAGGGCGTGACGCTCATCGCGCGCGTCCCGGCATTCTCTGACCCCGAGTACTCCCTCAAGCACCAGTCGCAGGCGCTGCCGCTCTATAACGGCGCACTCTGGACGGATGAGAATAACTGCTACTGGATGAACCCCTACAGCAACGACGTGCAGGGGTACCTCACCTCCATCGCTTTAGAGCTCGCAAACCTTGGCTTTGACGAGGTGCTGTTCGACGATTTCTATTTCCCGGACTCCGATCGTATTTCGTGGACGGGAAGCGTCACAAAGCAGGAGGCAGTTTTGGACGCGGCGGACAACCTGTCCGCGAACCTTCTCAATCAGGCCATCCGCCTGGACCTTGGAACAAGCGACCCCGAGGTTGCGGCCTACGCCAGCCGGGTCTTCATCGAGACAAACAACGCCTCTCAGATCGACTCGGATAAAGAGCTGCTTGCCGACGCGATCCCGGACCCCGCCGCCGGGATCGTCTACATCACAGACTCCCGCGACACCCGTTTCGACGCCTGCGGTGCCATGCGCCCGCTTTTGGACGAAACAGAATGACAAAACCCCGCTGCACCGATTTGATGTCCGTGCAGCGGGGTTTTATGTACCGGAATGTTTGATTTTTACGAAAACTCCGTAGGGGCGGGCGACTCTGCCCGCCCATGGGAATCATCGATTTCGCCGGAGATTTTCGCATTTCGGTTATGCGGTTTGCCGGGCGGACAGAGGCGTCCGCCCCTACGCATCGGCTTTGGAAATCCCGTAAGACAAAAGATTTTCCTTAATCGTTATACTTGCTGAGCGCGGCATCAAAGATGTCGGTGACTTCTTTGCCGGGGGCCTTGTCGAGAAGCGAGGCGACGACACACACCAGCATACCGACTGCGAAGCCGGGCAGAAGCTCGTAAACGCCGGTGGAAGCAGAGAGGAACAGGTACCACAGAACGTCTGTGAGCGCACCGGCCACAACGCCGGCGACCGCGCCCTTGTAGGTGAGTCTGCGCCAGAACAGCGACAGAATCACGACCGGGCCAAACGCCGAGCCAAAGCCGCCCCACGCGTTTTCTACCATGTTCATGATTGCCTGCGCACCCTCGCCCTTGCTGGACGCAATCATATACGCGATGACCGAGACGATCAGGACAACCAGGCGGCCGACCCAGAGGATCTCGTTATCAGACGCGTTCTTACGGAATACGGGCTTGTAGATATCGGAGGTAAACGACGACGAGGCAACGAGCAGCTGGCTGTCTGCGGTAGACATCGAGGCCGCCATGATGGCTGCGAGCAGAATGCCGGCTAAGAACGCCGGGAAGAGCTTACGCGCCAACACGATGAAGATCGTCTTCTGCTGACCGGCGGGGAGCAGCTCGTCCGCGACCAGCATACGGCCGAAGTACGCGATCAGACACACCGCGCCAAGCGACAGAACCACCCACACGCACGCGACAATCGCGCTCTTTTTGACCATCGAGGGCTTTTCGATCGACATGAAGCGCACAATGATGTGCGGCATGCCAAAGTATCCGAGACCCCACGCAAGGCCGGAGGCGATATCCTGCCAGCTGGAGGTAAACAGGCTGCTGCCGAAGGCGTACTGCGTGCCGTCCTGCGCGTTTACATAGACGCGCTCGAGCGCGGTCACATCGAGGTTCTGCGTTGCGACAATCGCGATCGGAATCGCGAGCACTGCGCAGAGCATCAGAAGGCCCTGGAAAAAGTCCGTCCAGCACACGGCCTTGTAGCCGCCGAGGAAAGTATAGATGATGATAATGAGCGCGAAGAGGAGCATCGCCGTCTGGTTAGACAGGCTCGGGAACACCATCGTAAAGACCGTTGCGCCCGAAACAAACGCGGAGGCGACATAGATCGTGAAGCACACGAGGAAAATGACGGCGCAGATGATCTGCAAGGTCAGGCTCTTCGTCGCAAAACGGTTAGACAGGTACTGCGGCAGCGTGATCGAGTCGTTCGCGGCCTCCGAGAAGCAGCGAAGACGGCGCGCGACGATGACCCAGTTCGCGATCGTGCCGAGGGCGAGGCCGATACCGATCCAGATCTGGCCAAAGCCGAAGGCCAGGATCGAGCCGGGAAGACCCATCAGCAGCCACGCCGACATGTCGGATGCCTGCGCGCTCATTGCCGTGACCCACGGGCCCATATGGCGGCCGCCAAGGAAATATTCCTTCTCGCCTGCGCCGCGCTCTTTGAAGAAGAAAAACACGCCGATGGCAAGCATCAGCACAAAGTACAGTACGAACGCGAGAACCTCTGCATTCATCACAAAACCAACTCCTTAACAAACTTTTCACAATTCCCGCGTATCTTATCATGGCGAAAAATAGACTGCAACACAGAACGCGGTATAGACTATCGTCCATACCGCGCTGCGCATAAAATCGGATTTACTGCTGAAATTACAGGAGTTTTTTGAAATACATTTTATAGACCGAAGAACATTCAAAATTTTATTCAAAAATTATTTTTTTCGAATGGAAGCCAGCAGCATCGGCATGACCGAGGCTGCGTAGTTCTTGAGGGAGTAGTTTCCGCCGCAGATGCACCAGTCGTACATGAGCCCGCGCTCGCACACGGCGTATAATTTGGAGATCTCGTTGGCCGTCACATCGTCGCGAATCTGCCCGCGCTGCTGGCCCTCGGAAATGATCTGCCGCAGCACCTTATAATAAATTCGGCTGCTGTCTAGTAAATGCCGCTCGCCCTTGGTGATGAGCTGCGAGGAAAAAAGCCGCGCCAGAAGCTCCAAAGACACCGTGTTTTCAATCACGCCGAACAGCTCCCGGTTGAGGTACAAGAGCTTGTCGACGCTGTTCATTTCCGGGTCGACCGAGGGCATGAGCTCTTCATATTTTTCGTCGAACAAAAACGACAGCGAGCTGAGTAACGCGTCCTTTCCCTCAAAGTAGTGGTAAAACGAGCCCTTTGAGGTGCCGGATTCTTCTACAATATCGTCTACCGTCGTATTGTCGTAGCCCTGCTCATAAAAGAGCTTCCAGGCCGCAGAAACGATCTTCTTTTTTGTGGTTTTCGCCTTTTTTGCGCACATGCGTCTGCCTCCCGGTCTATGGTTCGTTTCTCTTATTGTATCAGGCCTTCCGAAAAAGCGCAACACTTCAGAACCGCGCTTCGATCTCTGCCGTGCCCCGCGCGAGAATCTCGTCTGCATTTTCGCCCAGCGCTTCGCGCAGAAGCGCCAGTTCGTCGAGTCCGCCCTGTCCGTGGAAAACACGATACGCGCCCGCGTCGCTGCCGGGAGCAATCAGAGCGCCATATTCCGCCGTTTTTCGGACGGCTGCCATCTGATAGGCGAGAAGCGGCCTTGTCGCCTCCTCGGGAAAGCGCGCGTCTCCGATCAGGTTCCCGATCGTGACAAGCGTCGGCACCCAGACGGTTTTGCTTTCCGCGAGCATATGAAGCGTCTCATCCGTCAAATACGCTCCGTGCTCTACCGAATCAATCCCGGCGAGTATCGCGCCGCGCACTGCCGCGTCCCCGTTTGCGTGCGCCATGACAGAAAAACCCTCGCCGTGTGCGATGTTGGTCAGCTCCCGAATGAGGGCTCCCGGCATCGGCTCGTCAGTCAGAACGCCGTAGCGGTTAAAATCCATCAGGCCGGAGATCATGATTTTGATAAAGTGCCCGCCCCTGGCCTTCACCTCGGAAACAAGCGCGCGGAAGTCATCAAGCGTCTCAAAGCCGCGGCCGATGAAGCTTCCGTAGTGTCCCTTGCGGTAGATCGGAAAGACCGGCGTGCGGTAGCGGATGCCGTATTCCGGGGCCAGTTCGCTCGCCCGTTTGCCCGCGTCCCAGCGGTCGCCGCCGTCTCGAAGATAGGTAAAGCCGAGGCGTTTGTACGTTTCGAGCGTTTTTCGGATGAACGCCTCGTCGGGCGCTTCCTTGTGACGCGCCAGTGCGTCCTTCCAGTATCCGCCGTCCAGCGCCATATGGATATGACAGTCGACTGCCATGAAAATTCCTCCAGACCGCCCGGTATTCCGGACGGTTTTTATCATACCAGTGAGCAGGCAAAAATGCAAGGCGGGCGCGTAAAACCATGCGTTTCGGGAAACAATACCGGTATCATTTCTGGAAAAGGAGTTCTATATGAAAGGTTTTGCAATGCTCGGCGCAGGAAAAACCGGGTGGATCGAAAAGGCTCGCCCAACCTGCGGCGCACTGGACGCAATCGTCCGCCCCATTGCCGTCTCGCCCTGCACGAGCGATGTTCACACCGTCTGGGAGGGCGCGCTCGGCGAGCGAAAGGACATGATTTTAGGCCATGAGGCCGTGGGTGAGGTCGTAGAGGTCGGAAGCCTCGTGCGGGATTTTAGACCCGGCGACCGCGTGATCGTCACGGCCATCACGCCCGACTGGGGAAGCGAGGAGGCACAGCGCGGCTTTGCGATGCACTCGGGCGGGATGCTTGCGGGCTGGAAATTTTCAAACTTCAAAGATGGCGTGTTCGCGGAGTTTTTCCATGTGAACGAAGCGGACGCGAACATGGCGCGCCTGCCGGACGATCTGGACCCCGGCACGGCCTGCATGCTCTGCGACATGATGCCGACCGGCTTTCACGCGGCGGAGCTGGCCGATATCCAGTTCGGAGAAAGCGTCTGCGTCATCGGCATTGGGCCTGTCGGGCTCATGGCGGTGCGCGCGTGTGTCCTGCGCGGGGCAGGAGATGTATACTGTGTCGGGACGCGGAAAAACTGCATGGATGTGGCCGCAAAATACGGCGCGACAGATTTTCTGAGCTACAAAAACGGCGATCTTGCGGGGCAAGTCTTAGAGCGGACGCATGGAAAGGGCGTTGACAAGGTCGTCGTCGCGGGCGGAAACGCCGATACGTTCGACGCAGCCATCCGCATGGTAAAGCCCGGCGGCATCATCGCAAACGTCAATTATCTCGGCGAAGGAGACTTCGTGAAAATCCCGCGCGCTGAATGGGGGTGCGGCATGGCGCACAAGCAAATTCGCGGCGGTCTCATGCCGGGCGGACGGCTCCGCACGGAACGGCTGCTGCGCCTCATTGAGACAAAGCGCGTCGACCCGTCGCTGCTTCTTACGCACAAATTCTACGGCTTTTCGCACGTCGAGCAGGCGCTTTACCTCATGAAGGACAAAACGCCGGACCTCATCAAACCCGTCGTCTATCTGAGCTGAGATAAAAAATGCCCGCGCAGAACCGGGAAGGCCTCTGCGCGGGTGATTTATAGATATTTAAAAATCGTGCCTCGCGCCGCCGTCTGCGCCGATGGCTTCATAGACTTTGACGATGGCCTCGATCCTCGAAAAGCAGTCCTCGTCCGCCGTGTCCTCGTCCAAAATGCGGCGAATCTTACCCAACGCACGTACGCTGCGCTCTTTTAAAAGCGACTTGAGTTCCGCGTCCGATAGCCGCCGTTCGTCATACACCGTATCCAGAAGAATCTCCCGCTCCATCTGCCGCAATAAAGCAATATCCAGTTCGTCTGCTCTTTCCATACTTTTTCATCAACCTCCCAAAACCAAACCTTATTTCGGATTATAAACCGGTATCGGGTGATTGTCAACAAGCCGACGTGTGCTTACCATATTTCATGGTGGTGGTTTCATGATTCTCTATACCCGGCTCTGGGAAACAATGAAAAAGAAGAAGGTTTCTCAGTACAAGCTGATCAATCAGTATCATATGAGTGGTGGACAGCTTGACCGCCTGCGGAAAAATGAGCATGTCAGCACGTACACGCTAAACCGTCTGTGTGAAATCCTATCCTGCGACATCGAGGATATTGTAGAGTACCTTCCGGACGAGCCGGAGGACGAATCGGGTTCGTAGGGGTCGATGCCCACATCGACCCGGTGGTAGAAACCGATTTTACGAAAATTCCCGGCGAATTCGTCCGTGCCCTTGGGGCGATGTGGGCATCGCCCCCTACGCGGTGGAGGGAAACGCGGTGCGGGCATCGCCCCACGCATTTTTGGAGGATGTGGGGAATTCTACGTTACAGGCCTTGACTTTTGGGAGAAATCGGATATACTAAATATAGCAAGGGTGCTACCGGCAAACGAGCAGCTCCCCGGTTAATTGCGAGAAAGAAGTAACCGCAATCTTGCGAGGATTGGGCGGTTACTTCTTTTTGCTGTTACAGACCTTAATGACGAGGCCGATGACAGTGACCATGAGAATACAAAACTGGAACAGGTCCGAGTATGTAACCATAAGTCGTAGCCCCCCTTTCTATGTGTCGGAGGGCACAAAAAGACGTTTTACCCTCCGCAAATGCGGTGGGGAGCCGCCCGCTTGCCGTTTATCGGTAGCACTGGTATGACAATACCATAATTTGTCGGAAAATGCAAGCCTACTTCCAAGTTGGGGGCGGGCTTGACATTTTTGGGAAAACAGGTATACTAAATACCGTGAGGGTGCTGCCGACAATCGGGCAGATCCCCAATGATTACGAAAAGAAGTAACCGCTGGTTTGTGAGTCCGGGCGGTTATTTTTTTACCGTTGTGGGCCTTGAAGATAAGGATAAAAAAGAGCGTAAAATCGGATTTTTCAAGCATAAAACCATAACCGCGGCCCATTTTGCAGAACCGGAGGGCCGTAAAAGGGGAGGTCGCTGCGATGCGCAGGAAATATGGCAGATCGCCGGCCGGGCTGAGGCAATGAGGCGGCTGTGCTGGTTCACGGCCGGCTTTGTAATTGGATGCGCCGCGTGCGTCTGGATCCTTCGAGGTAGCACATGGAGCGTGGCGGCGATTGGCGCTCTGGCGGCAATTTTGGCGGCGTGTTTTCCAAAATCGCGGGGACAGGGCACGCGGCTGACGCTTCTTGGCCTTGCAGTCTCACTCATCTTTTGCGCGGGCTACCGGGCGGTGCTTCTTCGCCCGATCGAGGCCTTCTGCGCGCAAAATCAGGCGGAACTCCACGCCGAGGTTCTGGATTACCCGACGGCCTCGCGGTATGGAAGCGCTGTGCTTGTTAAGGTCAAGACCGGCGGGGCGGGGATGAAGGCCGTTTTATACTACCAGCAGGACGCGGCGCTTTCGCCGGGAGATCAAATTTTCTGCACGGCGAAACTTCGCGCGGCAAGCCCGGACAATCTCGAGCGCGATGAATATTACGCCTCGCGCGGTGTTTGGGCGGTGCTTTCCGCGAAGGGGCAGATGACGGTTGCGAAGGAAAAAACGTCTTTTTGCCATCTTCCAGCGCTGGCGGCAAGGCGGCTCAAGGATGCGTGCCGGGCGGTTTTTCCAGAGGATGTGGAAGGCTTCCTGATCGCGCTTCTGACGGGCGATAAACAGGGCCTGTCCTATTCTTTGAAAAACGCTCTTTCCCGCAGCGGCATTTATCATGTCGTCGCGGTGTCCGGGATGCACGTGAGCTTGCTTGCGGGGATTATCATGCTTCTTTGCGCGAACAGGCGCACGCTCTGCGCAGCGCTCGGCATTCCCGCCGTCTGGTTTTTCGTTTTACTCACGGGCGCGGGCGCGTCGAGCGTTCGGGCGGGCGTGATGCAGACGGTGCTTTTGTTATCGGGTTTGGCCCGGCGGGAGCGCGACAGCTGGACGGCGTTTTCTCTCGCGGGGCTTTTGCTGCTGACGGAAAATCCGTGGGCCATCCGGAACGTCGGGCTGCTGTTGTCGTTTGCCTCGACGGGCGGGATTCTGCTGTTTGCAAAGCCCCTTTATCACGCGATGGTCGAGTCCAAGGCATATTCGCACATTGAGGACAACCATCCGAAGCTTGCGCATGGGCTGAGGCCCGCGATTACCGCCGTGTGCTGTTCGATTGCGTCAAGCGCGTTTTCGCTTCCAATCTGTGCATACTACTTTAAATTGATGTCCGTGTCGGGCTTTGTGACGAACGCGCTCTGCCTGTGGCTCGTGAGCGGGATTTTCTCCGCGGGACTCGTGACGGCAATCGCGGCCTGCGTGTGGAGCCCAATCGGAATCGGACTTGGGTGGCTCCTTGCGTGGCCGGCGCGGCTGGTGCTCGGAATTGTCCGCGGCATGGCAAGCCTTCCCTACAGCGCGGTTTCCCTGGAAAACCCATATGCCGCGGTCTGGACGGTGTTTTTCTTCTTCGCGGTCTGGCTGATCTGTCTGAGATCTAAAAAGCTCAGCGGCGCGGTCGTTCTGCTCGCGCTCGGCGGGACGTTTGCCGTCTGCATGGGCCTTGCCGCAATGGACTACCGGAATGCGGGCTTTACGTTTACGGCGCTGGACGTGGGGCAGGGGCAGTGCCTCATCTATACCGCCGATGGCGAGACGAGCCTTGTGGACTGCGGCGGCGCGCAGGACGAGAGCGGCGAGCTTGCCGCAAGGTATTTAGAGACGAACGGTGTGTTCCGCGTCGACCGGCTCATTTTAACGCACCTGGACGCGGACCACTGCAACGGTGCAGCGCAGCTGTTATCCAGAATTCGTGTCGATGTGCTTTACCTGCCGCTCCCGGCCATTCGCGAGGACGGCGCAATGCTCCGGACCATCCGGGAGGCTGCGCGGGAGGCCGGGACGCAGATCAAATTTGTCTGCGAGGACATGGAATTTGCGGCGGAGAATGGCCGCATTACAATTTTTCACCCTGATTTGCGCGAGAGCGGCAACAACGGCGGGCTTTGCGTCTTGGCATCGCACGAAAAATATGATATTCTAATAACCGGCGATCTGAGCCAGAACGCGGAGTACCGGCTTTTGTCGCGCTATGACTTGCGGGATATTGAGCTGCTCGTCGCGGGGCACCACGGCGCAGCGACCTCGACCAGCGATGCGCTGCTGCAAAGAACCGGCGCATCAAGCGTCGTCATTTCTGTCGGCCGGGACAATTCCTACGGACACCCGGCAGCAGACACTCTTGCGCGCATTCAAAATACCGGCGCGGCAATTTACCGGACGGATGAACTGGGAACCATCGTCATCCGGGGAGGAACCTATGGCAAAGAAACAGGCGGCGGAAGTGGCCGATAGCCTGCGGCAGTTTAAGCAGGATTTAAAAAACAATACGCTGGGAAACTTTTATATTTTCTGCGGCGAAGAGGCGTTTTTGCGGGATTATTATCTCGCGGAACTCACGAAAAAGCTATCAAACGGCCCGGCCGCCGAGTTTAACGTCCACCGCTTTGATGCGGCAAGTATCGCGCCGCAGGCGCTTCTGGACGCGGTGGAGGCCATGCCGATGATGGCCGAGCGGACGCTCGTGCGCGTGGACGACGTGGATCTCTTCAAGCTCCCCGAGGGGCCAAGAGAGCAGTACCGCGGGATTTTCG
>ULQV01020559.1_pt1 | contig 10333 bp, 4 predicted proteins | sample 1954851 | NCBI WGS metagenome assembly ULQV01 (sample SAMEA4835665, study PRJEB28245) | human gut metagenome | biome: gut microbiome; material: fecal sample | place: Denmark | collected 2008 | reverse complement strand
GAGTCTATAGAGATAGCCAACTTCTTTCTGCCTCGCGGAAAGACACTTGTGACGACAAAAGGCAAGATTAAGCAAGCCAGCAATACCTACAAAACATTGCGTGAACCGTTGGATTTGGAAATTCCTTTGGCTGTGCTGGTCAATGGCGGAACGGCTTCTTCGTCAGAAATCCTTGCGGGTTCTTTGCAGGACCTTGACCGTGCGGTCATTATCGGTAACCGTACTTTCGGTAAGGGATTGGTGCAGACCACCCGTCCGTTGCCATACGGTGGTACCATGAAGCTGACGACTTCCAAATATTATATTCCCAGCGGCCGTTGTGTGCAGGCTATCGACTACAAGCACCGGAATGAAGACGGCAGTGTGGGACGTATTCCGGACAGCCTTACTACCGTGTTCCATACGGCTGCCGGACGTGAAGTGCGTGATGGTGGAGGCGTGACTCCGGACATTGCGGTGAAGCAGGAGAAGCTGCCCAACATTCTGTTCTATCTTGTCAATGACAATCTTATTTTCAATTATGCTACGGACTATTGCTTGAAACATCCTACCATCTCTTCAGCAGAGCAGTTTGAAATTACAGATGCCGATTATGCGGACTTCAAGGCGATGGTGAAAAAGGCGGACTTCAAATACGACCAGCAGACAGAGAAGATGCTGAAGAACCTGAAGGAGATGGCCGAATTTGAGGGCTATCTGACTGATGCTTCGAAAGAGTTTGAAGCGTTGGAGAAAAAATTGTCGCATAATCTGGACCGTGACCTTGACCATTTCTCCAAGGACATCAAGAGCATGATTGCGGTAGAAATCATCAAGCGTTATTATTTCCAGCGTGGAAGCATTATCCAGCAGTTGAAAGATGATGATGATTTGAAAGAGGCTGTAAAGATACTCACTGCTCCGGAAAAATACAAGGAAATGTTGACTGCTCCGGCAGTGACGTCAATGTCTCTGCAACAAAGAAAGGAGACAGCCCCGGTTTTTCTGAGTACCGCTACGAGAGCAAATGAACATGTTTATGATGAAATAGTATAAGGACACTCTTAAGAGGATTCTTTTATTTGCTCCTTAATTTATACCGGATAGTCTCTGTATAAGCCTTTTATACACGACTATTCGGTTAAGTTGTTTGTAGGGTATTAACTTGTTTTATATTTTTGCAGGTGATAATGAAAATATTGACAAGGTTATGAAACAATTGAATTCTCTGAAAGTATGGCTGTCTGTGGTATTGTTGCTTTGCTTCTCTCTTTCCGGACAAGCCCAGTTCCTGCGCACTTCCTACTTTATGGAAGGAAGTAACCAGCGTATGCAGCTCAATCCGGCCTTGATGCCGGGACGCGGTTATCTGAATATTCCCGTGATAGGTTCGTTGAATGCTACCGTCAACTCCAGTTCCCTGGGGTATAGGGATATTATGGACATTATTGAGAACAGTGATGATAGCGACTATTTCATGAGCAATGACTTTATGAACCGACTGGATGCTACCAATAACTTGAATGTGAATTTGAGTACCGACATTCTGTCTGCCGGATGGTATAAAGGAAAGAACTTCTGGTCAGTCAATGTGGGGATGCGTAATGATATCGGTGCCGCCATACCGAAAACCATGTTCCAGTTTATGAATAACATGAGCAGCCGGGAGTTTGGTGACAATATTTCTGACTATTTGGGTATTAACGAAACCATTAATGGACAGAAGCTTGAGATAAATTCCTATGCGGAAGTCGGCCTTGGCTTTGCAAGGAATATCACAGACCGGCTGGCTGTGGGCGGTAAAGTGAAGATGCTGCTGGGTATCGGTAACTTAAAGCTGAACATCAACCAGATTCATGTGGAAACTCCTTCTGTCGGCTCTTCAGGAGTGACGAGTAAAGCTTCCATTCAAGTGGATGCAACTTTGGAGAACTCGTCAAAGCTGTTAGAACTTCCCGAGAATGAGAATGGTGATTATATCGATGAAATCGATTTTGGCAGTTTTGGTTTTGCCGGATATGGTGGGGCTATTGATTTGGGAGTATCTTACAAGTTACTGGATAAATTGACACTTTCTGCTTCAGTTCTTGATTTGGGCTTTATCAAATGGTCTAAATCGAATACCAGTATAGCGCGAGCCAATGCGGAGCAGACTTATGATCTTCTTGATCCGGCCTCGCAGCAGGAATTCATGAATATTGTGAACAGCGGCGAGATTCTTAACTATGACATGTTGCAGCTCAAGACAGAGGAGGCTTCTGAGAAGAGCCGTACCCGTGGATTGACTTCTACAATGGTTCTTGGCGCTGAATATGCCTTACTGAATGATTGGCTGGTAGTGGGTGCCTTGTATACCGGTCGTTTTGCCAAACCGAAAACTTTGAATGAGCTGACTTTCTCTGCCTGCATCCGTCCGACGAATGCTTTCAATGTAGCTGCCAGCTATTCCGTACTTCAAGGAGCCGGTAAAACCTTCGGTCTGGCACTGAAACTGGGTCCTTTCTTTGCGGGAACAGACTATATGTTCTTTGGCAAGAATACGAAGAATGTCAATGCTTACTTGGGGGGGTCTATTCCTTTGGGAAAACAGAAAACGGCTGAAAATTAATAAAGTGAGTTATCAGTTGTCGCGGGTTATCTTTCTATAAAAGAGGATAATCTGCGATTTTGTTTTTACGAAAACGCAAAAAGCTTTATCTTTGCTGGTAAATACCTATAAACAGTACTCATGAGAATTGCAATAACGTTTCTCTTGTTTTTGGTTTTCAGTAGTTTGCTGCAAGCTTCACCCATACCTTTTTCTCCTATAGTGAGGAACTATTCGGTGTCGGATTATAATGCCGGTATTCAGAATTGGGCCATTGCTCAAGACGAAAGAGGAGTGATGTATTTCGGTAATAACAGTGGGCTGTTGGAATTTGATGGAAGTGCTTGGCGGCTGTATGAATTACCGACAAAAGGAATTGTGCGTGCTATATATATCAGTGAAGATGGAAGAATTTATGTAGGCTCTTACGAAGAATTCGGTTATTTTGTCCGTACTCCTTATGACACTCTTGAATATCATTCATTGAAAAATAAGGTGAAAGATTTTGCGTTTCATAATGACGAAATCTGGGATATTGCTTGCGTTCAAGGAGAAATTGTATTTCAATCATTCGGTTCTCTCTTTTTTTATAATGGAAATTCGGTAGAAGGTATTCGAATGAAGAACCTTCCACTGAATTTGTTCCAGGTTGGAAATACTTTTTATTCTCAAAGAATAAACGGTGGACTTTATGTCTTTGCCGGTAGGGAAATGAAAGAACTTATTCCCAGAAAGGCATTTGGAGATAGTGATGTCCTGGCCGGGCTCCCTTATGATGATGCGGTTTTAATGTTTACCCGTAATCAGGGAGGTTTCCTGTATCGAGATGGGAGGGTAGAAAAATGGGAAACTGAATGTGATGATATATTCAAGAAGCATACCATTAATCGTGCGGTGATGACCAAAGATAGTTGCTACGTTGTTGGCACAATATCCGATGGCATATATGCGTTGGATAAAAAGGGAAAGCTGATTTGGAAGGTCAATACGGATAATAAACTACAGAACAATACTGTTTTGAGATTGTATTGTGATGATGACAACAATATATGGACAGCTTTGGATGAAGGTATTGCCTATATACACAACAATTCTTTAATCTATTATTATGAACCTCCATTTCGTAAAATAGGCATGGTATATGATGTTTTGGTAAGGGAAAATGAAGCTTATATTGCTTCTAATCAAGGACTTTATTGGCTTAGGGATGGAAAGACTGAATTAGTTCCGGGTTTGGAAGAACAAGCGTGGTTCGTCGATGAATGGGGAAAACAGATTTTCTGCGGGCACAACAAGGGAACTTTCCTTATATCAGGACTGAAATCAAAGCTGGCATCTGATGTAAAAGGAGGGATGTGTATGGAAAAAATTGAATTGAAGGAACAATCTTTTTTGTTGGAGGGAGCTTATGCGCTTCTGAATTTATATACGGAGACTGCTTCGGGAGAGTATTGCTTTACTCGGTCCTTACGTGGGTTCAGTCACATGATTCGTCATATAGAAGTGGACCATCAAGGGAATATTTGGGCGAAACATTTAAGGAATGGTTTGTATCGCTTTCGGATTGATTCGGATATGAAGCAGGTAAAGGATGTGCGGAAGTATGAGAGTTTGGGAGAAGTGAAAGGTGGGAGTTTTACTTTGTTCAAAATCAATGGTCGGGTAGTTTTTTCTAATGGGGAATATTTCTATACTTACGAAGATATGACTGATTCGATTGTTCCCTATGAAACAATGAATGAACAATTGATGGAATTGAAGGGAATCAAGACTGTGAGTCATGCGAACGGAGATTACTATTGGTTTGTGGGCGACAGGACTGTGTATTTGGTGAAGTGTGCGATAAATACTTTCAATATCGAACTTCGGATTCCATATTCTTTGTTTGACGGTCTGGCTGTGGAAGAACGAGGAAGCGTGGTTTATGACAAGAGAAATAATCATTCCTATCTTTGCTTGAATAATGCTATTGCCCGTATTGAAACAGATAGTTCCTCGTTATATAAATCTCAGACTAGGCGTTCTTTATGGATTTCAGAGATGCAGGTTACTGAGGAATTCAGTGATAAACGGAAAACATTGGTCGTGCAGTCGGGAGTCAAGGTCGAACATGAGTTTAATACAGTGAGTTTTACATTGTGCTATCCGGTTTATAACGATTATACTTATAAAGTAAGATACCGGTTGGAAGGGTATTCTGATCAGTGGATACCCGATGGACGCAATTTGCAGAAAAAGTATGCCCGTCTTCTTTATGGAAGTTATGTTTTTCGGGCGGAGATATATGATACTGGTAGAGTTTTGGCATCGGTAGAGTTTCCCTTTGAGATTTTGTCTCCGTGGTATTTGTCTTATTGGGCTGTGGGAAGCTACATTCTGATAGGGTTGTGCCTGCTGGCCTTGCTGCAATATATTGTTTATCGTTTTGTGAAGAAAAAGAAGGATCGTGTGATTGAGCAGCAACGTGTAGCCCATCAGGCAGAGCTTGAACGGCAAGAGAAGAAGATTATCGAGTTGGAAAAGGAACAGCTTGAGGCCGATTTGCGTTTTAAAAGCAAAGAATTGTCCAGCGTGGTAATGATGAATATCGCTCATCAGGAGTTTTTGAATTCATTGAAAGAGGAGATACAGAAGCAAAAGTTGTCCGGACAGCATAGTCGTAAGAATTTGGATAAGCTTCTCGCTTTGGTTAACAATAATATAGTGTCTGATGAAGAGAGCTGGATAATGTTTCAAGCTAATTTTGACCGTATACATGAAAATTTCTTCCGGAATCTGAAACTTCAATATACAGATTTGACTTCAGGAGATTTGCGCTTTTGTGCATTGCTTCGCTTGAATATGCCGACAAAGGAGATAGCGAAGTTGCTCAACATTTCCACGCGTGGGGTTGATGCTGCAAGATACCGGTTGCGCAAGAAATTCAATCTGCTTCCGGAAGAAAGTCTGACTGATTTCCTTATAAATTTTAAATAACTGTTTTACAGTGGAATATTAATGGGGGAAGTATTAATATTGTACTTCCTCTTTTGTTTCTTAGTGATGGGTGTACTTTTGTTGTAGTGCGAGATGTGGAGGTTGTCGCATGCTTTTCTTTTATTTGCAGCAAAATAATATTTCTATAAATTAAAAGCATGAAAGACATGAAGCATTTACTTTTCAAGTTACAATCATTTTTAGTCTTGTTGGTGTTTACTGCCGTTAGTGCGTATGCGCAGAAATCTCCGGTCGATATGAATCGTTTCATCGACGATTTAATGAAGAAGATGACCCTGGAAGAGAAAATAGGTCAGTTGAATCTGCCGGTTACCGGTGAGATTACGACCGGTCAGGCTAAAAGTAGTAATGTGGCCAAACGTATTCGTGCCGGTGAAGTGGGCGGGCTTTTCAATCTGAAAGGCGTGGAACGTATCCGCGATGTACAGAAGCAGGCGGTTGAAGAAAGTCGTTTGGGTATTCCTCTCTTATTTGGTATGGATGTTATTCATGGATATGAAACGGTGTTTCCCATTCCTTTGGGATTGTCGTGTACATGGGATATGAAGGCGGTTGAAGAATCGGCACGTATTGCAGCCATTGAGTCCAGCGCCGACGGTATTTGCTGGACATTCAGTCCGATGGTGGATATTTGCCGTGATGCCCGTTGGGGGCGTGTGTCCGAGGGCAACGGTGAAGACCCGTTTCTGGGAGCAGCCATTGCGCAGGCCATGGTACGTGGTTATCAGGGAAAGGATATGAGCCGTAATGATGAAATCATGGCTTGTGTAAAGCATTTTGCCTTGTATGGTGCCGGTGAGGCAGGACGTGACTATAATACAGTAGATATGAGTCATCAGCGCATGTTCAATGAATACATGTTGCCCTATCAGGCGGCGGTTGATGCCGGTGTGGGCAGTGCGATGGCCTCTTTCAATGAGGTCGATGGCATTCCTGCCACTGGAAACAAGTGGTTGATGACGGATATACTGCGTAAGCAGTGGGGATTTGACGGCTTTGTGGTGACAGACTATACTGGAATTGCTGAGATGACCGACCACGGTATGGGCGATACGCAGACTGTTGCCGCCTTGGCACTGAATGCAGGTGTGGATATGGATATGGTGAGCGATGCATTTGTAGGTACGCTCAAGAAGTCATTGACAGAAGGAAAAGTGACAGAAGAAGCAATTAATGCGGCTTGTCGCCGTATTTTGGAAGCTAAGTACAAGTTGGGCTTGTTCGATAATCCTTATAAATACTGTGATGTGAAGCGTGCCAAGAAGCAAATCTTTACCAAAGAGCATCGTGCTGTTGCGCGTAAGATTGCTTCGGAGAGCTTGGTGTTGTTGAAGAACGAGGGTAATGTGCTTCCGCTGGCCAAAAAAGGCACTATTGCTGTGGTAGGTCCGTTGGCAGACAGCCGCAGTAATATGCCGGGTACTTGGAGTGTGGCTGCTGTATTGAAGAATGCAACTTCTTTGGCTGAAGGTTTGAAGGCGGTAGCAGGCGATAAAGCCGAAATATTGACTGCGAAAGGCTGTAATTTGATGAGTGATGCCGAATATGAGAAACGTGCCACTATGTTCGGACGTTCTTTACACCGTGACAATCGTTCGGACAAGGAGTTGCTGGACGAGGCTCTTGCCGTGGCTGCCAAATCGGATGTTATTGTGGCTGCGCTCGGTGAGTCTTCGGAAATGAGTGGAGAGAGCAGTTGCCGCACGAATCTTGAAATGACCGACACCCAACGCATGCTGTTACAAGAATTATTGAAAACAGGAAAACCAGTGGTACTGGTACTGTTTACCGGTCGTCCACTGGTACTGAACTGGGAGCAGGCAAACGTGCCGGCCATTCTGAATGTATGGTTTGCGGGCAGTGAGGCAGGTTTTGCCATCGGTGATGTACTGTTTGGTGATGTGAATCCGAGTGGGAAGCTGACTACGACTTTCCCGAAGAGCGTGGGACAGATTCCTTTGTTCTACAACCACAAGAACACGGGCCGCCCTCTTGCCGACGGTGCATGGTTCCAGAAATTCCGCAGCAACTATATAGACATAGACAATGAACCGCTTTATCCTTTTGGTTTCGGCTTGAGCTATACCACATTCTCTTATAGCGACGTGTCTTTGGACAAGACTAGCATGACGGATAAGGGCGAACTGACTGCTACCGTGACTGTGACCAATACCGGCAAGAGAGACGGTGCAGAAGTGGTTCAACTTTATATTCGTGACCTTGTGGGAAGTGTAACCCGTCCGGTGAAAGAGTTGAAAGGCTTTGAGAAGATTTTCCTGAAAGCCGGTGAATCTAAAAAAGTATCTTTCAAGATTACTCCCGAATTGCTGAAGTTCTACAACTACAATCTTGATTTTGTATGCGAGTCCGGTGACTTTGAGGTGATGATTGGCAGAAATAGCCAGGACGTAAAGAAAGCAGCGTTCAAGTTACTCTAACTGATTCTCAAGACGGCAATATGCAGCATTCGAGCCACTGCGTTGAGATGGCATTGTTGCTGCATATTGTCTACATCTTCACTGCAAACGTTTTGCAGTATTTGCTTGGTATATAATCTATCGTATAATGGCAATCGGTTATGGAAATCTTATGGTCGGCTTTGAGGCAGTGAAAGGTATGACGTTCTTGAATATGGGATAAAAAACTTCAGAATAGGATAAAAGCCCCCTTTGCTTTTCTATCTTCTTGCTCTATATATATGAATAGTACCTAAATATTTATTGTACTTTTATATTCCTTATAATCTGTCGTTTATGTTATACAGTAGTAGTAATGATGTACCCCTCCGGTGAACTGTGGTACTCTTGTGGTAGCTTGTTTTTTGACATATATCAACTTCTCCGGTATGTTTGCAAAAGAATTTTAAATCAATACAAAATGAAGAAAAATCTACTAATTACATGTGTGATGTTATTGTTTGCCATTACTTCGATGGCACAGAACAAAATTACGATTTCGGGTGTCGTTACGGACAAGACAGGCGAAACTGTTATCGGTGCTTCTGTTCGTGTAAAAGGGCAGGAGAGTAAAGGTAGTATTACTGATATAAATGGTAAATATCAGATTGTTGATGTGGCATCTAATGCTACCTTGATTTTTAGTTATATAGGTATGCGTGAGCAGGAGATTGCCGTAAATGGGCGTTCAACTATCAATGTGAAGATGGAAGAGGACAGCCAGCTCATTGATGAGGTGGTTGTAGTTGGTTATGGTAGTGCCAAGAAACGCGACTTGACCGGTTCTATCGTTACTGTGAAAGCGGACGAGATTGCCTCTAAGCCTTCTACCAATCCACTGGCATCCATACAGGGTAAGGTTGCCGGTGTACAGGTGGTGAATACGGGTCGTGCAGGACAAGACCCTGAAATCCGTGTTCGCGGTACGAACTCCATTAACGGTTTCAAACCCCTTTATGTGGTAGATGGACTGTTCACGGACAATATCAATTATCTGAACACTGCGGATATTGAATCTATGGAAATCTTGAAAGACCCTTCTTCTTTGGCTATTTTCGGTGTGCGTGGTGCCAATGGTGTAATCATCATTACTACTAAAAGGGCAAAAATAGGGAAGACGATGGTCAACATCAACTCTTCAGTGGGTTGGAAGGTTATTTATGACCGTGTAGGTGTGACGAATGCCGAAGAGTTTAAGATGCTGTACAACGAGCAGTTGATATCTCAAGGAAGCGACCCTTATGATTATACTCAATGGACTGGTAATACTGATTGGCAGAATGAGATATTCCAGACAGGTTTTCTGACCAATAACAATGTGAGCATTACGGGTGCAACGGATAAGAGTAAGTTTTATTTGGGTTTGGGTTACGTCATGGAAGAAGGTTCCATTAAAACGGAAAAGCTCAATAAGTTTACCGTAAACTTGAACAGTGAATATAGCGTAACCGATTTCCTGCGTTTTGGTTTCCAGCTTAATGGAGTTCGTGCCAAGTATCCTGATGCAAAGGGTGTGGATGGTGCTTTGAAGGCTGCTCCTATTGCTCCTACTCATGACCTTGAATCGGGACTGATACATACGCTGCCCGACTTCCAGCGTGCACAAGTGTGGAATCCTCTTATTGAAACAGAGCTGCGCGGTGCTCACAACAAGTCTGAAAACTATCGCGTGGCAGGTAATGTGTTCGGAGAGATAGATATTCTGAAGAACCTTACGTTCAAAGCAACTTTCTCTATGGACTATGCTTCCAGTCAGGGACGTTCATATTCTCCGCTGATTTATGTTTATAATCCCGATGTGGAGGGGGGGAAAGAACGGTTGACTGAAAGAGAAAGTGTGAACCAAAGCAAGTCTACCTCTCTTGCTGCACAGTCTGACTATGTGTTGACTTATCTCGGACAGTTTGGCAATCATGGATTGACATTGACTGCCGGTCTTACAACCAATTACAATGAGTCTTCCAGTTTGAGTGGTGGACGCAGCCAGCTTGCGGGCTACGGCATTTTGGTGGGCGACGACCCGGACAGATGGTGGCTCTCTACCATCGACGATGTATCTACGGCAACTAATGGCGGTTCTCAGAGTGACAGATTTACCATGTCTTATTTGTTCAGAGCATTGTATAACTACAAGAATCGTTATTTACTTAATGCTTCTTTCCGTAGGGACGGTTCATCTGTTTTCTATAAGACAGGTAATACTTGGGACAACTTTTACTCTTTCGGTGCCGGTTGGGTAATGACCGAAGAGAAGTTTATGCAGAACCAGAATGTAATTAACGTGAGTTCGACGAATTAGAATAACGTTAATTGT
>ULQV01051197.1_pt1 | contig 10346 bp, 10 predicted proteins | sample 1954851 | NCBI WGS metagenome assembly ULQV01 (sample SAMEA4835665, study PRJEB28245) | human gut metagenome | biome: gut microbiome; material: fecal sample | place: Denmark | collected 2008 | reverse complement strand
GCCATATTTGTTGGTAAAGAGATTGCTCTTAATAATTAGGACACGGCTCTTTCATTTAACTTTGATGCTACAATGCGCCACTGTTAATCAAGTAGTTATATGTAGCTGTTTCGCAATGGCTGTGTTAATCTCATTTTGGATAAAAGGGTTAATGGCTTTTAACTAACTATCAGCCATGCACTTTGAAAATTCCAAGCATTTTTAAATGAAAGAGCCGTGTAATTAGGAATAGAAATCTTTGGCTAATAGACATTAAATCATTTAAATTTTGTATATACGCACACACGTGTGCACGATAACAAAATTTTTTATTTAAACTCTAATACTTAAAAAATATTGGTAACAAGCCAAGTTAGCTGCTAAATGCAGCTCCTTGTCAAACCATTAGCTGTAATAGAAGCATGAAAAAGATTATTTTCTACATATCGGCAATTCTGTTTTGCTTGCCTATACAAGCACAACAGCGTTTCTTCGGTGTCATTCAGGATGCAGACGGATATACAAATGTACGTGATACAAGTGGAACAGTGATAGGCAAATTATTGGATAATCATGTATTTGCCGATTGGGATGCACAAAAGAACCATAAAGAATGGCATAGCGTAGAATATGGAGCAGAAACGGGCATAACCAAGACTTGCCCGAATGGAAATACCCATACAGGAGATATCCATAAAAGCCGCATCCGTTATTTGGCAGATTTGCCACAGTTGAAGAAACAGCCGCAAAGTACGGATAAATGCCTTGTATATGCCAACGACACATTAACCATAAAGATAATCTTCCAAAAGTTTAATCCACAAAAACATGCCATTGTTTATGATTTGGAAGCAGGCTTTGTTCGGAGTATTGACGGTTGTTCTGACTTGACAGGCATAGATGATAATATTCCGCATGAAGAATACGCATCTGTCACCGTCAAGCACCCTGCCGGAATATTGGAATTTCCAACAGCATATATAGCACATCTATACGAACCGAGCCGAAACAATGTTGTCGTGGCATTGGGTAAAGGAAACTCACTGTTCATCAGCACGCAGAACAGTGACGGTGCAGGCGGATATTATGCCGTATGGACAGTGGAAAATTATCTTGTTAAAAGTCTGTTTGTGTTACATGACTTTTGACTAAAATACAGCTAACAACGCAGGATAACGGACGAGCCGTTCCCTGCTAACCATTAATGCGCGGCTTGCAACCAGCGGTGGAAGCCCCCCAAAAAAATATAAATTCGTTCAATATAAAGCAAAATTGCAATTTAATGACGAACTTTAAGCCCGGTTAGACAGGCCGCTTAACCCGAAATATGAAAACTAAGAAACATTATGTTCATCTTGTCACTTAGATGCAGCGTAGTTGGCTCATGTTTCTCATTATCCATTTAGACACTCAAATAGGGCCAATAGAGTGTGTGCTACTAATATGAATAGACTATTTATGCCTTTTATGGTAGTTGTCTGCCTAATCTTAACGGCTTGTGACAAGGATGATGTTTTACGCGGCGAGCCAATGGTGTGGTCATATGAAATCCTTACGCCCGACAATGTCAAGTTCCTGGGTTCCACCGATGCGGAAGGTACTACTAAGTATTCATTCGAGGCAAACGGCAAGCAAGGCGATGTGATAATGACCTGTAAGAATTTCTTTTCGCTTAATCCCATCTCGGGAGATTCTTATACATACGATTGCGGATGGGCAATGCTTAGGGTAGATGCCAATCAGGTGAAAATCCATTTCCCTCAATATGTTTCGGATGCTCAGGCTGCATATGAAGAGATTCGGATTTCGGCAAATGACGGAGAAAAAAAGGTTTATACTATTATCTGTTTGTCCCGAAACTTTAAAGACGAAGGGCATACAGACCCCGAACCTGAGACTTTACCCGAAGAGGCAAAGTTCAAGATGATCATGAATGATTTCACCCCCTTGATGCATCTTGACAGCCCGTTGCCGGCGCCTCTTGATTTGATTACCTTCCGAATCACTGACGTGAATGGAGAATATTCACCCATAGACTTCCCAGTGTTTACACACTATTACGATTCTATCGTGTGGAGTGCGGATAATTTTCCTCACACGTTCAGAGTGTATGAAAATAGAGTTACAGCAGAAGGAGTTGAAAAACATATTTCAACACAATGGAGCTCGCACTTCTTTAAGAGCGGTACGATAAAGAGCCATCTTAAAGGCTACCGCGATGGGAAAGCGCAATATGAGACTTCGCACAATATGACGCTATACGAACGCGATTTCTTAGGGCTTCAATGGGGCATAATCGTCATGCAGAAGCCCGAGAATCTAACAGCCTATTGTCTATTGGATAGAGACTATGAATATAAGGTATATGACATTGTTGCAACGAACGACGCACCTTATTCTCAGATCATTCCGATGAATCATAAATTGTTGTCTGACGCTGACTTTCTGCCGGCAACGGAAAAAGCCATCAAGACTCTGATGAGGAATAATGTTGGAGGGGGAGAAGATGGCAAAGGCAAAGAAAACCTATTCAAATGTCTGCCCGAAAAAGGTGTGGAAGCCGAATGGTATTGGGAAAACGAAACCACCCGCATGTTGATGTTGCATCGGCTTTCAGATGGCACAAACGGGCCGGCGCAAGAGAAGTATTATTTGCATATCGAACCTAAATAAGTATTTATGAATAGAGTAATTATCTCATCCCTATTTTTTATAGGAATAGCCGTATCATCTTGCACAACCTCTAAAAGCGTTGTATCGCAAAATGCAGATTTGTCTAAATATGAATATGCCTCAATCATCAACAATGACACCTATCACATTCCTGCCCAACTGATGGAATACGAAATACAGTTGTTTGATGCAGTAGAAGGCTCCCGTCTTAAGTTAGTCAACGATATGCGTATAAACGAACTTACTTCGGCTCAACAGTCAAAACTGCTTATGGTGAAATATGGGATCGATGTGACCGAAGAAGAAACCATCGTAACTGTAAATTTCATAGACTATCTCACCAGCCGCCCGATAGCTTCATGCCGTGGCGCATACACTACATTAGGATTGAGCGTACACGCAGACATTAGAGGCGCTATAAAACGCGTTGCCAAACAAATTGCAGAAACATTTCCCAAGTAATGTAAGACCTCTTAATGCATCTGATAGAAATTGAGCCGCAAACCTCGCGGGTCGGCCGTCTGTAGCAGGACTAGCCAACCGCCTAACGCTGTTGCCCGCCATACCATCAACAATAGAAACATGGCTGTTCGATGAATGGGGTTGGACGGATTGCGTGAGGTGGAACAAATGATATGTCATTCATATATAAAACATCAGATATGGAACAACGAGTTCATAACAAGGAAAGTTAACTCCTAAACGGAGTTCCTTTCCAACCCACTAATAATAATTGAGAGCATGAAAACAGTTATATCATTATTCTTTTTATTGTTGCCCCTAATGCAAGGTTGCGGGTTCGTATATGAACAGCATCTTACCGGAAACTACTACTTGATAGCGGTAGATACCAAAAGTGATATGGACGTGTGTTATCACAGGCAGAAAGATGATAATGCACCCTATACGGGAATAACCGGAGCAAAAGTTTATGCAGTGGGATATGACGATGAATTTATTCTTGTCAAGGCATATCGTGCTTTGAGGGACAGCATGGGCGTTTCCTTACAGCGTTATGACAAGAATACAACCGAATATTACATCATTCCCGTAAATAACACACAAGAAGCATGGGAAGCACAAGAAAACAAGTTCGGGGCACTCAGTAAAAAGGACTTTGAAGCTAAACGAAAAGAACTGGGAGTACCGGATGATATAACTTTCAAGAGGCTATAATATATTATTAACGAGAAAAAAGCAATGAACCATGATACACTGGATAAAGAAACTGTTCGGGATAAGATGCTCCGAACAGATAACGGAAGAGTTGATAGAGCGTCTTCCTGCCGATAAACTCTGCCGGAAATATATAGACGGAGAACTGGCAAGCGACATGGAGAGCGAAGTGTTCGACAGCATAATGTGTGCGGTGGAACTGCACGCGGAGGTCATCAATGGCGGTTTCAACCAATACTACTACAATTCCGGTGGCGAACGTGCGCAAAAAGCCGAGGACACCTTTGTCAAGCTCGGAGCAGACCGGATCGCTGATGTCGTGAAACGAGCCAACAACCAATATGTCGCCAACCGGGATGAACTGCAATCGGTATGGGACGGAACGAAGGAAGGATTCGCCCACGGCTATAAAGAGAAGCTCTTTGATGCCTTCGATGATGAGTACTATGCCTTGATGAGGAATGACCGGCAACTTTACACGATGATAGGCACATACATCAAACTGCATCCGCAGGAGTTTCTCACAGAAATGACCGAGTGATATTCAACATGATATTGTTACCCGAAGGACATGATAGATTATCTGTATTATCGGTTTTATAGATTATGGCTCCATTCCTCTCTGGCGGAAGGAGCCGTGTTTATGGGGATGCTTATGTTCTCGGTCATACTGAGTACCAACGTATTGACCGTATGGGGAATGCTGACCCGATACGGCATTGTCTCATATCCCTCCGATATTCAGTATTATATTATCGAGGGCGGCATTATTGCCTTGTTGAGCTGGCGGTTCTTTTTCAGGAAACGTTACGACAGGATTATAGCCAGATATGACGATGAAAGCCCGGTGCAACGCAAATCCGGTGCATGGGTTCTTGCGCTGTATGTAGTGTCTACCATTGCCGTTTTCTTCTTGGAAGCGTTGCAACGGCAAGGAAAAATATGACCGTGTTGGGATTTTCGGCAAGATTTGGAACTGCTTGTTACTTTATAAACCCGATATTTGCCGCAAAAACAACATAATGAGATTGACAGCCCTGCTACGGCACACAGCCGATATATATCCCATACACTCCGTAAGCCTGCACAGCATAGCAGACAAGGCGGAAGAACTTGTAAAGAAACGTTACTCCGTAAGCCGTATGGTACGCGAAATGGAGAGTTTCGCCCATGATGCAGATGTGCTTCGCCTGATTGTCGGCACGTTCAAATCCGTTCCTGTCCAGCCTACATTGAAAATGCGTGACTACAAGCCTTACATGGCTCTTGTGGCATGCTCGCCTGAAGACTTTGCATTCTGCTACCTGTGCAATGACCTCGTAGCCGTCTATGAAACGGAGTACCGGACACCGGAACTGATGTTTTTCTGCGACCTGCTCCGCTGCATGAGGGGACGCTCCTATCTTAACTGCGTGACCAACCGGGTGTGCGACTACTTTTTCAGGGCGCGCCGTGACACCCTCCGCCATATCTCCAGCCCTCTGAAGGAATCTGAAATGCAATATGCGGAAAGCCGTCTGAAAGAACTGGAAGAAGCGGTCTTCCGCCTGAAAGTGAAGATGTATAAGTGGCACACCTTTACAGCAGAGGAGCTGGCAGGGATGTGTGGCATGAGCTATTCCCATTTCCGAAGCCGTTTTGAAGAATATTACGGCTGTTCCGCGACCGACTGGCTCCGGCAGGAGCGCATAAGCCGTATCAAGGAAGACCTTTCCTACCGTCCCGAACTTGCCCTGAAGGAAGTGGCGGAACGTAACCGGTTCCTCTCTGCAAGTAATTTTTCCGACTTCTGCAACCAGCAGGTTCTCAAGACACCCGGAGAACTGAAAAAAGAGGGATATGAGGAATGGTGCGAGAGAAGGATGAAATACTGGAACAGTGAATCATGAGCGCGTTTCCGGCAAGATTTGGAAGATGCGGCTATGACGGCACGCATATTCCTGACAAATGAGAGATTCAGCAATTATTATATACACGGCTTATGAGATACTACCGCATATTAGTAGCCGCTGGCTACATTTCCATAATCATCCTGTCACTGCTGGTTGCCTACACCTACCGTAATGAACAAAACACCTTGTCATTGTCGGAGGAAGAGAACCATAGCGCAATCGAGTTGCGAAGAAATATAAACCGTCTGAACATACAGATTACAGGGCTGTCATTGCTGGGAGAAACTGTCGCGGAATGGAAAGAGGGCGATGCGGAACAATACCATCATCAAAGGATGGTGATTGACAGTACGCTGTGTGTCTTCCGCGAGGTGTTCAGTTCGGAACGTATAGGGATAGACAGCATCCGCGACATATTGGCACACAAAGAGAGGCAGATGAGGGAGCTGGCAGATATACATTCCCGTCAGAGAACACTCAACAGGCGTATAGCCGACAGAGTGCCGGTCATAGTCCGTCAAAGCGCAAATGAAAGTCCCCATAAGGCTAAACGCAAAGGATTTTTAGGTCTGTTCGGAAAAAAGGAAGGCGCAAAGCCTTCGGCAACCACCTCGATGCTCTATTCCCTGAACAACGATGTGATTGCCGGACAGAAGGTTCAAAACCGGATACTTGCCAAACAGACAGACAGCCTTGCCGCACGTAATACAGCCCTCAACGCCCGATTACGCAGTCTTATCCGTCATATCGACAACAATGTGCAAGCAGACCTGCAAGTGCGGGAAGCCGAGATAGCCGCCATGCGGAAGAAGTCGTTCATGCAAATTGGCAGTCTGGCGGTATCCATACTTATGTTATTGCTCGTATTGTTCATAATTATCCATAGGGATGCCGTCCGGATCAAACGATACCGACGGAAAACATCGGATTTAATCGGACAACTCCAAAAATCGGTTGAACAGAACGAGGCACTGATAGCCTCCCGCAAAAAAGCGGTTCATACCATCACCCATGAGCTGCGCACACCTTTAACCGCAATAATCGGCTATGCCGGGTTGATGCAGAAAGATTGTAACACGGACAAAATCAAAGTGTATGTTCAAAATATTCGGCAATCCTCTGAGCGTATGCGTGAAATGCTTAACACCCTGCTGAGTTTCTTCCGTCTGGACAACGGCAAAGAGCAGCCGAACATTTCTCCTTGCCGGATTTCAGCAATCACGCACATTCTTGAAACGGAGTTTACACCAATCGCCATGAACAAGGGGCTGGCTCTTACCATAACGAATCAAACGGATACTATTGTCCTGACCGACAAGGAATGTATCCTGCAAATCGGCAACAACCTGCTGTCAAACGCCATCAAGTTCACGGAGAACGGTGGCGTTTCTCTGACAACAGACTACGATAACGGTGTCCTGAAACTTATCGTCGAAGATACGGGCACAGGTATGACCGAAGAGGAACAGCAACGGGTGTTCAGCGCGTTTGAGCGTCTGGCAAACGCCGCTGCAAAAGACGGCTTCGGACTGGGACTTTCCATCGTTCAGCGTATCGTGTCAATGCTCGGCGGCACGATACGGCTGGAGAGCGAGAAAGGCAAAGGTAGCCGTTTTACGGTGGAAATACCCATGCAGACAGCCGAAGAACTGCCGGAACAGATAAATCAAACACGGATTCATCATGACCGTACATTCCACGATGTGATAGCCATCGACAATGACGAGGTATTGCTCCTTATGTTGAAAGAAATGTATGCCCAAGAAGAAATACATTGCGACACCTGCACCGATGCTGCGGAACTGATGGAAATGATACGCCGGAAAGAATACAACCTGCTTCTGACGGATCTGAATATGCCGGAAATCAACGGCTTCGAGCTGTTGGAACTGCTGCGCACCTCCAATGTGGGCAACTCAAAGACAATCCCAGTAGTCGTGACAACCGCTTCGGGCAGTTGCAGCAAGGAGGAACTTATGGAACGTGGTTTCTCCGGATGCTTGTTTAAACCTTTTTCCATATCGGAACTGATGGAGGTTTCAGATAAATGCGCCATGAAAGGCAACCGGAATGAAAAGCCGGATTTCACCTCCTTGCTGTCATACGGCAATGAATCCGTCATGCTGGAGAAACTGATAACGGAAACCGGAAAGGAAATGCTGTCGGTCATGGATGCGGAACAGCGGAAAGACCTTCAGGAACTGGACGCCCTAACACACCACCTGCGCAGCTCGTGGGAGATACTCCGTGCCGACCAGCCGTTAAGGGAACTATACAAATTGCTTCATAGCGATGGCACACCTGACGATAAAACAATTGGCAATGCTGTAAAAGCCGTACTGGATAAGGGTTCGGAAATCATCCGGCTGGCAAAAGAAGAAAGGAGAAAATACGAAAATGGATAATACAAAAATCATCGTGGTGGAGGACAACATCGTGTATTGCGAGTTCGTCTGTAACCTGCTGGCACGCGAGGGATTCCGCACCGTGCAGGCTTTCCACCTCTCGACCGCGAAGAAATATCTGCAACAGGCCGCAGACGGGGACATCGTGGTTTCCGACCTGCGCCTGCCAGACGGCAACGGTATCGACCTGCTGCGCTGGATGCGCAAGGAAGGTATGATGCAGCCGTTCATTATCATGACCGACTATGCCGAAGTGCATACGGCGGTTGAAAGCATGAAACTCGGCTCGCTGGACTACATACCCAAGCAGCTTGTGGAGGACAAACTCGTCCCTCTGCTCCGTACCATATTAAAAGAACGGAATATCGGACGAAGCCGTATGCCCATGTTCTCGCGTGACGGCTCGGCGTTCCAGGCCATCATGAAGCGGATAAGGCTGGTAGCCCCCACCGACATGAGCGTGCTGATCTTCGGGGAGAACGGCACGGGCAAGGAGCATATCGCCCACCTTCTGCACGATAAGAGCAAGCGGGCAGGAAAATCGTTTGTTGCTGTGGACTGCGGTTCGCTCACCAAAGAGCTTGCGCCGTCGGCCTTTTTCGGACACGTCAGAGGGGCGTTCACTGGTGCGGACAGTGTCAAGAAAGGCTATTTCCATGAAGCCGAAGGCGGCACGCTGTTTTTGGACGAGGTGGGCAACCTCGCACCGGAAACCCAGCAGATGCTTCTGCGTGCCATACAGGAACGGAGATACCGCCCGATAGGTGACAGAACGGACAAAAATTTCAATGTCCGTATCATCGCCGCCACCAACGAGGATCTGGAGAAGGCGGTCAATGAAAAGCGTTTCCGGCAGGATCTATTATACCGACTGCACGACTTCGAGATAACCGTCCCGCCGTTGCGTGACTGCCAGGAGGATGTCATGCCTTTGGCTGAGTTCTTTCGTGAAATTGCGAACCGGGAACTGGAATGCGATGTCATCGGCTTTGACGGAGAAGCCCGCAAGACATTGCTGACCCATGCGTGGCCGGGCAATGTCCGCGAGCTTCGTCAGAAAATCATGGGCGCGGTGTTGCAGGCACAGAAGGGTCTTGTCACGAAAGAGCATCTGGAACTTGCCGTGACAAAACCTAACTCACCCGTCAGCTTCGCCCTGCGCAGCGATGCGGAAGACAAGGAGCGTGTCTTACGCGCGTTGAAGCAGGCGAACGGGAACCGCAAGGTTGCCGCCGAACTGCTCGGAATAGGACGCACGACGCTGTACAACAAACTGGAAGAATATGGATTGAAGTATAAATTTCAGCAACCATAGCCGGTAATTCGTCGGATTTGGCTATCTTTGCATGATATTTGAGAAAAAACGGCGACTGGCAGAGCCTTTTGCCGTCGATATATAGACATAAGACCGCAAGGCGTCCTAATGGAAATCTGGTAAATTGACACTACGGAGACGATTGCGTGATGCTTATGCTATGCTTACGCATAGCGTGCATTCACGTACTCTCCGTAAAGGCTTTACCAGAGCCTCCATTAGAAGTAGTGTGAACTGCACGCTACTTTTTTGCCCTTGCCTAACGAAATGAAACGATGTATGGGTAAAGTTCAGATTCTTGCCGTCCTCACGCTGGACGGGTGTCATTCTTCCGGGTTGTATTGTAAGGCGTACAAGGAACTGCGCCTTGACAAGTGCGGCATCAATGAAATAAGGGAAAACGCCCTTTACCACATCACGCCCGACTACTCCATCTCCATGCTGGACGAATGGCGGAAGGACGGCACGGACATCCGCTATCTCGCGGAAGCCACTCCCGACAATACGGACTATATCAACGGACTGCTGCGCATGCGGGTGGTGGACGAGATAATCCTATATACCGTGCCTTTCATATCGGGAACGGGACGGCACTTCTTCCAGTCCGCCCTGCCCGAAGCACATTGGACGCTCTCCTCTCAAAAAAACTATCCCGATGGCGTGTGCCGCAGCATCTACACGCGCGTGGAAGCCATAAGATGACCGGAATGTTCCGGCATCATACATTATCAGGTTTCACCTGATAAGACAATGTTCTGATAACAAACATTTTGAGAAGGGCATAATCCGTGCCTGACAAAAAATATCGAATTTTATCACTTTGAAATCCAGCACTTTGCAGACGAAGTGCCGGATTTCCTGTTTTTGGGACGCGCTTTTTGCCACTACAGTCCATGTGCGCATACA
>ULQV01014574.1_pt1 | contig 10496 bp, 7 predicted proteins | sample 1954851 | NCBI WGS metagenome assembly ULQV01 (sample SAMEA4835665, study PRJEB28245) | human gut metagenome | biome: gut microbiome; material: fecal sample | place: Denmark | collected 2008 | reverse complement strand
ATTGCAAGACTTCATGAAAAGATAGCGAATCAAAGAATGGATTTTATCAACAAACTATCTACTAGAATCATTAGAGAATATGACATTATCTGCATCGAAGACTTAAAAGTAGAGAACATGCTTAAAAACCACAATCTAGCCCAGTCTATATCGGATGTATCCTGGTCAAAGTTTACAACACAGCTAGAATATAAAGCCGAGTGGTATGGAAAGGTGATCAAGAAAGTGGATACGTTCTATGCGAGCAGTCAGATCTGTCATTGTTGCAGATACAAGAATGAAGGAACAAAAGATTTAAAAGTAAGAGAATGGACCTGTCCAAAATGCCATTCAAATCATGACAGAGATGTAAATGCATCCATCAATATATTGATGCAGGGCATATTAGCAAATTAGCTAAAATTAATAAAAAACCGCAGGAACTGCGGGGATAGCTTGGTAAGAAAGGTTTCGATAGAAACCTGTTCCCAAGAATCTCGTCACTTCAGTGATGAGAGGTTCAATTGGTTGAAATAGGGAAGTGCAATATATATGAAAAGCAGAAATCTTTCAAATTTATGATTTCTGCTTCTTTTTCATATCTCTTTTCTTCTTAAAAAAATGTTTTAATAAATCTGAACATTCAGATTCAAGAATTCCTTTTCTATATTCAGGATGATGATTAAATTCAGACACTTCAAACAAATTTGTACATGTACCCACACAGCCACCTTTAGGATCTGAAGCTCCATATACAACTTCTTTAATTCTAGATTGTATAATCGCACCTGCACACATAGGACATGGTTCTAAAGTTACATATAATATGCAGTCCTCTAATCTCCATGTATTTAATTTTTTACATGCTTTTTGAATTGCCATAATTTCTGCGTGTGCAATGCTTTGTTGTAAAGTCTCACGCTTATTATATCCACGAGCAATAACTTTATCATCTTTCACAATGACACATCCAATTGGAACCTCATCATAGCTTTCTGCTTTTTTAGCCTGCTTGATAGCTTCCTTCATCCATTTCACATCATCCATACTCATATCCTCAAAAAATAAAAAACTACTACACATGATGGAGCTTACTTAAGGCTGCTTCGTTCCCGACCTGACCTGATTCATAAGACATCATTGTAGTAGCCAAGTTATTATATCAAATCCATTTTCAATTCGCAATAGAAAAAAGCTGTCAAAGACAGCTTTTAAGATTAACCAATTTTCTTTTTACCACCCATGTAAGGTTGTAATACTTCTGGAATCAAGATTGATCCATCTGCCTGTAAATTGTTTTCTAAGAATGCAATCAACATTCTAGGTGGAGCAACACAAGTGTTGTTTAATGTATGCGCAAAGTACTTTTCTCCATTTTCACCCTTAACACGAATCTTTAAACGACGTGCCTGAGCATCTGTTAGGTTAGAGCAACTTCCAACTTCGAAGTATTTCTTTTGACGTGGAGACCACGCTTCAACATCCACTGATTTACATTTTAAATCTGCCAAATCACCTGAACAGCATTCCAATGTACGTACTGGAATATCTAATGTTCTGAAGAATTCTACAGTATTCATATATAATTTTTTAAACCATTCCATACTTTCTTCTGGCTTACAAACAACGATCATTTCTTGTTTTTCAAATTGGTGAATACGATACACACCACGTTCTTCAATACCGTGAGCACCTTTTTCTTTACGGAAACAAGGTGAGTATGAAGTGTAAGTATATGGAAGATCTTTTTCTTCAAGAATTGTATCCTTGAATTTACCAATCATAGAGTGTTCACTTGTACCAATTAAATACAAATCTTCACCTTCGATTTTATACATCATACCTTCCATTTCCGCAAATGACATTACTCCATCAACTACTGAACTACGAATCATATATGGTGGAATTACATAAGTAAATCCTTTTTTATCAATCATGAAATCACGAGCGTAATTTAAGATTGCTGAATGTAGACGAGCAACATCTCCCATTAAATAGTAGAATCCATTTCCAGCTACACGACGTGCTGCATCCAAATCAATACCACTTAAACGTTCCATGATTTCAGTGTGATAAGGAATTTCAAAATCAGGAACAACAGGTTCTCCAAATTTTTCTAATTCAACATTTTCACTATCATCTTTTCCAATAGGAACACTATCATCAATGATGTTTGGGATCTGCATCATTTTTTCAGTAACAGACTCTCTTAATTTAATTTCTTTTTCTTCCAAAGCTGTTAACTCGTGAGCAATCTCAGCCATTTGTTGCTTAATTTCTTCAGCTTCTTCTTTTTTACCTTGGCCCATCAACTTACCGATTTCTTTAGAAATCTTTTTACGATTAGCACGTAAATCATCCGCATGTTGTTGTGTTTGGCGAAGCTCTTTATCCTCCATTAACACTTCATTTACTAAAGGCAATTTGTAGTCTTGGAACTTTTTCTTAATGTTCTCTTTGACAATGTCCGGATTTTCACGGACAAATTTCATATCTAACATGATATCCTCCTCTGCATAAAAAAAGAGACACTCGCACCCATAAAGGGACGATGTCTCGCGTTGCCACCCTTTTTACCATATATATACATATATGATCTCTTAACATGATAACGGTATGTACCGGATCAAACTACTAATTTCATTCAATCACTCTAAGGTGCTATTCAATTATTCATATCAGTATTTTCACCAGCCATACTGTCTCTATTTAATATATGGAATAATCTACTTATCCTTATCTTTGTTTTCAACACATTTATACCATTAAAACAAAGATAAAGTCAACCGCTTATTCTGTGAAATAGCCTCATTAAATCGGATTTATCATATGATTCTACTTATCTACAAATCATATTCAATATCACAATTATATATAGCATTAAAATATAAGAAATCCATCTATAATCCATGCCCATGAATATTAAAAACTGAATAAACAAAAGTAACCCTAATAGAGAAAAGAAGGCATAAATTCGTTTTGTTGAATTATCATAATACAAATAATATAAGCCAATTACTGCCATTGCAAAAATAGCGCCAATACATAAAGATCCTATAATGCTTCCATGACCAGAAATATAAACACATGCCGCAACAAAGATCATACATACTAAGGAAATTTTATCTGCTTTTCTATCTTGTCTAAAACTTTCCATTTTGTATACATCTAAATTGTGAATAATATTTGTGACTTCTTCATTCGAATAATTCAAACTCTTTTTACATGATATCAATTCAGCCACAGAAACATGCAAAGATTCAGATAGGGCAGGTAACAATTGAATGTCTGGATATCCTATTCCACGTTCCCATCGGCTAACAGCTTTATCTGTGACATGTAGCTGTTGAGCTAATTCCATTTGCGTCATATTGTTTTCTTTTCTTAACTTACAGATAAACATTCCCATATCTTTTGCGTTCACATATATCACTTCTTTCTATAATAAATTTATATCCATTCTATCAAATTGGCAATCAACGTGTCGTTTATATAATGTATTTTGGTTATTTCTATCTGATTTATCATATGAAAAAGGAGCAAAATCATAATTCTACTCCTTACATGCTTTATTCTTCTGTATTTTCTTCTGATTCTGCTTCAGGCTCTTCATGATCTACCAATGTCATACGCGTTACTTTCGCATCTCCATTTAAGTTGATCAATCTTACACCTTGTGTATTTCTTCCGTAGATTCCTACATTCTCTAAAGCTACACGGATCATGATTCCATCACTCGCAACAATCATCGCATCTTCTTTACCAGTAACCGCACGCATACACATTAGCTTACCTGTCTTTTCTGTGATATTAATTGTGCTAACACCTTTTTTACCACGAGAAGTCAAACGATAATCTTCGAACTTACTACGCTTACCATAACCATTTTCAGAAACAACAAGAACTGTATCACCTTCACTTGATAATGCAGCACCTACAACTTCACTGCCATCACAATTGAATCCTAATACACCACTTGCACTACGTCCCATGATACGAACTTGATCTTCATTGAATCGAACAGCTTTACCATTTGATCCAGAAATAATTACTTCGTCTTGTCCCGTAGTTAATTTCACAAAGCGTAACTCATCATCTGGTTTTAAACTAATCGCAATCTTACCATTACGATTGATATTTTCAAATTCAGATACAGATGTACGTTTCACAATACCATTCTTTGTAACAAATAATAATGTTTCACTTTCATCATCCTTAGGAACAGCTACAAGAACATTTACTTTTTCACCTTTTTCCAAAGTCATTAAATTCACAATTGGAATTCCTTTAGATGTTCTAGATCCACTTGGAACATTGTATCCTTTTAATCGATATACACGACCCTTATCTGTAAACAACAACAAGAAATCATGTGTTGACATCGAAATCATAGTATCGATAGAATCCTCTTCATTTAATGTCAATGATTTGATTCCACGACCACCACGATTTTGAGCACGATATGTATCTACAAGCTGACGCTTAATATATCCAGACTCAGTTAATGTGATAATTACATCTTCCACTGGAATTAAGTCTTCATCTTCCATATCAACAGAAGCATCACTAATTTCAGTTCTTCTTTCATCACCGTATTTCTGATCAATTTCAGTTAAATCGTCACGAATGATTTGAAGAACACGATCATGATTTGCCAAGATATCCTTCAAATCTTCAATCGTCAATAATAATTGTTGATATTCATTTTCAATCTTATCTCGTTCCAATCCAGATAATCTTCTTAACTGCATTGCCAAGATAGCTTTAGCTTGAATCATGCTCAATCCAAACGCATCACATAAATCTTGAGATAAACCGGCCTCATCTTTTTTAGAACTACGAATCATATGAATAACTTCATCGATATGATCCATCGCAATTCGTAAACCTTCTAAGATATGTGCACGATCCTGTGCCTTCTTTAAATCAAACTGTGTTTTTCTTACAACTACATCAACCTGATGATCAATATAATCATGAATAATATCTTTTAAAGGCAATTGTTTAGGACGACCATTTTCAAGTGCCAACATATTGATACCAAATGAAGTTTGAAGTGGTGTTAATCTAAACAACTGATTTAAAATTACTTCTTCCTGCGCATCCTTCTTTAGCTCCATTACAATACGAATACCTTCACGGTTACTTTCATCGTTTAAATAAGTAACACCTTGAATTGCTTTATCACGAATTAAAGAAGCCATTTTAGTAATTAAGTTTGCCTTATTGACCTGATAAGGAATTTCATAGAAAATAATCTGTTTCTTTCCGTTTGATAATTCTTCAACACGATACTTAGAACGAATCATAATGGATCCACGTCCTGTTTCAAATGCTTGACGAATACCTTTACGACCCAAAATGATTCCTCCAGTAGGGAAGTCCGGTCCTTTAATGACTTCCATCAATTGAGGAACTGTAATATCCGGATCATCCATTACCGCAAAAATGGCTTGAATCGTTTCTGATAAATTATGAGGTGGAATATTTGTTGCCATACCAACCGCAATACCCACAGCACCATTGATCAACAAGTTTGGAATACGACTAGGCAGCACAACTGGCTCGCTTTCTTCACCATCATAGTTTGGAATAAAATCGACCGTATCTTTTTGAATGTCACGCAGCATCTCCATAGAGATTTTTGACATACGAGCTTCCGTATAACGCATTGCCGCAGCTCCATCTCCATCTAGAGAACCAAAGTTTCCATGGCCATCCACTAATGGATATCGATACGAGAAATCCTGGGCCATACGAACCATCGCATCATATACAGCTGTATCCCCATGAGGGTGATACTTACCAATAACTTCACCAACAATACGTGCACTCTTCTTATGTGCAACACCTGAAGTAATTCCCAATTGATTCATCGCATGCAAAATACGACGATGAACTGGTTTCATACCATCACGAACATCTGGTAATGCACGTGAAACAATAACAGACATTGAATAATCTAGAAAGGCTGTACGCATTTCTTTGGATATTTCAACATCTTCTACATAGTCATATCGCTTATTTTCTTCTTCCATAAGGACCTCCTACTAGTAATCCAAATTAGCGTATACAGCATTTTCCTGAATATATTCACGACGAGGCTCTACATCCTCACCCATCAACATATCAAATACACTGTCCGCTTCCATCGCATCATCAATTGTGACACGTTTCAATACTCTATGATGTGGATCCATCGTTGTTTCCCACAACTGTTCTGCATCCATTTCCCCTAAACCTTTATAACGCTGAACTTTATATCCATCTTTAAATTCTTCACGCAACTGATCCATTTCCTGTTCCTTATACGCATAGGCAATCTTTTTTCCTTTTTGCACCTTATATAAAGGAGGTTGTGCAATATAAACATATCCACCTTCAATAACAGGTTTCATAAAACGATATAAGAAAGTCAACATCAATGTACAAATATGACTACCATCGACATCGGCATCGGTCATAATAACAATTTTGTGATAACGTAATTTCGATACGTCTACATCTTCTTGAATTCCACATCCAAAAGCAGTAATCATACTACGAATTTCCTGGTTTTCAAAAATACGATGCGTTCTAGCTTTTTCAACATTTAAAATCTTACCACGCAAAGGTAAAATAGCTTGTGTTTTCGCGTCACGACCTTGTTTCGCGCTGCCCCCGGCAGAATCACCTTCGACGATATAGATTTCACATTCACTTGCATCTTTACTTGAACAATCCGTTAATTTACCTGGTAATGAACTAATTCCATCCAATGCAGATTTACGACGTGTTAATTCACGAGCTTTTTTTGCTGCAATTCTTGCCTTGCTGGCAATTTCTGCCTTTTCTACAATAGCCTTGGCAATATCTGGATTTTCTAAGAAGAAACGATTGATCTGTTCACCCGCAATATTTGAAACAATCTTACGAACTTCACTATTTCCTAATTTTGTCTTTGTCTGTCCTTCATACTGAGGATCCGGGTGCTTAACAGAAATAATTGCAACCAATCCCTCTTTAACATCATCCTGAGATAAACTCTCATCCTTTTTGATCATATTATTATTTTTCGCATAGGTATTAATACAACGAGTCAAAGCCATTCTGAAACCATCTTCGTGATATCCACCTTCATGCGTATGAATATTATTACAGAAAGAATAAATACTAGATTGATAGCCATCGTTATATTGCAAAGCAACTTCTGCAAGAATACCATCCTGCAATCCCTCTACATAAATGACTTTATCACTGATTGTACTCTTATTCTTATTTAAGAATTGTACATACTCAATAATTCCACCCTCATATTTATAGTCATTACTTGGACCATCTGATGTTCTTTTATCTGTTAAAGTTAAACGTATATCCTTATTTAAGAAGGCAAGCTGACGCAGACGAGAATTCAACGTTTCATAATCATAAACTGTTGTATCCTTAAAAATCGTTGGATCCGCTTTAAAACGAACTAAAGTACCTGTTTCTTCTGTTGTTCCGATAATTTTTAAAGGCTCCACCGCATGTCCACCATTTTCAAAACGAATAAAATAGATTTTACCATCCTGATAAACAGTAACCTCTAACCATTCACTCAACGCATTAACGACACTGGCACCAACACCATGCAAACCTCCGGAAACCTTATAAGCGCCTCCGCCAAATTTTCCACCTGCATGTAATACCGTCATAATTGTTTCTACTGCGCTAATTCCTGTCTTTTCATGAATTCCAACTGGCATACCACGACCATTATCACGTACCGCAATAATATCTCCTGGCTCAATTGTCACATCAATTCGATTTGCAAAACCAGCCAAGGCCTCATCAATACCATTATCCACAATTTCCCAAACTAGATGGTGAAGTCCACGTACAGAAGTGGAACCAATATACATACCTGGTCTCAAACGAACCGCTTCTAACCCTTCTAACACCTGAATATCATCCGCTGTATACGAATGCTCTACTTGTGTAGCTTGTGTTTCTAATTCTTCAAATTCAAGAATCTCTTTTTGTAATTCATCCTGACTCATTTGTAGACCTCCTTGATTCTCCCTTGTTCTATATCATAGAATCGAACTTCACGATTCCAATGCATATTCAATCGTTCTGTTGTTGTTATAAAAATCTGCATATCGTTAGGAAGCTTTTCAATTAATTGTCGCTTTCTAAGATTATCCAGTTCACTAAATACGTCATCCAATAATAAAATTGGATATTGCCCACTCTTTTCATAAATAATTTGGGCTAACCCCAATTTAAGTGCCAGTACAAAACTTCTTTTCTGCCCCTGACTGGCCACTTCACATACAGGTTTTCCATTCAATTCAAATAAAATATCATCCCTATGAATTCCAATCAAAGTCTGATGATATTTTTTTTCTTTTTCAAAAACCTTGGCATAAGCTTCCTTCATATCTCCATCCAAATCAATAAACGTTATATACTTAGCATCTATATATTCTTTTTCATTTGAAAAGAATGGATATAGCTCACGCGCTTTTATCATCAAAGAATACAAAAATTCATTTCTTTGTTTCATAATGATTTTTTGAACATCTATCATCTGATCCAAATAAATTTGAACTAAACACTCATCCACTTTACTCTGTTTCAAAGCTTGATTTCTCTGCTTTAAAATTTTTTGATACGAAGATAACGTAACCGTGTACGTTTTTGACAATTTCATTAACTCCATATCAATAAATCGTCTTCGATTTTTTGGAGATGAAGTAAATAAAGATAAATCGTCTGGACAAAATAAGATTGCATTTTCAATTCCAATAAAATCCGAATACTTCTTAACTGGATTTTGAAAACGAAACAAATGCTTTTTTTGATGATCCACAATCACTTTCAATTCTTCTTTTCTGTGATTAGACTCCACCGTTGCCTGAACACAAAATTCTTTGCACCCATGCATGATCATACTGTCCAATTGATTTGTTCGAAACGAACGCAAATGACTTAAAAAATAAATAGCTTCAATTAAGTTCGTTTTGCCCTGTGCGTTTTTTCCATATAAAAAATGAATGCATTTTGGTGTAAAAGAAAAAGACATGGTTTCATAATTACGGAAATGAAAACATGTCAGTTTTTCAACATTCATTTCACTTCAATCCTTATTCCATTAGTTTCTACAATATCTCCATGGTAGATCTTTTTTCCACGACGATTTTCATTAACGCCGTTGACTAATACTTCCATGTTTGCTAAATATTCCTTGGCCTGTCCACCACTATAGACAACATCGCAAGCTTTCAGCAATTGTGCTAATGTAATATACTCATCTTTAAGTTCAAATTCCATGAAAATACCTCTTTTCGCACTATAATTATATCATAAAACGACATAAATAGCTATGCGTACAGAGATACCGATATAAAAAGAAACCGTTTAAAACGAGTTTAAACGGCATTTTCTTTAATCATAACTACGAATTGGCACTAAAATCATTAAGACTGAAGCATCTTCCGGATTTGATACCTTGATAGGCTTCATAAATCCAGAAAATTCAATTAATACTTTTTCGCATCCCAATGCCTTGATCGCATCCAACATATATGTACCATTACATGTCAATGAAATATCTTCTCCTTCATATTCACACTTAGTCAATACTTCATCAGAGTTTCCAATTTCACTTGAATACGTCTTAACATGAGTTTCTGCAGTTGAACATTCCAGCTTAATTAAATGTACTTTATCATTACGAATGAAGTTAGTACGATCAATTGTACCTGCAATTTCATATGAATCCACCAACATCTTAGATACACAACTTGTAGGAATAATTCTTTGTACATCTGGGAAAGTTCCATCAATCAAACGAGTTTGGATAATTGTTTTATCAAATACAAACTGTGCTTTTTTAGAATCTGCATAAATATCGATTGTATCATCATCTGAAACAGAACGAACAACCTCAGTTAAAGATTTACTAGGAATTGTGATATTAAAATCTTGACTTGAATTCAATTCAATTGTTTTTCTAGCTAAACGATATGAGTCTGTTCCAGAACAATACAACATATTACCTTGTGAATTGAAATTTACCCCCGTTAATACTGGACGTTGATCTTTGTCGCTGCACGCAAATGCAGTCTGAGAAACGATTGATTTTAAATCTGTTGCCTTTAATACAAAATGATGATTAGGTTGTGTAAAATCAATATCAGGATATTCATTAGAACGAATACCATTTAAGTTAAATTGACCATTATCACTAGAAATACGAACTAAAGAGTAGTCAATGACTTCAATTTCAATATTTTTACAATCCAACTTACGAACAATTTCTAACAAATACTTAGAATCAATAATAATAGATCCTTCTTCTTCAATATCTAAATTATTCAATTCACCAGGAACAATTACAGTACGAATGGATATATTTGAATCACTACCAGTTAAAATCATTGAACCATCTTTTAAATCAATACAAATACCTGATAGTGCAGGTAATGGAGAAAAGACACTAATAGCTCTAGAAACAATAGATAGCTTGTCATAAAAATATTTTCGATCAATAG
>ULQV01022023.1_pt1 | contig 10500 bp, 5 predicted proteins | sample 1954851 | NCBI WGS metagenome assembly ULQV01 (sample SAMEA4835665, study PRJEB28245) | human gut metagenome | biome: gut microbiome; material: fecal sample | place: Denmark | collected 2008 | reverse complement strand
CGGACGGAGGCTTCCGTCTCCTGCTCCACCTGCGATACCTGCTTCACCAGCTCCAGATACATGGTCGTCACCGCCTTTCCTTGTGAATGGATCTATAAGCATATGCCGTCCGGCCCTTGTAACGGCCCGTTCGGCAGAGGCTGACTTGAAATTGTCCGTTATCTTAGCACATCTTAATGTGAAAATCAACACATTGTCTGTTAATTTGCAAAAATAATTTATTTGTATAAAAATGGGACTTTTTCTGAATGATAAGAAAAAGTCCCATTACGAAAAACTATTGTACCACAGCGCCAAAGGCAGACACGCCCAGCACGCTGAGGATGCCCATGATGCACCCGGCCAGCAGCACACCGCCCATGCAGGCCAGCACGCTCTTCTTAAAGCCCATATCCAGCAGAGAGGCCGCCAGAGTTCCCGTCCACGCACCGGTGCCGGGCAGGGGGATCCCCACGAACAGCAAAAGAGCCCAGAACAAGCCCTGGCCGGCCTTCGCCTGAAGCTTTTTGCCGCCCCGCTCACCCTTTTCCAGACAGAAGGTGAAGAACCTTCCGATGACAGGCCTATCCTTGCCCCAAAGAAGGATCTTCCGGGCGAAGAGATAGATAAACGGCACCGGCAGCATATTCCCCACGATGGCAATGAGATACGTCAGCCACAGCGGCATCCCGTAGGCCACGCCGTAGGGGATGGCGCCCCGCAGCTCGATGAGGGGGACCATGGATACCAGAAAAACGATGAGTCCGTGTTTCATATGCTTCCTCACAAGATTGCCGGACCCACAGACCGGCAGCGTAACTTTATGATAGAGTATTATACCATAGTCTGCCCCGTATGACAAGGCTGCATTCCGTTTGCCGGGAAACTTCTGTGGGAGGGGTATAGAACCGCTGCAAATCTTTATGCTTTTTTCCACAAATTATTCCATAGTTTCTGTCGACAGCCGGAGTTTTTTACGTTATACTATATCCTGTTGAATCAAATATACTGGGAGGGAATGCGTTTTGAGCGTTTCTGATTTCATTTCCCTGCTGGGCGGCGTGGCCCTGTTCCTGTTCGGGATGTCCATCATGGGCGATGCCCTGAAGAAGGTAGCAGGCAATCAGCTGGAGCTGGTGCTGTATAACCTCACCAGCACGCCCATCAAGGGGGTCCTGCTGGGGACCGGCGTCACGGCGGTGATCCAGTCCTCCTCCGCCACCTCGGTGATGGTGGTGGGCTTCGTCAACTCCGGCATGATGAAGGTCAATCAGGCCATCGGCATCGTGCTGGGCGCCATCTTGGGCACCAGCGTTACCGGCTGGGTGCTGTGCCTCAGCGACCTCTCCGGCGGCGGCTGGGTGGCTCTGCTGAGCACCTCCACTCTGACGGCCCTGATGGCCACCATCGGTACTCTGCTGCGGATGATCAGCAGGAAGCAGACCACCCGCCATGTGGGGGAGATCCTGCTGGGCTTTGCCGTGCTGATGTACGGCATGACCGCCATGAGCGGCGCCGTGGAGCCCCTGCGGGAGAGCGAGGTGTTCATCAATGCCATGACCTCCTTCGCAAACCCTCTGCTGGGAATTCTGGTGGGCATCGTGTTCACCAGCGTCATCCAGAGTGCCTCCGCCGCCGTGGGTATCCTGCAGGCGCTGGCCGCCACCGGAGCCGTCACCTTTGAAATTGCCCTTCCGATTATCATGGGTATTGCCATCGGCGCTGCGGTGCCGGTGCTGCTGTCGGCGCTTGGTGCCAACGTCAGCGGCAAGCGCACGGCCTTCGTCTATCTGCTCATCGACGTGCTGGGCGTGGCGATCTGGGGCTGTATCTTTTATGCCGTCAATGCCGTGGTGCATTTTGACTTCATGGATACCACCATGACCACCGTGTCCATCGCTCTGGCGAACACCCTGTTCCGTCTGGCCACGGTGGTGGCCCTGATGCCCCTCATCGGCCTGCTGGAGAAGCTGGTATGTATGCTGGTGCCGGACAACTCAGAGAGCAGCCGGGAGCGCCAGAAGATGGACCGTCTGGAGGAGCGCTTCCTGCAGCACCCGGCGCTGGCCATCGAGCAGAGCCGCCAGGTCACCGACGCCATGGCTCAGTGCGCCATGGAGAATCTGCTGGCCGCCATGGCGCTGGTGCATCAGTACAGCGACAAGGGCTTCCGGGCCGTGGCGGAGACAGAGTCCACCGTGGACCGCTACGAGGACCGGCTGGGTACCTACCTGATGAAGATCACCGGTAAGGAACTCACCGCCCGTCAGAGTGAGGAGGTATCCAAGTACCTGCATACCATCTCCGACTTCGAGCGCATCTCCGACCACGCCCTGAACATCTCCGAGGTGGCGCAGGAGATCCACAGCAAGGGCATGGCCTTCTCGGCGGAGGCCAGCCAGGAGCTGAAGGTCATGGAGGATGCCGTCTCCGAGATCCTCTACCTTTCCATCCACGCCTTTGTGGAGGGGGATCTGGCCGCCGCCAGCCGGGTAGAGCCGCTGGAGGAGATCATCGACGGCCTGTGCGACGAGCTGAAGCTGCACCATGTGGACCGTCTGCAAAAGGGCGTATGCACTCTGAGTCAGGGCTTCGTGTTCAACGATCTGCTCACCAACTATGAGCGGGTGGCGGATCACTGCTCCAATATCGCCGTGGCCATGATCGAGCTGGAGTCCGACGCCTTCGATACCCACGAGTATTTGAAGAGTGTCAAGGACATGAAATCCGACTCCTTCGCCCGCTATTACGAGGAATACAGCAAAAAATTTGCTTTGTAAGACATGAAAAAGCACCGACAGAGGTCGGTGCTTTTTTCATGAGGATACCTTACACCATATCGAAAAACGGCCGTCCGGTGATATCGTTGAGAAGCAGAAATAATGACAAAAATCATTTGACAGAAATGGCCGAAAAATGGCCATTTATTTGTATAAATGACAAGACATTCGCCCAGTGAAAAGAAATGACGGTCGAACTGCTGAAGGGGAGAGGTAAATTGAGACGTTTATTGTGCAGTCTGCTGGCGGCCTTGATGCTGCTGCCGTGGGTGATGCAGGGGGCATGGGCCGCCGGCGGCACTCGGGAGGTCAAGAGTCGTGAGATCGCCGTGGTGTTCGACAACTCCGGCTCCATGTATGACGCCGGGAATACGGCGTGGTGCGGGGCGGGATACGCCGTGGAGGTGTTTGCCGCCATGATGAACGAGAAGGACCGGCTCAGCGTCTATCCCATGTGGCCGGTGGAGGCCGGCGGGAAGAAGTATTCCAGCAGCAGCCCCCTGACGGTGACGCCCGCAGACGATCTATCGGTGATCCGGGATATGTACACGCCGGAGGCGTGGAATACCCCCATCGAGACCATTACCGCCGCCAGTCAGGGCTTGGCCTCCTCACAGGCCGATGAGAAATGGCTCATCGTGCTGACGGACGGTGATACCTTCTTTGAAAACGGCGAGTCCATGAACGGCAGCAAGACGGAGGAGCGTTTGGAGGAGGAACTGACCCGCTGCAATGCCGCAGAGAACGTGATGTATTTGGGCATCGGCTCTGTAGCTGTGATGCCGAAGGTCAGCGCAGGGAAGAACGTCTATTATGCCGACAAGGCCACGACCACGGCGGAGATCCTCACGAAGCTGACTGCCATGAGCAATATGATCTTCGGCCGTGATGAGTTAAAGCTCTCCGGCGACACACTGGAGTTTGATCTGCCCATGAGCAAGCTCATCCTGTTTGTGCAGGGCAGTGGCGTGGGTGATGTGACACTCACCGGCTCCGAGGGCAAGCAGCTAAACGCTGTCAGCCAATACGCCCCCTCCTATGGCACCCGTGGCGCCGGGCTCGATTATGCGGGAGTTTGTGCGGCGGATACGAGCCTGCAGGGCGTGGTGGCCACCTATGAGGACTGCGACGCCGGGACCTACCAGCTGTCTTACAGCGGCAGCGTCACCAGCGTGGGCGTCTACTATGAGCCGGACGTGGAGCTCTCCGCCTTCCTGACGGACGAGGACGGCCAGCCGGTGGATATGGATGCCCTATATCCCGGTACATACCGCTTGTGCTACGGGCTGGCGGATAAGAACGGAAACCTGACCAACTCCAAGCTGCTGGGCGAGACGCACTATTCCGTCCGCTATGATATCAACGGCGAGGAGCAGACGCTGGAGAGCGACGAGAGCGGCTGGGTAGAGGTGACGCTGGGCGGCAGCGACCACCTGAACGCAGACCTGTCCGCCACCTATCTGAACGGCTACCGTATCGAAAAGGACAACGCCGGCTTGGGCTGGCCGCTGGATGGCCTTACGCCCACGGCGCATCCCACCAGCCGGATCGAGCTGAAGCTGGAGGCACCGCAGACCTATGTGGTGCGCTCTCAGCTGGAGGAGGCGCAGCCTCTCACCGCTGCGCTGCTGCTGGATGGTCAGCCCATGCCCGCAGAGCTGCTGGCTCAGACAGAGGTCACGGTGGATGGTGAACTGGACTGCACCGTCACGCCCAACGGCGATGGCACCTACACCATCCGACTCTCACCGGAGCAGAGTGCCGCAGACGGCCTTCGGCGGATCACGGTGCAGGCCTCCGGAACGGATGAATACGGCGAGCCGTATCAGATCACAGCGGAGCAGAAGCTGGAGCTGGCCAAGTACCCACAGTGGGTACGCATCGCCGTCATTGCGCTGACCGTCTTGCTGCTGCTGATGCTGTTCCTGCTGTTCATGGGGATGAAGGTGCTGCCCAGGAAGATCCGGGTATCCAAGACCAACTTCACCGTGGGAGCTACGGCGGTGTCCGGTTCGGCCCGCACGGAGTTCTCCGGCGGCGGCAAGAAGAAGGGACGCCTCTCCATCACATCCCCCAAGTATACGGCCAATCCTCTGGCCAAGTGCGGTATGGTGCTGGAGCTGGAGGCGGTGAACAACCGCTGGACCCGTCCCGCTGAGCGCAAGGCCAAGGTCACGGCGGTGTCCGCCGTCAACGGCAGCGCCGTTGGTTCCATCAAGGTGGGCACGCTGGTGTTTAACCGTGACCCCGCCACCGGCAAGCTGGTGAGCACCAAAAAGACGGCCACCACGGAGATCGGCAACAACCGGGCCTGCAACGTCAGCGGTCAGGTGCTGGACAGCACCGGCATCCCCGTCCCCATGGGCTTGGGCGTAACATTGAAATTCAGCAAATAAAAGAGAGACAAACCATATATAGAATGATTCGGAGGTAGCAACATGGCAAAGGAACGCATCAAGGAAAATGTGATCGACGCCCCGACTCTGTTTGTGGGTGTTGGCGGCACCGGATGCCGCATCGTCCGGCGTGTGGCGGAGATGTGCCGCCCCGGCGAACGGGAGAACGTCAACTTTGTCTGTCTGGACACCAATGTCAACGATCTGGCCAGCGTGTCCGGCAGCAGGAGCCACATCTACACCGTCCAGACGTCCAACACTCAGACGGTGGGCAACTATCTGGATTACGATGCAGACGCACTGAACAACTGGTTTCCCAAGAACGCCGTCCTGTACGACAAGACGGTGTCCGAGGGTGCCGGACAGGTCCGGGCCATCTCCCGTCTGGCCCTGAACTCCACCATTAAGACCGGCCGCATCCGCCCGCTGTTGGACGCTGTGGACGACCTGTTCCGCAAGAGCGGCAAGGAGATGAAGCAGGCCATGCGTGCCGTCATCGTCTCCACGGCCTCCGGCGGCACCGGCTCCGGTATCCTGCTGCCGCTGGCCATGTATCTGCGGGACTATGTCAAGGATAAGTACCCCAACACCAGCCTGATCGTCCGCTCCCTGATCCTTCTGCCGGAGACGCTGGACAGCGTCATCGACTCCAACACTGAGCGGGAGAGCCAGCGCCGCAACGCCTATGCCACCATCAAGGAGATCAACGCCTTCATGATGAAGGGCTCCGGCTTCTTCGATATCGACGAGGATCTGCGCCGCTACAACAGACTGCACGTGGACTTTGCCAATCCCGGCACCGATGAGATGAAATCCCTGAGCCTGCTGCCCTTTGATTTCTGCTTCCTGATGGATGGCCAGAACGCCGAGGACAGCACCCTGGTCAGCACCATGCAGTATGAGATCCAGGCGGCGCAGGCCCTGTATGAGCAGAACATCGGTCCCATGCAGAAGAAGGCCTTCTCCGTGGAGGACAACATCATCAAGGAGATGTCCAACCCCGGCAACTATGGCCGCAACCGCTTCGGCGGCATCGGCGCCGGCGTTATCCGCTACCCCTATGAGGAGATCGCCGACTACATCGCCTATGACTGGGCGCTGGACAGCATCGGCGGCGAGGGCGAGGCAGCCAAGTGGTCCAAGTATGACAACGCCTTTGAGGTGAAGCTGCGTGAGGCCCGGAAGAAGGGCCTGTCCGCCACCGAGGCCCCCACTCGTGCCGAGGTGTATACCGAGAAGATGAACACCGCTACCGATAACTTCACCAAGGACCTGCGGGCCAAGTTCACCCGCATTGCGCCCCAGCTGCTGGAGTCCTATTTTATGGCGCTGGCAAACCGGATGCACGAGGCCCTGAACGAGGATACCGGCATCAACGCTACCCGCAGCGCCGCCAACAGTCTGGCGGAGGAGATCGACTATCAGCACACCGAGGGCGAAAAGGGCAAGGCCCGTGACAACCTGGGGATGCTGCGTGACTACGAGGCCATGATGCGCATCAACGCCCGCAAGGTATCCGAGGGCGTGGCAGAGGCCATCTTCGTCAACGAGGCCAAGACCATCAATGAGAAGAAGCCCTATACCATCGAGGCGATCCTCCGCAACAGCTTCGGTGAGATTTTCCATCCCAATGCCGTGCGCTATATGCTGTATATGCTGGAGCACCGCTTTGCCGAGAAGATCCAGACTACGCAGAATCGTCTGAATAACGAGATCATCCCCAATCTGGAGACCTATGCACCCGATGCCAACGAGACGGGTATGTTCGACGTGAAGTTCAACGGCAAGAAGAAGGAGCGCAATCTGGACGAGCTGTGCGCCGCCGAAAAGGCCGGCGATGCCAACCCCAATCTGCTGGAGAAGCTGGGCGGCTATGAGAAGATCTATGCCAAGCTGAACGAGTTCTTCCCTGACTACTTTGCCACCATCACCGATTTCGGCAATCTGACGGCGGAGCTGGAGGCCTATAAGTTCGGCTACGAGTATGTCAAGGATCTGTCCGCCATGTTCGAGCGCTTTTATCGCACCTTCGGCGAAAAGGTCACCTCTCTGGTGCGCCGTCAGGACGATCTGGCCGACAGCCTGAAGTTCACCAAGGGCGACTCCGTCTTTAACGTCTGTGCCTCCCGTGAGATGCTGCAGGAGCTGTCCCGCAGCACCCGCAAGCAGGGGGAGGAGGGCGCTCTGCTGGATTCCGAGCTGAATGGCCGCATCTTCGATGCCATCAAGGCCAACGTGGCCTTTGAGCGGGAGATCCGTTCCGCCGATATCGTGGAGGAGGATCGCCGCATCGACGTGTTTGACGAGATCCTGCTGGATTACTTCCGGGATACCGTCCGCCGGGACTGCAAGGCCATCGACATGAACATCATCCGGGCCATCGCTATGGAGAACCGTCTGAAGGCCCGTCTGAAGATGCGGGAAGAGGGCGACGGCGACGGCACCATGTTCGATACCGTCACCCGTGAGGATAACCTCCACTACATCCGCAAGATCATCGCCATGGGCGAGCGCCTGTCCGCCCCCGGCATCCAGCGCATCAACAACGAGGAGCCCCGTGAGGTGAAGCTCTGCGCCTATAACAAGTCCCTGTGCGATATGCGGGAGTACCGCATCGGTGATCTGCTGATAAAGGGCGACGCCGTGGACACCGTGTCCCGCTACGAGCTGCACTTCTTCAACGCCCTGTACAATCTGACCCCCGACAAGTTGAACAAGTTCGCCAGCCCCTCCCGCACGGAGACCCGTGACAAGACTGCCGGCCTCTATCAGAAGGCCTATATGGCCTATGCCAAGCACATCGGACCGGATTCTACCAAGAATATCATGATCTCCACCCACATCGACAAGCGTTGGGATTCCATCGCCGTCATGCCGGAGATCGACTTCGACTTCCAGAACCGCCAGATCATGAAGATCCATCAGGCCATGATCTACGGGCTGGTGTACGATGCCATCAAGTACGTCAATCTCTCCCATGCCGCCGCCGGGAAGCGTGTGTATAAGTACGAAAATTCCGATGAGCGCATGATGGATATGATCGTCTCCAACGGCACTCTCTGCGACGAGTTCTACGAGATTCTGGATGCCCTATACATCAATTCCGCCGTGGTGGAGGATATCGAGGTCATCAAGCGCAAGCGCCGGACCAAGGACGTGGTGCGCAATTCCAACTACTCCGACACCGCCTTTGCCCACGCCGTCCGCAAGTTCTCCATTGACATCCTCCACGAGGGCCCTGCCAGCCTCTTTGAGATCCCGCTGGCCTACTATACCTCTCTGCCCAACAGCCAGCGCTTTGTGGCGGAGATCACCGCACTGGTGGAGGCCGTGGTCAAGACCCTCAGCGACGAGCTTTATATGTGGGAGCGTCCCGACGATGCCAAGTTCATCCTGTGCGACGTACTGAAGGAGCAGTTCGTGCTGCTGATGGAGAATTATCGCAAGACGCCCCAGTTTGAGCGGAGCCGCAACGCCGAGGACAATCTGGTGATCTCCATTGTCTACCGCAAGATCAGGGAGACCATCGAGGAGACACCGGAGCCCGACGATTTTGAGGCCACGCTGGAGATGCTGCAGAAGCTGATGCATGACTGATCGGTCAGATAGATATCTGCACGAACAGGAGAACGGAGGAAACGAATTTGTTCACTGTTATCATTGCGGAAAAAGAGCATATCGATCGGATCAGGGAGTATGACATTTTCCTCAGCCCCTTTGCCGACCACCGGCACATTGCCCTGTGCCGGTGGTATCCGGAAAAGGATACGCTGGCCGAGGCGGTGCCGGAGCTGCGGGAGACCGTGGCCCGTGAAAAAACGTGATCCTCACCACCGGTGAGGGCCTGACGTACCGCAATCCCTTTGACTTGGTGCCGTTTGAGCCGCCGCAGAAGGAATGGGAGGAGCCGCTGGAGGAATATCTGCCCCGGCTGCGTCAGGTGAAGCTGGCGGCCTTTGGCGCTGCGGCGGAGAAGCCCCTGACGAAGCTGGTGACCCACCTGTGCCGCCAGCCGCTGGTGCAGGCGGGACGCAACAGCGTGGGGGAGAGTGACCCGGAGTTTGCCGAGTATCAGCTGGAGGCCCAGTATAAGCAGCAGCTCCGCAGCCGCATCACCGCCAACGAGAGACTGGACATCTCCCTGCCATCGGAGGTGATCTGCATAGCCCGACGCACCTATACCCAGCGCAGCGAGGAGATCCACTCTGCCTGGGGGGAGCACGTGGAGCAGCAGTATCGCCGCTTTCCGGACTGGAACCTGTATTTCGATAAAATGCGCTATCTGGTGTTCGACCTGCCGCCGGAGAATTACCAGAGCTACCCCTTTGACTACCTGCGCCTGCTGTCGTCGCTGATGCTGCTGGCGGGGCAGGAGATCCCCGGCGGCTGCCTGCGGCCGGGACGGCTGTACCGGCTGGAGTGCGAAAACGACGATGCCGCCCTGACGGAGCTTCTGCAGCGGTACGATGGAAAGCTTCAGGCGACAGACGTCCTTTTGGAGCAGAAGATCGACGCCGCGCGGGAGGAGCTGCGCCCCCGCATCAGCGACTATGAGGCGGAGCGCAGCTTCTGCGCCAACGTCACCGTGCCGGTGACGCCGCGGGGAGACTTCGATAAGTCCGACCTGTACGTCTCCGGCCGGGAGTTGGGACTTTCCACGGATTGCCCCACCGACGAGGCTGCCTTCTGGGACAGCGCCCGTTCCGCCTCTGACAAGACCATCCATCGGCTGATCAAGCAGCCGGCACGGGCCTTGGGCAAGGCGCTGGAGAGCTTTCGGGGCATGAACCGCATTTCGGACCGTCAGGCGGCGTGTCTGGACGGATACCAGGTGGAGGATGTGCGGGAGCACATCCACACCGAGGAGCAGGCCATGCTGGATACCGGCATCACCATGGCGGAGAATCTGGATGCGTGCCGGGTACGTATCGATAAGGCGGATCATCAGGTGCGCCGGAAGATTGACGCCCGAATGACCCGCAAGCGCACCATTGCCATGGGGCTGGTGCTGCTGGGGGTGTTTCTGGTGGGATGCCTTCCCATGCTGGTGAAGAACCTTGGTGCCGTCGCTGCACGGGGTACGGCGCTGGGCTTGACGGCGATGGGACTGGCGGCGCTGGCACTGACGGCGGTGGTATGCCTGTTTTTCCTGCGCCGTGCGCTGCGCCGCAAGGTCTATACCTACAACGACGAGGTGGCGGAGCTGGACCGCACCGTCACAGGCATGATGAATGACTATTCCCGCTGCCTGAGCCATGCCCGCAACGTCATGCGTGGATGCTCGGTGGTGGCCTACCACACGGCCCACGCCAACCCTGAGGATGCCCGCATCATGGTCTACCGCA
>ULQV01024068.1_pt1 | contig 10529 bp, 10 predicted proteins | sample 1954851 | NCBI WGS metagenome assembly ULQV01 (sample SAMEA4835665, study PRJEB28245) | human gut metagenome | biome: gut microbiome; material: fecal sample | place: Denmark | collected 2008 | reverse complement strand
TTCCCGAGCGTCTTGTCGGCGTGGAATGTTTTGGCCGGTCGTATTTCCGTCGGTTGCTTTTCCTGCGGACTGCTACCGTATGCTTGTTGGAAAGTGCCTGCCGGGAAAGCGAAAAGCAAAAAATGGCCGGCGAACCGATAAAAAAAAGAATAGATTTTTTTCTATTCACATTTTACGCTATTTTTGCATCGTTTTTTACTCTTTATCCTATTCCCGCTTATAAATCGCATGATTCCCGCGCTTTTTATAAGCATTTTTGATTTGTCAAAAACGGTTGATGCTATGGATTTGACGTTATTTCTGGTCGTTATCTTGACGGCCGTGTTTCTGGTCGTAGCGGCTTGGGGGCTCGACTACCTGCTCTCGCCCCGGTCCTTCAACGGGCAGAAAGGGGAAGCCTACGAATGCGGCATACCGACGCGGGGCAAGTCGTGGATGCAGTTCAAGGTCGGCTACTACCTGTTCGCGATCCTGTTCCTGATTTTCGATGTCGAGGCGATGTTCATGTTTCCGTGGGCGGTGATCGTCCGCGAAGTCGGCGTCGCAGGACTGTTCAACATTCTGTTCTTTATGCTGATTCTGGTTCTGGGATTGGCTTACGCATGGAAGAAAGGAGCTTTGGAATGGAAATAAAGGGAGTCAACATCAAATCGATGAAATACGATGCGTTCAATGACAATGAATACATCGAGGAGTTGCGCGCCAACGGCGTGAATGTCGTGGTCGGCAAGCTCGATCAGCTGATCAACTGGGGGCGCAGTAACTCGCTGTGGCCGCTTACTTTCGCTACGAGCTGCTGCGGCATCGAATTCATGGCCGTCGGAGCCGCCCGCTACGACTTCGCCCGGTTCGGGTTCGAGGTGACGCGGGCCAGCCCGCGTCAGGCCGACGTGATCGTCGTGGCCGGGACGATCGTGCACAAGATGGCTCCGGTGCTCAAACGCCTTTACGATCAGATGGCCGAGCCTAAGTACGTGATCGCGATGGGCGCTTGCGCCATTTCCGGCGGGCCGTTCAAAAAGTCGTACCATGTGTTGCAAGGGGTCGAGCAGATCATTCCCGTCGACGTGTACGTGCCGGGGTGCCCCCCGCGTCCGGAGGCTTTGCTCTACGGCATGATGCAGTTGCAGCGCAAGGTGAAAGCCGAGCATTTCTTCGGCGGCGTGAACAGAAAGGAGAAAAAAGTAACCGCAGACAATGATGCAACCCATGAATAACATAAGAGAGATATTGGCGTCCAAGGCGCCGTCGGCCGAGTTTTCCGAGAGCGAGCCGCTGACGGTGACCGTTCCGGCCTCGGAGTTGCGGGCCGCGGCGCTGGAACTCAGAAACGATCCCCGGATGCAGTTCGACTTTCTGGTCAGCCTGACGGGCATGGACTGGGGCGATACGCTCGGCGTAGTCTACCACCTCCGCTCGACGGCGTCTGGCAGCGAGATCGTGCTGAAGACCTCGACGGCCGAAAAGGAAAATCCCGAGCTTCCGACCGTGTCGGATATATGGAAGACGGCCAATCTGAACGAGAGGGAAGCGTACGACTTTTTCGGCATTCGCTTCGTAGGCCATCCCGACATGCGCCGACTCTATCTGCGCAGCGACTGGGTCGGATTCCCGCTGCGCAAGGATTACGACGCTTCGCCCGAGATCAATCCGATCCGTCTCGAGAGCGAGCCGATGACCGATTCGGCGCCGACGCTCGTCGAGAAGGACGGCCGGATCGAGGCGGGCGAGAACGTGCTGTTCGACGACTCGGAATATGTCGTCAACATCGGACCGCAGCACCCGGCTACGCACGGCGTGCTCCATTTCCGCGTCTCGCTCGAGGGCGAGATCATCAAGAAGGTCGATCCGCACTGCGGCTATATTCATCGCGGAATCGAGAAAATGTGCGAGAGCCTGACCTATCCGCAGATGCTTGCGCTCACCGACCGGCTCGACTACCTGTCGGCTCACCAGAACCGTCACGCGCTGTGCATGTGCATCGAGCGCGCGATGGGTATTGAGGTTCCCGAGCGCGCGCAGTATATCCGAACGATCATGGACGAATTGCAGCGCCTTTCGTCCCATTTGCTGTTCTGGTCGACGTTCTGCATGGACCTCGGCGCGCTGACCGCGTTTTTCTACGGATTCCGCGACCGCGAGCTGATTCTTGACATGCTGGAAGAGACGACCGGCGGCCGCCTGATTCAGAATTACAACGTGATCGGCGGCGTCATGGCCGATATCCATCCCGATCTGGTCGGGCGGATCAAGAAGTTCATCGCCTATCTGCCCGGCATGCTCAAGGAGTACGACGAGGTGTTCACCGGCAACGTGATCGCGCAGCAGCGCATGAAGGGCATCGGTATCCTGAGCAAGGAGGACGCTATATCCTATGGCGTCACGGGACCGTCGGGCCGCGCGTCGGGCTGGAGCTGCGACGTGCGCAAGCTGCATCCCTACGGCGTGTACGACCGCGTGGAGTTCAAAGAGTGCATCCGCACGGGCTGCGACACGTTCGACCGCTATATGGTCCGCATGGACGAGATTCGCGAGTCGCTGCACATTCTCGAGCAGCTGATCGATAACATCCCCGAAGGCGATTACGCCGTCAAGACGAAGCCGATCATCCGCGTGCCGGAGGGGGCTTATTGGGCGAGCGTCGAGGCCAGCCGGGGCGAGTTCGGCGTCTATCTCGAGAGCCGGGGCGACAAGATGCCCTACCGCGTGAAGTTCCGCTCGACTGGGCTGCCGCTGGTCAATGTGGTCGATACGCTTTCGAGAGGAAACAAGATCGCCGACCTGATCGCCATCGGCGGCTCGCTCGACTACGTGGTACCCGATATCGACAGGTAATAACGACTAAAAATCCAAACGCATGTTATTGAATACCTATACCGACAGTATTGATTTCAACGCGGTGACGGGCTGGGTGCACGATACGCTGAACGCCTGGCTGCCCTCGTGGGGAGCCACGCTCGTCGAGTGCGTGCTGATCGGGCTGTGCCTGTTGCTGCTCTATGCGGTCATCGCGCTGGCGCTGATTTACGTCGAGCGCAAGGTCTGCGCCTTTTTCCAGTGCCGACTGGGGCCGAACAGGGTAGGGCCCTACGGTACGGTGCAGAGCGTGGCCGATATGATCAAGATGCTGATCAAGGAGCTGATTCCGATCGATCACATCGACCGTTTCCTGTTCAATCTGGCGCCTTTCGTCGTCATCATCTCCTCGGTGCTCGCTTTCGGTTGCCTGCCGTTCGGCAAGGGGCTCGAGGTGCTCGACTTCAATGTCGGCATCTTCTTCCTGATGGCGGTTTCGTCGATCGGCATCGTCGGAATCCTGCTGGCCGGCTGGTCGAGCAACAACAAGTACTCGCTGATCGGCGCGATGCGAAGCGGCGCGCAGATGATCAGCTACGAGCTTTCGATCGGGCTGGCTATCATGACGATGGTCGTTTTCGCCGGCACGATGCAGATTTCCGAGATCGTCGAGCGTCAGGCCGACGGCTGGTTCCTCTTTACGGGACACGTTCCCGCGATCATCGCTTTCGTGATCTATCTGGTAGCCGGTACGGCCGAGACGAATCGGGGGCCCTTCGACCTGCCCGAGGCCGACTCGGAGCTGACGGCCGGTTATCATACGGAGTATTCGGGCATGCACTTCGGCTTCTTCTACCTGGCCGAGTACCTGAACCTCTTTATCGTGGCCGGGGTGGCGACGACGCTGTTTCTGGGCGGATGGATGCCGCTCCACATCGCCGGCTGGGATTCGTTCAACGCCGTCATGGACTTTCTGCCGTCGCCCGTCTGGTTTTTCCTGAAGGTCGCCGTCGTGATTTTCATCATCATGTGGTTCAAGTGGACTTTCCCGCGCCTGAGAATCGACCAGCTGCTGCGTCTGGAATGGAAGTACCTGGTGCCGATCAACCTGCTGAACCTGCTGCTGATGGTCGTAATCGTCGTTTCCGGGTTCCATTTTTAGATTTCCGGTGTTTGATTGAATAAAGAAATAGGACATGAACGGATTTAAGCAATATATCACTTCCTTCTTTTCGGGACTCCGCTCGCTGTTGGTCGGAATGCGGACGACGCTGCGGGTCTTTTTCCGGAAGAAGACGACCGAGCAGTATCCCGAGAACCGCGATACGCTGAAAATGTTCGACCGGTTCCGCGGACAGCTCGTAATGAAGCACAACGACCGCAACGAGCATCGCTGCGTGGCCTGCGGCATTTGCCAGATGAACTGTCCGAACGATTCGATCCGGGTCGTTTCCGAGACGGTCGAGGACGAGCAGGGCAAGAAGAAAAAAGTGCTCGTGCGCTACGAGTACGATCTGGGAAGCTGCCTTTACTGCCAGCTCTGCGTGCGCAGCTGCCCGCACGACGCGATCGAGTTCGACACCGCTTTCGAGCATGCGGTTTTCACGCGCGGCAAGCTGGTTCGGCAGCTCAATTCGGAAGGTTCAACTCTTGAAAAAAAATAGACGGACATGGAAATTACCCTACAACAGGCCGGTTTCGCCTTTCTCGCCGCGGTGATCCTCGTCTTCTCGGTTCTGACCGTCACGACCAAGCGGATTCTGCGTGCGGCCACATACCTGCTGTTCGTGCTGTTCGCGACGGCCGGCATCTATTTTCAGCTCAACTACTCGTTTCTCGGAGCCGTGCAGCTGCTGATCTACGCGGGCGGCGTCGTCGTGCTGTACGTCTTCTCGATCCTGCTGACGAGTTCCGACGAAGAGAGGAAAGCCTCGCTGCGCAACCGCAGGATCGGAGCCGGCCTCGTCGCCGCGCTGGCCGGCGTCGCGCTGACGCTTTTCCTGCTGCTGACCCACTCGTTCGCTCCTTCGGCCTTTACGGAAGGGGAGATCGACATGCACCTGATCGGGCATACGCTGATGGGAACCGGGAAATACCAATATCTGCTGCCTTTCGAGGCGGTCAGCGTGCTGTTGCTGGCCTGCATCGTCGGAGGGCTGTTAATCGCACGTAAACGGAAGTAGAGCCATGGAAGTACGAATGGAATATTACCTGATTCTGGCCGCCGTGATGTTTTTCGCCGGCGTGTACGGATTCATCACGCGGCGTAACCTGATCGCCGTGCTCATTTCGATCGAGCTGATCCTCAATGCGGTGGATATCAATTTCGCCGTGTTCAACCGCTATCTGTTTCCCGGACAGCTCGAAGGTTTCTTCTTCACGCTGTTCGCCATAGCGATCGCCGCGGCCGAAACGGCCGTCGCCATAGCGATCATCATCAACATTTACCGCAATCTGCGCAACATCGAAGTGAAAAACCTCGACGAACTGAAGGATTAGGAGGTGTCTCCGGGCGGAGGCCGTCTCGGGCTTTCGTCCGCAACCCGTAAGGAATCGAAAACAAAAGACATTCAATATGGAATACACTGTACTTATCGTGCTGCTGCCGATGCTGACGTTCTTCGTGCTCGGCCTGCTGGGCAAGAGGCTCGGGCCCTGCGCGTCGGGGCTTGCGGGCACGCTGTCGATGGGCGTCACCGCGGCGCTTTCCTATGCGACGGCCTGGCAGTACTTCACGACGGCCAAGATCGACGGAGTCTACCAGAAGCTCGTTCCGCTGAACTTCGAGTGGCTGCGCTTCACCGACAAGCTGCATATCGATCTGGGCGTGCTGCTCGACCCGATCTCGGTGATGATGCTGATCGTCATCTCGACCGTTTCGCTGATGGTCCACATTTACAGCATGGGATACATGAAGGGCGAGCGGGGTTTCGAGCGCTATTACGCCTTCCTGTCGCTGTTCAGCTGCTCGATGCTCGGGCTGGTCGTGGCGACGAACATTTTCCAAATGTATATCTTCTGGGAGCTGGTGGGCGTTTCGTCCTACCTGCTGATCGGGTTCTACTATACGAAGCCCGAGGCGATCGCCGCCTCGAAAAAGGCGTTTATCGTCACGCGCTTCGCCGACCTGTTTTTCTTGATCGGCATCCTGCTGCTTTCGTTCTTCACCGGCACGTTCGACTTCGGGCTGCTGACTTCGGGCGACGGCAGCGTGTTCTCGCAGATGTCGGGCCTGACTTTCATGGGAGGCTCGGTGATCGCATGGGCCTTGGCGCTGATTTTCATCGGCGGAGCCGGCAAGTCGGCCATGTTCCCGCTGCATATCTGGCTGCCCGACGCGATGGAGGGCCCGACGCCGGTATCGGCGCTGATCCATGCCGCGACGATGGTCGTGGCCGGCGTCTATCTGGTGGCCCGGCTGTTCCCCGTCTATTATTTCGAGGCTCCCGAGGTGTTGCACGGCATCGCCTATCTGGCCGCATTCACGTCGCTGTTCGCCGCGGTGATCGCCTGCGTGCAGACCGATATCAAGCGCGTGCTCGCGTTCTCGACCATTTCGCAGATCGGTTTCATGATGGTCGCTCTCGGCGTGTCGGGCTACGGCGGACACGAGGGGCTCGGCTACATGGCCGGCATGTTTCACCTGTTCACGCACGCGATGTTCAAGGCGCTGCTGTTCCTCGGCGCGGGAGCCATTATCCATGCCGTGCACAGCAACGAGATGAGCCGCATGGGCGGTTTGCGCAAGCAGATGCCCGTGACGCACATCACGTTCCTGATCGCATGCCTCGCTATCGCCGGTATTCCTCCGTTCTCGGGATTCTTCAGCAAGGACGAGATTCTGGCCGCCACGTTCGAGTTCAGCACGCCGCTGGGCTGGTGGATGAGCCTGACGGCCGGTCTGACGGCCTTCTACATGTTCCGTCTCTATTACAACATCTTTTGGGCGACGCCCGCCGAGCACGAGCACGAGCCGCACGAGGCTCCGCGATCGATGGCCGCTCCGCTGGTCGTTCTCGCGGCCGTTACTTGCGTGGCAGGCTTCATCCCGTTCGGCAAATTCGTCAGCAGCAACGGCGAGGACTATATCATCCATATCGACTGGGCGGTCGCCGGAACCAGCGTAGCGATCGCTCTGGTGGCGATCGGAATCGCCACGGCTTTCTACCGCAAGTACAGCCCGATTCCCGACCGTCTGGAACGCTCTTTCAGCGGGCTGCATCGGGCCGCGAGCCATCGCTTCTATATCGACGAGGTGTATCTGTTCGTCACCAAGAAGATCATTTTCAACTGCATATCCCGCTCGATCGCCTGGTTCGACCGTCATGTGATCGACGGCGCGATGGACGGTCTGGCCTATGTCACGAACCGGATGTCGGTGGCCGTGCGCGGTCTTCAGTCCGGTCAGATTCAGCAGTATGCCTTCGTGTTCCTACTCGGAACGGTGGTCATCACCGTGCTGGTACTGGTTTTTTGACTAAAATAAATTGACGGATATGAATTTCTTATCTTTGTTTGTACTGATTCCGGTGCTGATGACCTGCGCGATGTTCTGCACGTCGAACGCGAGGACCGTGCGGACGGTGATGATGACGGGGGCCTCGATGCTGCTGGCTCTGGCCGTTGCGCTGACCGTCCTGTTTTTGGGCGAGCGGGCGTCGGGCAATACGGCCGAGATGCTCTATACGGCCGACGCGGTTTGGTACGCTCCGCTGAACATACACTATTCGGTCGGCGTCGACGGCATATCGGTGGCCATGCTGCTGCTCTCGTCGATCATCGTCTTTACCGGGGTGCTGGCTTCGTGGAAGATGGCCGTGATGCCGCGCGAGTATTTCGCGTGGTTCTCGCTGCTGTCGATCGGCGTATTCGGCTTTTTTATCTCGATCGACCTGTTCACGATGTTCCTGTTCTACGAGGTTGCGCTGATTCCGATGTACCTGCTCATCGGCGTATGGGGTACGGGACGCAAGGAATACTCGGCCATGAAGCTGACGCTGATGCTGATGGGCGGATCGGCCCTGCTGCTGGTGGGCATTTTGGGCATCTATTTCCATTCGGCTCCCGAGGGTGGGCAGCTTTCGATGAACATCCTCGAGATATCCGAGCATACGATCCCGATGAGCGCGCAGTACCTGTTTTTCCCGCTCACGTTCGTCGGCTTCGGCGTGCTCGGCGCGATGTTCCCGTTCCATACGTGGTCGCCCGACGGTCATGCTTCGGCTCCGACGGCCGTCTCGATGCTGCATGCCGGCGTGCTGATGAAGCTCGGCGGCTACGGCTGCTTCCGCGTGGCGATTTTCCTGATGCCCGAGGCTGCGAACGAGCTGTCGTGGATTTTCCTGATCCTGACCGGCACGAGCGTCGTCTACGGCGCGCTTTCGGCCATTAAGCAGACCGATCTGAAATATATCAATGCCTACTCGTCGGTGAGCCACTGCGGCCTGGTGTTGTTCGCGATTCTGATGCTGAACCAAACGGCGATGACCGGCGCCGTGCTGCAGATGCTGTCGCACGGTCTGATGACGGCCCTGTTCTTCGCGCTGATCGGTATGATCTACGGTCGCACGCACACCCGCGACATCCGCGAGATGGGCGGCCTGATGCGGGTGATGCCGTTTCTGGGCGTCTGCTTCGTGATCGCCGGACTGGCGTCGCTGGGCCTGCCGGGTCTCAGCGGTTTCGTGGCCGAGATGACCGTCTTCGTCGGATCGTTCGAGCATACCGACACTTTCCACCGATTCTTCACGATTCTGGCTACGACGTCGATCGTCATCACGGCCGTCTATGTGCTGCGCATGGTGGGCAAGCTGCTTTACGGCGCGGTGCAGAATCCCGAGCACCTGAAGCTGACCGACGCGACTTTCTCCGAGCGCTTCTCGGTAGCTACGCTGATCGTGGCCATCGCCGGGCTGGGCATGGTTCCGCTGTGGGTATCCGACATGATCAGTTACAGCCTGATCCCCGTTATTGAACAATTAACCCGATAATTCGTTATGGATTACAGCAATTTTCTGATGATGAAAGAGGAGCTGTCGCTGATCGCGGTGATAGTCGTCCTGTTGCTATACGACCTGTGCGCCTCGAAGAAGGCTTTGCGCTATTTTCAGCCGGTAGCCTGCGTGCTGGTGGGTGTCCATACGCTGCTGAATCTCGTTCCCGGCGCTGCGGGCGAAGCGTTCGGCGGCATGTACCAGTACACGCCGATGATGAGCGTGGTCAAGAGTATTCTGAACATCGGAACGCTGATCGTGCTGATGCAGGCCGGCGGATGGCTCGCGGGCGAGTCGACCGTTCATAAGCGGGGCGAGTTCTATTTCCTGACGCTGACCACGCTGCTGGGCATGTATTTCATGATCTCGGCGGGAAACTTCCTGTTCTTCTTCATCGGTCTGGAGACGGCCTCGATCCCGATGGCGACGCTCGTCGCGTTCGACAAGTACCGGCACAAGTCGGCCGAGGCGGGAGCCAAGTATATCCTGAACGCGGTATTCGCTTCGGGCCTGTCGCTTTACGGCATGTCGCTGCTGTACGGTACGACCGGAACGCTCTATTTCGACGACATTCCGGCGACCGTTACCGGTTCGCCGCTCCAGATCATGGCGTTCGTGTTCTTCGCCGTAGGGCTGTTCTTCAAGATTTCGCTCGTGCCGTTCCATCAGTGGACGCCGGATGTCTACGAAGGCGCCCCGACGCCGGTTACGTCCTATCTCTCGGTCATATCCAAGGGATCGGCCGTGTTCGTGCTGATGACGATTCTCATCAAGGTGTTCGCTCCGATCGCCGTGCAGTGGCAAGGCATTCTCTACGGCGTGATCGTCGTGACGATCACGCTGGCGAACCTGTTCGCGATCCGCCAAAAGAATCTCAAGCGTTTTCTGGCCTATTCGTCGATCTCGCAGGCCGGCTACATCATGCTCGGCGTGATCGGCGGGACGGCTCTCGGCATGACCTCGCTCGTGTACTACGTGCTCGTCTACATGGTGTCGAATCTGGCCGCCTTCGGCGTGATCGGCGTGATCGAGAACCGGACAGGCAAGCTGACGATAGCCGATTACAACGGCCTCTATGCGACGCATCCGAAGCTGAGCCTCGTGATGATGCTGGCTATGTTCTCGCTGGCCGGAATACCGCCTTTCGCGGGCTTCTTCAGCAAGTTCTTCATCTTCGCCGCAGCCGCCCAGCAGGGCTACTATATTCTGGTGCTGATCGCGCTGCTCAATACGATCATTTCGCTCTACTACTATCTGCTCGTGGTCAAGGCGATGTTCATCAACAAAAACGATACGCCGATCGAGTCGTTCCGCAGCGACGGCTATACGCGCGTGAGCCTCGTGGCCTGTAGCGCGGGCATTCTGCTGCTGGGTATCCTGAGTGTCGTGTACGACCAGATCTCGCTGCTCGCGTACGGTATGTAAAAATATGCACGGGGCGGGTTCGCCCCTGACGAAAGCGGCAGGCCTCACCGGGGCTTGCCGCTTTCGTTTGATCGGTCGATTCTCGTTTTCGGCCGGTGCGTCGTTCGTTTCGTCTTGGCTCCGGCGGTTTTCGCCGGCGAAGTCTTCCGTACGGAGCCGGTAAGTCCGGGCGGCTATTGTCCGCCGATGCTTGTTGCGGGGTTGGGCAGGGATAGGGATTCGCTCCGGCAGAACGAGACGGGCTCGGAAGACTTCGGATCCGGTAGTAGGGGCGACAGAACGGTACGATAGAGTAAATAAGCGGCGATGGAGTGG
>ULQV01012079.1_pt1 | contig 10542 bp, 8 predicted proteins | sample 1954851 | NCBI WGS metagenome assembly ULQV01 (sample SAMEA4835665, study PRJEB28245) | human gut metagenome | biome: gut microbiome; material: fecal sample | place: Denmark | collected 2008 | reverse complement strand
GCGAGTCTGTCCCTTGACGAAAACACCGACCACCACCATCACCAAGCCCACGAATCCCACAGCCATGCCAGCACCCAACAGTTGCGTGCCGTCGTAGTTGTCCTTCAATACTCGTGCCACCAAATGAACGATGGGCATGCTTCCTAAAATCACGCCCATCGATACGATGGATTTCCACCAATATAGTTTTCTGTTACTCATGTGTCTTCTTCTTTCTTGCAGCTATCATGATATACACAAGCAATGCCACGAATGCCACGAGGATGCAAATCATCTGGGTAGTATATTTCTCTGGCTCAATCCAAATCTCCTTGAAAAAGTCCAAACGACCGAGTACTTCCACAGGTACCCAGAACACGACAACCGTTGCGATAGCCATACGGATATTGGCTCCCCATATGCTCAAACGCAACTGCTTTCGGAAGATGAAGAAACTACCTATCAGACAAGCTACGGCAACAACCGAAGTGACAGGGTGATGGTCGCCGAGGAAATTCTTGTCGTAGCAGAACATCAACAGGAGATAGCTTGTCCACAAAATCATGTTCAGTTCCATGAAAGTAACGATACTTGTATGATGCGTCATCGGACGGGCGGCAATCACGTTCTTGCGGGAACGAAAAAGAACACGCTGCCACCAGTTGATGAAGTTACATCCGTTTTTGGTTGAGAAGATGTAGAGCACCATCACCATCATCCACATGCCGAAGGTGGCAGGGAGGATGAGGTATTCAGGGCGAGTCACAACTTCGCCATTCTCCATCTCCGGCTGTGTACCCCAGCGGGTAGCATAGTACTGGAACAGAAATTCTATCCAACCGGTCCAGAAGAGCAGACCTCCGAAAAGTCCCCAAAGAGTTTGTTTGGTGTCTCCCTTTACGAAGACACCGATTACTACCATGATAAGACCTGCCAACCCCATGAAGAAGGCTGAGTAATGCACAGCTTCAGGAGTCATCGTCTTATCCATTATCATCATCAGCGCATGTCCCAACGGCATGGTAAAGAGTACCACGAGAAACGAAGCGATGGATTTCCACCAATTCAATTGTTTCATAATGTTTAATATTTACTTTAATTCATCTAAGTAATAACTGATTCTTCCTCCCTCATCACCTATCTGCACATTGGCATCATACCAGGAGATAATCTGGAGCTTGTAATATCTCTCGCCATCCCACGAACGGATTACGTAGGTATGGAAAGAAGGAGTATATACTGGAGGTGGACCAGAGAAGGTCATTGCCTTTTCGAGCACCGGATTGCCGCTTACCAACTGCTTGGCAGGTCCGTTGTTCGGGTCGAACCAAGGGTTCTCGTTCATATTCAGTTTATTGGCGATGCAATACTTGTTCCAGTCTTCCCGCGACATGGTGACATAGACGCTTGCTGAATCATCCACGGCGAAAGTCATGTTGTGTTCAGCCAGATAAGCATCCACCTGCGCCTTGCTCGTCCACTTGTCATATTCGCCATAGCCCAGGTCGGCAGCACCGCCCTTACCTATGCCGCTCGTTCCACTGTTGGTGCGAAGCTGATAACCATCGAAGGCGAGGTCCCATTCCGTGGCAGGATAAGCCATCGTATTGGGATCATCCTCCATGTTCTCCATCACCAGAATGCTGCTTGCCTGGCGCTTCACCGTCTTATAGGTTAACTTGCCAGTGGCTTGATTCTTGGTGAAGATGGTATCGCCCTTTGCATCACGCTCTGCATCCTCGAAGATGTTCTTCTGCACACCTTCGCTCCAATACTTTACCAATTTAGTAGTGCCGTTATAATGGAAATATTCCTCTATCGGCTTGCCGTCTATAAAGGCGATAACACTCTGGTTAGGATTCAGCACATTATAGCGATGTCCCGTCTTCAGGTCAAAATAGAGCCAATCGTTGGTAACACCCGTGCTATAACCTGTTTTTCGGGGCAAGGTATGACCTGTGAAGTCCTCAGCCTCGTAAGATACGCAGCTCGTCATTGCGGCTGCCATACCTATTATATATAGTAATGCTTTCTTCATCATTTCTTCTTTCTAAATGCTTTTACCAATTCATCTACCAACACTTCCACCTGCACATGCGCCTTGGCTCCTGCCGTGGCTGGCACGTTAAACATGGTGATGCCCGAACCCAGGGTCTTTGGCACGTAATTAAAGATGTTATCCACACCCACGGTTACCTTTACCTTATTATAGAAGGTCTGAATCACCGACAGATTGCACAATACATACTGTGGCAACTGGCAGCGGAAGTAGGCATCGTGGCTTTCACCGTTTACAGAGAGTCGGTCCTGCACATCAAACTTCTTCTCACCCATATAGCTTGCCGAGAAGGTGGCGCCCAGTCGGTAGTTCTTCTTGTTGTACTTATAGTCGAGGCTCGCCGTGGCAGCATGAGGCGAAGTGGTGTTCACCTGGATGCCATCCGTCTTGCTCACGTTCACGTAGCTGTAGGTGGCATTCATCGTGAAGTGGTTGAGGAAGTGCCAGCGCATGATGGCCTCCAAACCGATGAGGTTCTGCTTCGACAGATTAGTATATTCGAAATTGTACTGCATGTCGTAGATGCGCCATACGCCCTCTATCTTCTTGCGGAAGAAGTTGCCATATACATTGCCCGAGATGAAGAAGTTATCGTTCGAGTACTCTGTGCCCAGACTCACGTAGTTGTTCTTCTCAGGCTTCAGGTCCTCGTTACCCTTAATCATGAACATGCCGAGGTGGTCCCAGTTGAAGAACAGCTCCTTGATGCTTGGCGAACGGTAGCCCATCGAGTAGTTGGCTCTCCATGCCCAGTGATCAGAAGGACTCCACTTGAAGGCAATCTTAGGCATCGCCATCAGTCCGAAGGCACGGCTGAAGTTGGTTCTCACACCTGCCGAAACCATCCAGTGGTCGTTCATCGTCCACTCGTCCTGCAGGAAAGCCTCCGTCTCTTTTAATGAACGGGTGCGCATGATGTGGGAGGCATCGCCGTTGAATCGGTCGCTCGTCAGGTCATCGCTCAGGTGCTCGATACCGAGGATGAGGTCGTGGCCCTCAAACTTCTGCGAGGTGATGGAGAGGCGAGGCTGGAAGATACGGCTCTTATACACTTTGGTACGCTCGTCGATACGCTCATGTCGCTTGAAGCGGTCGTAGAAGTCGCCATGAAGGGAGGCGGTAATCTTGAACCAATCCTTGAAGGAGTACTTAATCTTGGTTCCAGCCGTCCAGTCACGCGCCTGACTGAAAGTCATATCCTGAATGAGGTCGTAGGTATTCATATAGAACGCACTACCGTAGGCAAGAATCTCCAGATTCTTGAAAGGGTCGTAGAATACCTTCTGCGATACCGAGATATGCTCTGTACCCTCGATGCTCATTGGCGGACGGGAAGCCACGCTGGTTATGGTCACGTCGTGGTCGAGCCAAGGATTCGCCTCTTGGGTATATACCTTCTTGTCGTTCTCCGCCTGGTACATGTAGAAGGCATCGCTCGAAGAATACCACACGTCGGTCTGCGAGGTCACCTTGCCAGCGTTGAATCCTGCCGATACCCAGCTCTGCAGGTTCGGGCGGTCGGCGTTCTTCTCAAACATATACAGGAAATCCTTTTGGGAAGGATTCTTGTAGTTGGTTTCGTTCATCTGTCCCCAGCGTACACCAGCCTGAATATCGATAGGCTTGGTGGTTTTCTTGGTGATAAGGTTGATGACGGCACCCGATGCACGGCTTCCGTAGAGGGTACTGCTGGCACCTTTCACGATTTCGATGCGGTCGATGGCATGGAGGTTGAAACGCTCGTAGTCGAGGTTACCCGCCATGTCGCCCGTCAATCGCTCACCATCCTGCAGGAAGAGCACGTGGCGGGCATCCAAGCCCTGCATGGAGATTTCGTTGCCGAAGCCCACCTTCTGGATGTTCATACCCGGGGTCTCCTGCTGCAGAGCCTTGGTCAGGTCGGCATAGCCTGCATCTACCAGTTCCTTACCGCCGATCACCTGCGTGCTCACTGGCGAGAGCTTGATAGGTCGCGCGGTACGGGAACCAGTAACCACCACCTCGTTCACCTTCATCACGTCTTCTGTCATGAAGAGCTTGAGGGAGCTGACGCTTCCGATGGTTCCCTTCAGAGGGTTGTAACCCACGGATACCACCTGGTAATAACACTTGTCACTCTGAGTCACCGAGATGGTAGCCTCACCATCCATGTTGGTAACAACACGCTGTGGCGATTTCAATTTCTCATTGTCGGCGTAGGTGATGACTGCGCCGATGATTGGTTGCTCAGTGGCTTTGTCGAAGATACCGAACTTCACCTTTCGCTGTGCAGCGACAGGGAGGGCGAGTATCAGCAGCAAGCCGATGAGCATTACATTTCTAATTGTCTTCATTTATATTGTCATTCTATTTTTTCCAAATCCTTACACGATTTCAGCCTCGCTATGGCTTGTTTCTCTTCCCTTCATTTTTACTTGCAAAAAGAAAGAGAGACATGTCTGGGCATATCCCTCTTTCCTTTTATATATAAGCTACAGTCTCTTATTTGATTCCGTGCTCCTTTTTATACGCAGCCAAGTCTTTTTCGTACTGTTTAAATTCAGCTGCATAATTGTTGATGCGATTCTTATCTATTGTTTGCAAGAAACAATCTGAACGTACATTCATCATGTTATAGCTTACAACAAACTGAATTTGATGCGTGTTAACATTATAATAGCCTTGTATAAAACTACCTTTGACAACAGAGCCATTTGTGCCATCACCATCGAAATCTGAGCCATCTTCATTTTGTCCCCAGCAAGAACCATTCTCACCTTTGAACTTAATCCAACCGCTTCCGGAATATTCTTTTTGTTCCCATGAATTCAGTTCTGTACACTTAACATCACACTTAAAATTGATGGTCATACCCATGGCACCTACAGTAAAGCCTAACAACGATATGTTGAAAGTTTGTTTGTCAGTTCCACTCCATTGAAACTTAAATTTCGTAGGACAGCCAGTTGCAAGCAACGTTTTATCGACACCGCTCATTGTCGCTTTTGTGCTAAGAACAATGTCTCCATTCAGATAGTTTTTGGCACTTTCGACCAAAGCCTCGTCAGCATTACCTTCTGTAATTTCTTGATCAGAAGAGCAAGAAGAAAGGACAATAAAACCTGTTAAGACCAAGAAGAAAGCAATAAAATACTTTTTGAATTTCATTTATTAAACCTCTTTTGCATGATAATCGCTTGGCTGTATTTTTACAGCCAAGCGATATGACAAGAATATATTACTCATTACCTTCGAAAGTTACAGCAGTATCGAATGGAATACCTAACCAAGTAGCAAGGCATTTTACGTCATAAACCAACTTGCCATTTGCTATAGTACCACTAATTGTTCCTGCATAGTCAGTTGGCTTCAAAATCTTCAAGGTAACAGTGCAAGCTCCCGAGAAATTACCTGTAGAAGGATCAATTGTCAAATTAGATGCTGTAATTTTAATAGTACCTGGCATCTTACCAACCTGAAAAGCCTCAGAAGCAAGGCTGCTAATAGTTGCTCCATCAGAAACAACAGTAGTTACCTTGTCTTTCACAGGGGCTTTAGTGCTTCCATTCATGTCAACTTTTGTAAAGTCACCAACATAGTCAACTGTAGTAGCTGCCAATGTGCTAATACCCATCTCTGTAGCCGCTGTTGTTGCGGCATTTGACATTGCAATGATTCCAAACATTGCAACGATTACTATTAATACTTTTTTCATGTTGCTTAAATTTTAAAATAATAATATGTTAAATTAATCTATCCCACTTTATTGCACCAACTTTTCTGTATGAAGCCCACAAACTTTTCAGGTGATTTTTATAGCTTGTTATGAAAGTCTTTGTTACCTCTTTGTCAAAAACGTCTTGAGAAACAGCTAACCCTATCTGATTTTCTGTATTATCAAAAGATTCCAATGTTGGAACTCCTGCTTTATTATAATAGTAATGAGTCAAAGTTGGGAAAACAATATCACCATTACCCAAGTTGAGCAGTACTATTTCATTTGTTGCATAAATAGAACTTAAATCTACTTTTTTGAGTGCAGGCAAATCTCTTAATTCAATAGATTCTATAACGCCCTTATTTGGAGTTGGTAATACTATCGTTTCAAGTTTTGGACAATCTAGACAATTAAGAGCGTTGCCAAGATTAGCATCAAAATCAGCTGGATTCTGGTTGGCAATGATAGTATTTGACAAATCTAAAACACTTATATTTTGATTCTTTGTCAATTTCAAATTAGTAATACTTGTTGCTCCACTCAAATCCAATCCTAAAGTAGTTGTTTGTGTCAACCAAAGTGTTGTAATATTATTTCTTGGCATCAAATACCCCAAAGTATATTGATGCTCACCACCTTCATAGCCAAAAACAATATAGTTACTTGGATAATATGGATTATTTATAACATATTCCAAACCTTCTATAGATTGAATTTTGTCAATATCTGCATATTGGTTTGCAAACATTAATTGGAAATTAGCCATATCCATCTTAGCCATAGGTATGCTAATATCTATTTTATCATCTGCTGTGAAAATTCTAGGAAGTGTTTGCTTCAAAAATGTACGGAAATACTCGTCAGGAACTTCTCTCAAAGTATTATACTTCTCCAAAGAACCCTTATCATTTACCATTTGTATGTCAACAGTTTTGTTCTCTGCCTCATTCTGGGTATAGAAAGGCATCAAATCCTCTACATTATACTTGCAGGAAGCAGGGAGATAAAGTTTTGTAAACTCATGAAGGATAGTAGCTTTCACCTCGTCATTCTCAACCTTGGCTGTTACCAAGCCGTCGAAGTCATAGATGTCATTGCCTTGCAAGTCAAGACCTGTAATCTGTGAAGGAAGTGAAGCGATATGGAAAACTGGACCATAGCCATTGTTGCTAAGGTTCAACTCCTTCAAATTAGGAAAAACGGAAAGTTCTTTCAGGGCGGCGGTATCAACCTTTGTGCCTGAAAGGTCGAGAGATGTGGTGCTGTTGGCTTTGTCGTCAAGGAGCATTTTGCCATTTTCATCAAACTGGTATCCCTTACCCTTGAGGATAGTCATCAACTCTGAGTTGCTTACAGCCGCATTGCTATAAGAAGGTGCATCGTCGTCACTGCTGCAAGAAGCGAAACCGAGGCAGAGTGCCAGGGCAGCGAGACCGATGAAATTCTTAAAAATCTTCATTGTTTTATTATTCTTTTAAATGTTTATAATTAATATAAAATATTACCCTTAATTTATGGCTGCAAAGATACATATTTATTAAATAATGTGCAATACCTAAAAATAATGAAATTTGCAATAGTAATTTGTTATGATTTATAGGGTTTCTTATCTGTCTTGTTGAGAAATCATAACATATCTAAGATTTTCAATATGTTTTTCACAGTTGCTTATTCAGCCGATACTTAAAACTGATGATGAAGTAGCTGCCAATTTGTGAGGTACGGCTTTCCGTCAATCCTGTCGCCGTAACATTGCGATAATAGTTTTTCTTGTCGCTGAGAATATCTGACCAATAGAGCGAAAGCTCGGCTTGCTTCTTTTTGAGGAATCGCCAAGATGCCCCCAAGTTCCAAACCACTTGGTCGTCTTCGCCTTTTTTGATGTTGGTGCCGTTACGGAAAGAGTAGGCGACATCGCTCTTGACTTGGAAGCCAAGAGGAAGTTCTGCATAGGTATTCAGCGAAAAGTTATAGCTTCGGGTATAGTTGGATGTACCTCGGAGTTGGTTGGTGGCATGGCGATAACGCCAATCGCCCTGCAAGTCGAAGCCTCCCCATTTCGGCTGATAACCCAAGCGAAGGTTGGCATTATACGACGTATTGTGGGTGACGCTGCGGTCTGGCTCCTCGCTCTTCCCCTCGTTCACCAAGGCTACACTTTGGCTAAAGTTGGCACCTGTGCGAGCGGAGAGATTGAACCGTTTCTTCCATCGCTTCTGATAGCGAAGACTGGCACGCATACTCCAGTTGCCATTCACATTCACAGGATAAGTCTCCGTGCCACCAGTGGCAAGGTTGTAAAAGACGGCTTGCGTCTGACTGTTATAGGTGTTGCTGAAATTAACATCGCCCGAAAGACCGAGGCGAGTGTTCCTACCTGTCAATCGGAAATTCTGATTATAGGATGCTTTGAGCGAAGGATTGCCATGGGTGATGTGCAGCGGGTCGCTATTATCGGTGAGCGACATCAAGCTACCGAGGTCGGGCTGTCGGCTACTACCGTCATAATTCAGCTCGAAGCGAGTCTTGCCCCGATGCCATGACACATTCAACTGTGGGTTCCAGTTCACACTCGTCCTTACCGTGTCGGCGTGGAGCAAGCCGGTCTTTTGGTCAAGACTCCTGCGCTCGGGTTGCATCAACACTCCTGCATTTGCCTCCCATCGCTTGCCATCATAATTGAGGTAGAGGCTGAGGTCGTGGGTAATGGTCTTGCTCAGGGTGTGGTTGCTTAGGCTATCCATATACACCTCGCTCTCGTAAGTACTTCGGTCGCTCATCTGTCGTGTGGCAGCATAGCGATAACCGAGTTGCAGGCGCAAGTTCTCAGCCAAGGGTTGCGTCAAGTTGATGCCTACGGAATAGGCACGATTGGTGGAGGGGGAGTGCTGGTATTGGTTGCGATAAAGCACGGAATCGCCACCCAGACTGCTCTCCAACTGATAGTAAGTGGTCTCGGAAAGGGAATGTGATTCGTTGGTACTCTTGCTGTCGGAGTAACTACCCGTGAGGCTGATGCTCGTACCCTTGTCGTTGAGCACTCGGGTTACGTCGGCATTGACGGAGAACGAATGGCTGTCGCTCTTCGAATCCGAGTTTCTCGTGATGCTGTTGATACGCTCATCGCCTTCTGAAGAGGTGGATTGCTGGCTGTCGCTGGTGTTGTGGCTCTTCGACTTGCTGAAGTTTCCACCTATATTAAAATAGGTCTTGTCATCCAAGCTCCACCTCATGCCCAACGAACCATTGCCCATCGTGTTGCGATTGGTGCTGGTGGATGCCGAGTTCTGGTAACGGTTGCCTGTGGTGAGATATTGCTCGCTATATAGGGTGCTCTCGTTGCCACTGGCATAATGGTTGTACATCATGTTGCCATAGAGGGTGAACCGCTTGGAGAACTTCTTGGCAAAGTTCATCGCCACGTTGTCCTGTCGGTTGTCGGGATAGCGAGAAGTCATATATCGGTTGCCACTTCGAGCTATCACGGAGATGTTATCGCCAGTCTGGCGGAAGAGGTTGGATATTAACTCGGCTTCCTTCTTTTCGTTGTTGCCCCTGCCTATGCCAGCCGAAGTAATCAGCGTGCCGTTGAACTCTCGCTTGGTCTGCAAGTCGAGCACATAGTTTTCGCCGCCCTTGCGCACCTTGGTGATTTTCTCCAGTTCGCTCCGCTTGTCATACACCTTGATTTTGCTCACCAACTTGGCTGGCAGGTTTTCGAGGGCGAGGGTGCTGTTGCCGCCAAAGAAACTCTCGCCATTGACATTGATTTCATGGATGGGAAGACCGTTGTAGGTCATCGTCTTGTTCTGCTTTTCGTATTCCAATCCAGGCACTCGCTTCAAGAGTTCTTCGAGGTATGCTCCTTCGAGAGTCTGGAAAGCATTGGCATTGATAACCGTGGTATCGCCCTTCATCTCCACCTCCTTCATGGCAGCAGTAACCACCACTTCGCCGAGGTTGAGCGTCTTAAAGATGGAATCTTCTTTTTGCGTTTCCACAGAGTCGCCATCGCCCTCTGACAAGGCACGACTCTCCCTTACTGTATCACTCGACACAGCATAAGAGAAAGCCCTTCCGTCAGGAGAAAGGGAAGACGATGCCCATACATTTGCTATTGTTGAGAAGGACATGAGCAAAAGCACAGACACATAAGCATATCGTAGCCTCATCTTGGTTTGAATATTCAAAATCGGCTGCAAAGGTACGAAAATCGGTGTATATTTACAATACCTTGAAGTAGGTAAAGTAATAAGAGACTTGCTAAGGATATCCATTAAAGAAAGTGAAAAAATGAGCAAAAATAATTGTATTTCAAAATTTCAATTTATCTCTGCACTTGTAATCAAAGCGTTCTTTGTATATTGCAAAGTTGTGAAAGAAAAAGAATATAGCTCGTTTCTAAATCGTTAGTAGTTACACTTTTAAAAGTGCTTAATCCACTGATATTCAATTAATAAAAGATTTTGTTATGACTCGTAGCCATGAACCTTTTCAAGCTGACCTCCGATTGTAGGAGTAGGTGATTTTCTCCTCATCAGGATAAATCATCTCCAACAGACGGTTGTGGCTGTCGTAAGTCCATTGCGTCACGTAGGTTGCTATCGCCTGGTTAGGCACAATCATCGTGCGGCGGGTCTTGGTCACCTCGCCCATCTTGCCATAGAAGTATTCAATGGCACCTGTTCCGTCCTCACGGAGCATCAATCTACAGATACGGTTCTGAGAGGCGTTGCGACCACCATAGTAATACTTCACGTTATTCTCCGGGTGGTCAGGATAGTTGATACCCGTCAGACGCTGATAG
>ULQV01043064.1_pt1 | contig 10555 bp, 7 predicted proteins | sample 1954851 | NCBI WGS metagenome assembly ULQV01 (sample SAMEA4835665, study PRJEB28245) | human gut metagenome | biome: gut microbiome; material: fecal sample | place: Denmark | collected 2008 | reverse complement strand
CGCGAGGAGTATATCCGCCGCTACAAAGGACTCGCCGTCGAGGAGATGGACATCTACGGCATCCCGGCCAGCATCAAAATGGCACAGGCGCTTCTCGAATCGGACAACGGCAACGGCCGGCTCGCCCGCGAAGCGAACAATCATTTCGGCATCAAGTGCAAGAGCACATGGACCGGCGCCACGATCTCGCACGACGACGACGCGGCGGGCGAATGCTTTCGCAAGTACGCCTCCATCGAAGACTCCTATCGCGACCACTCCGAGTTTCTGGACCGTTCCGAACGCTATCAGGACCTGTTCAAGCTCGACCCGCTGGACTATAAAGGATGGGCCTACGGGCTCAAGCAGGCCGGCTATGCGACCAATCCCCAATACGCCGAGCTGCTGATCAAGATCATCGAGGACAACCGTCTGTACCTGCTCGACGAAGGACGCGACATCGATCCGCAGATCATGGGCAATCGGCCCGACAAGCAGGCGCTGATCGCCGAGGAGATACCGCACGCCGCGCCCGCCGACATCGTGGATATCGACAATTACTCCGTCTCGGTGCAGGGCCGCAAGGGAGGCCACACGGTTTACCAGAACAACGGCAGCCAGTTCGTCGTGCTCCGCGAGGGCGAAACGCTTTCGTCCGTTGCGGGCGAATTCGGACTGAGCGAGAAAAAGCTGGCCAAGTACAACGACTTCGATGCCGGCACGCAGCCCCGTCCCGGCGATATGGTCTACATCCGGGCGAAAAACAAGCGCAGCCAGAACGGCAAGCTGATCCACATCGCCAAGGACGGCGAGACGCTTCACGGCATCTCGCAGATGTACGGCATCCGGCTGAAGAACCTCTGCTCGATCAACCGCCGCAGCCGCGACTCGCAGGTAAGCGCGGGACAGCAGATACGGCTCATGTAGAGGCTGCGCGGGCAGTACGATTCAAAAAGACTAGACACTCAGACAATATAAAAACACTCATTAACCAATCGAAAAGACTATGGACGGTGACCCCGGCAGTATACGAGGCAGCCTGATCGAGAAACTGAGCCAGAAAGCATCGCTGAGCCAGAAAGTGTTCGACAACACGTTCTCGGTTTTCGGCCGCCTGAAAGAAGTGCTGCATGAAATGTCGTCGGAAATCGACGACGCCCTCGAGGAGGAAGGAAAGGACGAAGTGAAGATCGAGTACCGCGACCGGGGCAAGTTCGAGGCCCAGCTGCAGATTGCGGAAGACATCCTGATTTTCAGCATGCACTCGAACGTCTTCGAGTTCAACCGCGAGCACATCATCTGGCAGAACTCCTATGTCCGCGACAACCGGGACAACTCCTACTGCGGCATCATCAACATATACAACTTTCTCTCGGATTCGTTCAAATACAACCGCAGCGCCGACGAGGGATACCTGATCGGCCGGATTTTCGTCAACCGCGAAATGCAGTATTTCGTCGAGGGCAAGCGTCAGATCAGCATGAGGCACAACAATTTCGGCACCCAGCGAATCGACCGCGACGCGCTGCTCAACATCGTCGAGACCGCCATCGACTATACGATCGACTTCGACCTGCTCGTTCCGCCGTACGATGCCGTCAAGATCGTATCGGTCGATCAGCTCAACACGAAAATCGAGAACTCGAAGATACAGACGGGCAAGCGCCTCGGCTATAAATTCTGTTCGGACGACATTTAGACGATCTCCGGTTCGGAGCGAGTTCCGCAACCGAGCCGAACCCGCTCCGAACTTTCGATATCCCCGGCTATGAAACAGGTAAAATACTCTTTCGGCGGAGCGATCGACCGTTTTCGCCCGTTCTTTTTCGCCGCAGCGCTCTGTCTGACGACTTCGCTCGGCGCCCAATCCCCGTTCCCGGACGAGGGTATGCCCGAAACGGACTTCCGTCCGATTTTCGACGGCCGCACGCTCGACGGCTGGACCTACGACCCCGTCTATTGGAGAGTCGAGGAGGGCTGCATCGTCGGCGAAGTGACGCCCGAAACGTTGCTGGAACGGAACTCCTTCATCATCTGGCACGGAGACGCTCCCGCCGATTTCGAGCTGAAGATGGAGTATCGGGTTTCGGCCGAAGGCAACAGCGGCATCAACTATCGCAGCAGCGAGGTGCCCGGCGTGCCCGATGCGCTGCGCGGTTATCAGCTCGACATCGACGGCCAGGGCGAATGGACCGGACAAAACTATGAGGAGCGGGGCCGTACCTTCCTCGCGCTGCGCGGGCAGGTAAGCTGCGTGGAAACGGGCAAAAAGCCTTACGTCGTCGGCTCGACGGGCGATAAGGCCGAATTGTTTTCACAAATCGACCGCGACGGATGGAACGAGTGCCACGTAATCGCCCGGGGCCATACGCTGATCCATCTGATCAACGGCCATGTGATGAGCGTCATCGTGGACGACGACCCGCAGGAACGTACTTCCGAAGGACTGATCGGCATGCAGGTACACGTCGGACCGCCGATGAAGATCGAGTTCCGGAATATCCGACTGAAGACGGATCGCAAGGAAGTTTCCGGGCAATAGCCTTATTGCGCCATCGGATTTTCCGCAAAACCGCATGCTTAGCGGTTGTTTACAGCGGGCTGTCTGCTCAGACCCGTTGTCGTCCGACATACGGGAAAAGTCGGACGGCCCGATAACCTCTGCCGGCTCCGCATTCCGCAACTTCGTCCTCGACCGGGCCTCGTATGACGAAACGCATGGTACGGAATATACGGATGCCGATAGCTCTCGCCCGCCGCCCAGCAGTTCGTCGAGCAAATACCCACAAACAAAAGCCGCGGCGGCCGATATCGGAGAACACGCGTCGGAACCGATCCGCACGAACTCCGAAACGGAATCGACCGCGTCCTCAAAATACGCGAAACGCTACGTACCGGCATGTCGCGCCTTCATTACGAATTTTACGTCCCTAATATTTGAACGGGAAAGGGGAAGCGTGATAATCCGCAGGCGATCCGCCTGTCCTTTTCTCGGACCGTGCACTCTCCCGATACAGCCGACGCAACGGCCCGTGCGAACGATCCCGTTCCGCCCGTCGGCAGCCGCATCCGTTTCGGCCCGACACTTCGCACCAGCGCATGGATATCCCCAAGCCATACCGAACGCACCTTCGACATGCTCATCCGGAACGAGACGGCCGCCTCGTCAGAAGACCGCGAAACGGACACGGCACTCCGGATATTATCCCCATGCCGGCCCCTATCGGCTGCGCTCCGCAGCACCGAATCCCTCCAAAACAACCGAGGGACGAATCGACGACTGACTGAAAAACTGCCGGCGTATTGGAAACGACCCGGCACGGCATCCGGCAAAGATGCGGAACGGAGCGCCGGAATGCCCCTATTCTCCAACGGCGCTTTTCTCGCCGCGATCCGTGCGACAACGGGGGACGTCTCTAACTTCCGACAGCAGCCGGTACCGAAAACCCCTTCCGCAACGTCTGCGTCGGACATTTCCGGTCCTTCGGCCATTCTACGGAGAGTCCGGCCGAAAACGGGACGATCACACTTCGTGCGACAAAGGCTTGGGAACAATCTCCGAAGCGTCGTAGTCGCCCCACACGCGGGCGATCTCGTCGAGCGTGGCGACGATCTGCTCCGGATCGGTCAGCGTGACCAGCTTCAGCCGGGTCGCCTTGAAATCGGGCAGTCCTTTGAAATAACACGACAGATGCCTTCTCATCTCCAGCACGCCCACTTTTTCGCCCTTGAACTCGAGCGACTTGGCCAGGTGCAGCTTCGCCAGCTCGACCCGCTCGCGCACCGAGGGTTGCTTCATCGGCATGCCGGTAGACAGGAACTGCCTGATCTCCCGGAATATCCATGGACGTCCATACGTCGCCCGACCGATCATCACGCCGTCCACGCCGTATCGCTCGAACACCTCGGCCGCTTTCTCCCCCGAGTCGATATCGCCGTTGCCGACGATCGGAATCCTCATGCGCGGATTGCGCTTCACCTCGCCGATCAGCGTCCAGTCGGCCTCGCCCCGATACATTTGGGCACGCGTGCGCCCGTGAATCGTCAGCGCGGCGATCCCCGCGTCCTGCAGCCTCTCGGCGATCTCGACGATGTTCTTCGAATCCTCGTCCCACCCCAGCCGCGTCTTGACCGTCACGGGCAGACGGACCGCCTCGACGATGCGGCGCGTCATCTCGACCATTTTCGGCACGTCGCGCATCATGCCGCTGCCGGCGCCGCGCCCGGCGATCTTGCGCACCGGGCAGCCGAAATTGATGTCGATCAGGTCGGGTCCGGCCGCCTCGGCCACACGGGCCGCCTCGACCATCGGTTCGATCTGATGGCCGTAAAGCTGAATGCCGACCGGCCGCTCGTAATCGTACAGACGGAGCTTGGCCACCGTCTTGGCCGCATCGCGGATCAGCCCGTCGCACGAAATGAACTCCGTGTAGACCATATCGGCCCCGAACATCTTGCACACGTAACGGAACGACGGATCGGTCACGTCTTCCATCGGCGCGAGAAACAGAGGCTTGTCGCCCAAATCGATTCCGGCAATCTTCATCGGCGCAAAAGTACGAAAAAGATTCGTTCCCGCCGCATCCCGGCACGGAACGATACGCTTCTCGGTCCGTACCCGAACGGTATTCGCGAAGACTTTCCGACGCGGACAGATTCCGGACAAGATCGCCCGTACCGGGGAACCGTCCTCACGGTACTTGCGGACAAGCGGCTCCCTCTCGCCGCCGGCAGGGTCTGCAGACGCCCTCCACGACGGGACTTCGCGCTGAAAATGTAAAATATATTGCTTACATTTGCTCCGAATACAGCAAACCAGATACAGAACATATCCCCGTAAGACAGCCATGAACATCGAGCAATTCCTCCAACAGCACGTTTCCCGCTGCATCGAGTCGCTTTACGGCGACACCGGCGGCGCCCCGGTCCAGATACAGAAGACCCGCAAGGAGTTCGAGGGCGACATGACCCTCGTCGTCTTCCCGCTGCTCAAGCTCAGCCGCAAGAGTCCCGAGGCTACGGCCGAGGAGATCGGCAGCGCTTTGGTCGGCGCGGTACCGGAAATCAGCGGCTACAACGTGGTCAAAGGCTTCCTGAACATTTCGCTCTCGCCCCGCTTCTGGGCCGAACGGCTGAACGAAATCCTCAGTACGCCCGGCTACGGCCGCCGTGCAGCCAACGGTCGCACGGTCATGGTCGAGTACTCCTCGCCGAACACGAACAAGCCGCTGCATTTGGGGCACGTGCGCAACAACCTGCTCGGCTACTCCGTGTCGCTGATACTCGAAGCGGCCGGCTACCGCGTCATCAAGGTCAACCTCGTGAACGACCGGGGTATTCACATCTGCAAGTCGATGCTCGCATGGCAGAAGTTCGGCCGGGGCGAGACGCCCGCCTCGTCGGGCAAGAAGGGCGATCACCTCGTAGGCGATTACTACGTCGCTTTCGACAAGGCCTACAAGGCCGAGGTGAAAGAGCTCACGGCCGCCGGCATGAGCGAGGAGGAGGCCAAGCGCGAAGCGCCGATCATGCGCGAGGCGCAGCAGATGCTCCGCCGGTGGGAAGCCAAGGACCCGGAGGTGTACTCGCTTTGGGAAACGATGAACGGCTGGGTCTACGAGGGCTTCGACAAGACCTACGAGGCGATGGGCGTCGGCTTCGATAAGGTATACTACGAGTCGCAGACCTATCTGCTCGGCAAATCGATCGTCGAGGAGGGCCTCGCCAAAGGCGTGTTCTACCGTCGCGACGACGGATCGGTGTGGTGCGATCTGACTTCCGACGGGCTCGACGAGAAACTGCTGCTGCGAGGCGACGGCACGTCGGTCTACATGACGCAGGACCTGGGCACCGCGCTGACCCGCTTCCGCGAGGAGAAACTCGACGAGATGATCTACGTCGTGGGCAACGAGCAGAACTACCACTTTCAGGTACTCAAGCTGATCCTCGGCAAGCTGGGCTACGCGTGGGCCGACCACATCACCCACCTGTCGTACGGCATGGTCGAGCTGCCCGAGGGCAAAATGAAGTCGCGCGAGGGAACGGTCGTCGACGCCGACGACCTGATCGACGAAATGGTCCGCACGGCCCGCGAGATGTCGCAGGAACTGGGCAAGTTCGACGACATGAGCGAGCAGGAGACGGCCCTCATTTCGCGGACGGTGGGTCTCGGGGCGCTGAAGTATTTCATTCTGAAGGTCGATCCGCGCAAGACGATGCTGTTCGACCCGCGCGAATCGATCGACTTCAACGGCAACACGGGCCCGTTCATCCAGTATACGTATGCCCGGATCCGCTCGGTGTTGCGCAAGGCGGCCGAACGCGGGATCGCCCCGGCCGAACGGTTGCATGACGGCATCGTCCTGTCGCCCGACGAGATTTCGCTCGTCAAGGCGCTGGCCGACTATCCCGCAACGGTAATTCAGGCCGCCGAGAACTTCTCGCCCGCCGTCATCGCGAACTATCTGTACGAGCTCTCCAAGCAGTACAACGGCTACTACCATGACATTCCGATCCTGCGCGAGAGCGATCCGACCGTGCAGGCCGTGCGTCTGAGGCTGTCGCAGACGGTAGCCGAAGTCATCGCCTCGGGAGCGGGCCTGCTCGGGATCAACGTACCGGAAAGGATGTAAGCGACGGGGACGGCATGGCGGCCTTCCGCAGACTTCGCCTCCCGTATTTCCCTTAAAGTAACCGCAGCCCTCGACCGGCGGCCGCAGGATTTCGCTCCGGATTCGGAGCCGGCTACGGAAAGTCCCCTTCGGATACGAGTTCCGTCGCAGAAACGGGCGGGCTCGTCTTGTCCGGAGTCCCGGAATCCGGCCCATGCCGCAAGGAAACCGGACGGAGGGAATCCTGCCCCGTTTCCGCAAGCAGGTATGTTTCCGTGCAAAGCGGGCAGACACCGCCAAAAGCGAAACGGCATGGAAACGACCGCCGCTAAGATGCATCGGCAGCGACCGCGTGAAACGGCAAAAAACACCGTAATACCGCAAAAGAGAGCCGAATCTCCGTCGGCAGCCCGTTCCGCGAAACCGGCCGCAAGCGAGTTGAAACCATAAAACGCCAGCAAGTGGGCATCGTCAAGCGCAACAGCATCACGATCACGATTCTCTCCTATTTGGGTATCGTCGTCGGGTACGTCAACAAAATTCTGCTGTTTCCGAACTTTCTGAGCGAGGAGCAGGTCGGGCTGGCCAATATTCTGGTCAGCATGGCGGTGATGTACGCCCAGTTTTCGGCTATGGGAATCAACTCGACGATCGTCAAGTTCTTCCCGTTTTTCCGCACGCCCGACAGACGGCATAACGGCTTTTTCTTTTGGACGGCCTTGGGCGTCAGCCTCGGTTTCGTGCTGTTCACGACGCTCTTTCTGATCTTCCGCGAACCGGTCACGGAGTACTACGCCCAAAAGTCGCCGCTGCTGTCGAAATACTATCTGCTGCTGATTCCGCTGGGCTTCACGACGCTCTTTTTCAATTTCTTCACGGCCTGGTTGCAGGCCCTCTACAAGACCGTCGTCTCGTCGTTCGTCTACGAAGTCGCGCTGCGGCTGCTCGTCACGGCCGAAATTTCGCTCTACGCGCTGGGGGCGATCGACTTCGAGCAGTTCATCGTCGGATACGTGCTGATCTATTTCGTGCCGACGCTCGTACTGCTCGTCTACACGCTCTGGACCCGCCGGATCGACCTGCGTCCCGTATGGACGGGACGCACGCGCAGGCTGCTGTCTGTCGCCGCAGTTTACGGTCTCTGGCAGTACCTCGGAGGCACGTCGATGTACATCGTGCCGGTTATCGACCAGTCGATGCTGGCCGGCATGCGGGGACTCGCCCAGCAGGCCGTCTACTCGACGATGGCCTACATGGTGGCCGCCATGATGACGCCCTACCGCTCGATGATCAAGGTCGCCACGCCGGTCGTCACGAACCTGTGGAAAGAGCGCGACATGGAAGGCATGCGCCGCATCTCGCGCGAGATGTCGCTCGTCAATCTGATCGTCGGCAGCTTTCTGTTCCTGCTGATTTGGGTCAACCTCAACAATATCTTCTCACTGATGCCGGGCAGCTACTCGGACGGGCGCTACGTCTTTCTGTTTCTGGGCCTCGCCCGCGTGATGGACATGTACTCGGGCCTCAACGGCACGATCCTCGTCACGTCGAAGAAATACCGCTACGACTTCACGTTCTCGCTGATGCTCGTCGCGCTGACGGTCGCGTCGAACGCGCTGCTGATCCCGCGCTGGGGCATGACGGGCGCGGCGCTTGCCACGATGATCACCGTGCTGGCCTACAACGCGATCCGGATCGCATCGGTCTGGAAATTCTACCGCATCCAGCCGTTCGCGCTCTCCGATCTGCTCGTCGTCGCGCTGGCGGCCGGATGTATCGGCGCGTCGGCCCTCGTTCCGCCGATGGGGCACTTCATCGCAGACGGTCTGATCCGCAGCGCGCTGGTCGCCGCGCTGTACGGCGGAGCGGTCTATTCGTTGAAATTGTCGCCCGAAATCAATCGCACGATCGACCGCACCCTCTCCCGGTTGGGCATCCGCCTCGGTCGACGAGCCTGACGGGCCGGGACGGCTACGCCAGATCTGTCCTCGCCGATCCCGCTCGCAACAAGCTTCCTCTCTCCGCTTTCCGCATAGCCCCGACTCCGGTATCAACCGACCAGTAAAGAGCACGCACAGGCCCGCAACCGCACCGAAACCCAACGGCGCATGGAACGGCCGCAACCCGGAAGCGGCATGACTTTTCACGAACCGCACGTCCGGCACAGGCCCGGGCCGCAATCTCGTCTCCGGCCCGGCCTGCCCAAACGCCCTCTATCGTATCTCCCACGTCTCCCCGCTGCAAAGCAGGTCGTCGACGCAATGGATGTTCGATTTCGCCCGGATCTCCTCCAACTGATCGACGATATTGTCGTCGTAGGTATGATCGGGCACGTCGCGGATCACGCCCAGCGCGACCGGATAGTTCGGATAGCGCATATTCACGAGCATCATGTGCACGCCGGGGTTCGGCTCGTGCGCATTGTGAATCAGAATATCCTCTTCCGTCACGCCGCCCTCGCCTATGCGGACCACCATCAGCTTCATGCCGATCTGTACGAGTCCTTTGTCGCGGTTGCGTCCGAAGATCATCCGCTCGCCGTGACGCAGCGTGATCGTGTTCTCCTCGCGCACCTCCTTGTTCAGCGCGAAATCGGCATGCGTCTTATCGTTGAAGATAACGCAGTTCTGCAATATCTCCACGACCGAGGTCCCGTCGTGCTTCGCGGCGGCCACCAGACACTCCTGAGTCAGGTTCAGCTCGACGTCGATCGTGCGCGCGAAGAACGTGCCCCGCGCGCCGAGCACGAGCTCGCCCGGATTGAACGGGTGCTCGATCGTCCCGAACGGCGAGGTCTTCGTCACCTTGCCCAGCTTCGAGGTCGGCGAGTACTGCCCTTTGGTCAGTCCGTAGATCTCGTTGTTGAACAGCAGGATATTGATGTCGATATTGCGCCGCACGGCATGGATGAAATGATTCCCTCCGATCGCCAGCGCGTCGCCGTCGCCGGTCACCTGCCATACCGACAGCTTCGGATTGGCCACCTTGACGCCGGTAGCGATAGCCGGCGCCCGGCCGTGAATCCCGTGAAAGCCGAACGTGTTCATATAGTACGGGAAGCGGGACGAACAGCCGATGCCCGACACGAAGGTAAACCGTTCGTGCTTGTAATGCAGCGCCTCGGCCACTTGGGGAAGCGCCCTGACGACCGACGTCAGGATCGCATGATTGCCGCATCCGGGACACCACTTGACCTCTTGATCGCTCTTGAAGTCGACCGGCGAGTATTTGTACTTGTCGTTCTTTTCGTTGTTCATGGCTACGATTTTAACAGACGCGCGAACTCGTCCCTGAGCTCCGTCACAGTGAAGGGCAGCCCCTGTATCTTATTGTACTGAAGGAACTCGAATTCCTGAAACTGCTGTCGCAGATAGCCGGCGAACTGCCCCGAGTTCAGCTCGCAGACGACGATCCGCCGGAAACGCGAGAAAATCTCGCGCACGCCCCGGGGCAGCGGATGAATGAAGTTGAAGTGGCAAAGCGATACCTGCTCGCCCCGGCGCTGTAGCTCGCGCACGGCCGTCAGCAGATGGCCGTACGTGCCGCCCCACCCGACGACCAGCAGCTCGCCCCGGCGCCCTCCCACGACCTCCTGCTTGGGGATGAAATCCTGCACGCGGGCCACCTTGGCCGCACGCAGGCCGACCATGCGCTCGTGATTCTCCGGATCGTGCGACACGGCCCCGCTCAGCGAATCCTTTTCCAAGCCGCCCACCCGGTGCTCGACGCCCTTGGTCCCGGGCAGCGCCCACATCCGGGCCAGCCGCTTCTCGTCGCGCGCATAAGGCTGAAAACCTCCCTCCGGAGCCCGGGTAACGATCGGAGGCGTGATTTTCGGGTATTCTTTCATCGACGGAATCCGCCACGGCTCCGAGCCGTTGGCGATAAAGCCGTCGGAAAGCAGCAGCACGGGCGTCATGTGCTCCATGGCGATCTTGCCGGCCCAGAAAGCATAGTGAAAGCAA
>ULQV01032449.1_pt1 | contig 10648 bp, 9 predicted proteins | sample 1954851 | NCBI WGS metagenome assembly ULQV01 (sample SAMEA4835665, study PRJEB28245) | human gut metagenome | biome: gut microbiome; material: fecal sample | place: Denmark | collected 2008 | reverse complement strand
AAATCCCACTAAACCCTATAGGTTGCGGATTTGAGGTCTTCTACAAAAACACAGCCGGGGAACAGAGGTGCAAACACTTCTTTGGTCTGTCCTTTCCACTTCTTGAATACGATTTGCATAGGACAAAATGCCATATATCCTGCTGCATGCAGGCGCTGCACTAATTTACGTTCCGACTTTGCCGCCGTATACAGAACACACCAACGACTCATATCATTATTAGCCATCATATTGCTTTGTTTGCTTTTCTCCAATCTTTAAATAAATCCTTCACAAATAATATCCAGCCAACACATCCCACTCCTGCCAAGAATACAAAACCTATAAGAATCATAATCTTATTAGGCTTGGCGGCACGCAAAGGAACCGTAGCCGGTTGCACAACCGTATATACCGGAGTAATCTCCTGCACTTTGGCTCTTGCCATCTGCAATTGTCCGGAAACCTGGGTATAAACAGTATAAGCCAGCTCAACTTCGTTTTTTAAACGTTCCTGCTCGGCACGATAGCTTAACAGAACCACATTCTGGTTGGCATCTGCAAAAGTAGCATATTTTTTCTGAGCTTTCTCATAATCCGCCTTTGCTTCTTTATATAACTTTTCTGTAAAAGCTAAATCATGACGGGCTTTATTGGTACGGTAATTTGTGATATAATTCTGCAAACAATGCATCACGGTATCAGTTAACGAAGCCGAAATCAAAGGGTCCTGCATAGTAACCTCCAAAGTTGTAACCCCTGTTTTTTTATCAATCGTAACCAAGATACGCTTACTCAAAGCATCCGCTACCTTCGCCTCATCCAATGTCAGGTGGAACGGATCGATTTTTCCTTCTTTCTTCTCCGGTTTATCCTTGAATAAAGACAAGGTCCAACCCAAAGCCTTGAATGGCGCAGACATTACAGCACCCATCCATGACGAACGCTGGTATTTATCCAGATAAGCATATAAGGTCGTATCTATTTTGCCTTTCTGGTCTTTGACCCTTACATCAAACAACTCCAACAGAAAAGGGGTTGACTTAACGATATCGGGATACAGCTCGGGCGACAGGGCATCTTCTCCGACAGAACCGCCTAAGTTGATGCCAGCCATAGCAGCCAATGCCCCCATACTCCCGGCATTCACTTTACTTGCACTTTCGGGAGCCAATGTCACTTCCGTAGAATACTCTTTAGGAATGCTGAATCCTACAATCAAGCCAATCACTGCCGCAATACCGCATACCTTATAAAGCATTTTACGATCGGCCCACACTTTCTGAGCCAACTCAATCAAATCGATTTCCTGTTCCTCCGGTTTTTGCGGAGCCTTTTGTATTTTACTTTCGTCCATTGTCCTTATCACTTAAAGAGATTAACCAAAGTAGCAATCATTGTGCCTAAAGTGGCAATAGAAGTACCCATACCTACCATTTCGGCCACGCTCATACGCTTACTCGGATCCTTAGTCGGGATGATAATCTCACACCCGGGCTCGATTGCCGTCTTACTACCGGAGCGTATGCGGGATACAGTACCATTCATATAAACCACAAAAGCACTGCGCTTCTTGGCATTCGAAGCATATCCGCCCGCCTGATTGATGTAGTAACGGCTGTTCTCTCCCTCTTTGTACAGTACGGTATTAGGATACATCACGGCACCGTTGATTTTCACTGTGCTTACATATTCAGGAATAAACAATACATCCCCCTCGCGCAACACCATATCATAATCAGAACCCGGATTTTTCAAAGCCTCATCCAGATGAATGCCTACCGTATATACATATAAAGTAGTTGAATCTGCACCGACCTTTATAGCCATGCGGGTGGCATCTTCCTTTCTGCGAAGCTCTTCCTCCGACATTTTACGGATAAGACGGGCTCCTCTTACATAAGCATCGGATGTAACACCACCGGCTTTAGCGACCAGGTCGCTCAAACGTTCATTCTTCTTGGACAACGCGTAAGTACCGGTAAACAATGCCTCTCCTATTATCCCCACATTCTTCTGCTTGCGATAAGCAGGGCTTTTACGGACATACACTTCATCAAAAGGCTCCAAATAGAAATTCTCACTTCCCGCTCCTATCAGCAAGCCGTCTTTCAGGTCAAAGGTAAATGTCTGGCCTACAATATTACTGTCGTCCGTGCTTTTGGGAGATTTAATACGGCGCGATACATCTATTTTCGTTGTAGAAGCCGCTTCAAGCAAGCCACCCGATTCCAAGACCAAATCCTCGATGGTCATCTTGTCAGCATAAAGATAAGTACCCGGATCAGCAACCTCACCATGGATAGTCACCGTAGGCTCTTCTTTCAAATCCTGAATGCTGGGAATATAAAGTATATCATTCTTTTGCAAAGGAACATCTGCAACCACACCTTTCAACAAACCTTTCAAATCTATGGAAATAACCTCGCGCGTCAAATCCTCATGTTCACGATTGATTACGGCACGGTTTAAGAAAGCATCTCCACGAACACCTTCCGCTTTCTTTATCAACTGTTTTACGGTATTCACCTCTCCGCTCAGCTGATACAATCCCTCACGGTAAACAGCACCGCGAATCTCTACACGATTCTCGAAACGGTTGAGAACGGAATCCACCGTAAGCATATCACCGTCTTCCAGGCGGAATACCGAATAATCCATTTCGTCCACATTGAAAATCTGATGCTCGCGTCCGCTCTTGCGTACAAGACGGATGGCTTTTTTATATGCATCGCCCGTAAAGCCGCCGGCATATCTCAGCAACGTACCGATTGTTTCCGTAGGCTTCATTTCATAATACATAGGACGCTTTACCTTACCCAATATCTGCACCAGGGTCTGATAAGGATTGACAAGAATCACATCACCGTCCTGAAGACGGATATCATCCTTCAGCCGACCTTCCATGATAAAATCGTAGATGTCCAAATCTGCAACCGTCTTTCCGTCGCGTATAACTTTTATGCTTCGAAGACTACCGATTTTATTTACTCCGCCGGCCCAATACAAGGCATGGAAAACTGATGCGAATGAAGAGAGGGTGTAAGTACCCGGTACGACAACTTCACCCATAACATTCACCTGAATGGAACGGATTTCGCCTAACGTCAAATTTATTTGCGTATTGGGAGTTTCTCCCGTAACCCCGGCATATATCTTGGCAAATTCGCGTTTCAAATAATCATTGGCTTCCTCTACGGTCTTTCCACTCAGATAAACCGGTCCTAACTTTTCGATTTGCACAGTACCCTCAGGCGAGATTTTTTCGCGAATTGTAGTCTGGGAAGCTCCCCAAACATCAATAATAACTTCATCGCCCGCCCCCAAACGATAATTGTCGGGTGTTGCCACATTTATATTGGGTTCAAAAGTCAGATATTCGTTATCGAAAATATTATGTCCGAAAATCTGTTGTGTAAAAGCGTCTTCCGCGCTTTTAGGACCATTATAACCATAACCCGGCTGTCCATTGTTATTCACCCCCGTTCCATATCCATTGCGTTGCTGGGCCGATTTCGCCCGCAGCCCTTTAATACTTTGCTTTTGGGAACCGAGATTATCCAAGCCGGATTCATCCTGAGAGATATTCTTGTTTTTGTTCTCGTAAGTTTTCTGCGTACGTAAACGGGAGTTTGCTTCTCCCATGAAATTGGCATTTTCCTCAGAGCTTCCGTCCGATTTGCCTGAATATTTAGACTGTATTCTCTGGATTTGTTCTTTTGTGACTCCTTTCTTCATCAATTCAACCAACATCTCCTGTTGTGTCTTCCCCTGACTCTGAGCCTCTTGCACGTACAGAATGACTTGTTCATCCGTCATTTGTTGGGCAAATACCACACTTGATACCGTAAATACCAACAAACACAATAGTATAAATTTACGCATAAGTAAGATCTTTGATTAATCTTTTAGTTATCTAGTAATGTTTTTAATTGGGGACAAAGGTAATACATTATTTTCATAATATACATTTATTTCCTTTTGAAGTTTTGGAAAAAGAATTAATTCCGGGCTTCAATATAACCGGTATTTTGCCACAAACTCCACTTATACCAAACAGTACTTTTCCAATCACCCAATAGAGTTAAACGTCTTTACCATACGGATTTATCCATAATATCTCCGATAAATACACAAATATAGAAAAAATGCCAGACAGAAATATTTCTAAAAAATCAGGCAATTCTTTTTGCAAATTCAAATAAAGATGTACCTTTGCACCTCGTAATCGAAAACCCATTGCCGCTATAGCTCAGTTGGTAGAGCAACGCATTCGTAACGCGTAGGTCGCCAGTTCAAGTCTGGCTAGCGGCTCTCCTAAAAAACGCTGATTGTCAAATAAATAATCAGCGTTTTCTTTTTTTTAAAAGCCAGCCGTACGAATAAATCCATTTTTCTCATTCCCTTTATTCCCCACGCATCATAATAGAACAGATGGCATTTACCTGCAAAAGGAGCAGATAGCTTTTTATATGCTCACAAACATATTTCAAAGCAGACTTATCTCTTTAATTATCCGACAGTTCAAAAAAAAACCACTGTGTAGAACGTATCAATAAGCAGGGCATTTTACTCATGTATGATACTCAAAAACATTTTCGTAATTTGCCAAACACAATATTTATTTCTACATTTGAATTTTAACTAATTACACAATATCACCAAAATGTAAGTATATGAGAAAATTATTATTCGCCATGTTGGCATGTACAATTACACTTGCCTTTGCATCGTGCAGAGAAAAAAAGGCTAAAGACAAGGTTAAAGACCGTGTAGAAAATGTAAAGGAATCTGTTGAGGAAGCCCTCGAAGAGGCGCAGGACCAGATTGAAGAGGGAGCGGATGAGGTAAAGAAGGCTTTGGATAAAGCCGGCGATGAAATTGAAAAAGCCAAAGAAAAACTGGAATAGAAGTTGCCGGAAAACTGTCCAAATATTCACACAGTAAGGAACTCCATTTAACTTAGAAACATTATGAAAAAGATTAATTTGCTACTGTTTTTTCTCCTGCTTGCATGCGCTTTGCCTGCCCAGGATGGCATTTCCGTCTTTATCGGCAGAGCTAACCGCTACGCATCTGTGGAACTCTCTGATTACAGAAAGCGCCTATGCCTGGAATATAATATTTCAAACCATTCCTTAGACGATTACTACAGACGCTGTGGCAATGACTGGGGAAATGTGGGAATTGCACTTGAGATAGCCAGAACTTCAGGAAAAAAAATGCGTGATGTATGCGACTATTACAAGCGGTATCATCGTTACGGGTGGAACCGTATCCTTGTGGAGATTGGCATAAAGCCGGGAAGTATGTATTATAACCCTTTCTATAACAGAGTCCATCACCACAGTGACTGCTGGCATGAATACTATAATTCATACTGTGAACGCCATGACAAATTCCACCATAAGAAACACAAATACAAAAAGCCGAAAAAACACCACAAGAGACATTGTCGACACTACGATGACGATGATGACGACGACGATGATGACGATTAATCGGGATTTGAAATCCAAGTGCTGAAACACCCGAAGAGAATGTGTGTGTGCCAAAACTAAAATCCGCTTACTATTTGTTTCTTTGTTTAGGCACGGATTACGCGGAAAACACGGATTTCACGGAAAAAGAATAAAGAAAATCTGTGAAATCCGTGTTTTCCGTATCTAAAAGAAATCGTCAAGTATATATTGACACATCCCCCTCTTCCTGTCATGAATAAAACAAGGGAAGCATTCTCTTTATTCCCAAATCTTGCTAACTTTGCCCGACTCAAAAACAATCAAGATTATGATGAAAAAAAGAATCCTTTTCGGAGCACTGGCGGTTATTCTTTTCATAGGCATTGCAAGTGCGGGTACAATGTATTACTACCTGTTCACTCCGCAATTTCATCCGCAAAAGACAGTTTATATCTACATCGACCGCGACGATACGACAGACTCCATATACAATAAGATAAAAGCACAAGGAAAGCCCAATAGTTTCAACGGTTTCAAATGGATGTCCCAATGGCGCGATTACTCCGGCAACATCCACACCGGGCGCTATGCGATACGTCCCGGCGAGAACGTTTACCATGTATTCAACCGTTTCTACAGAGGATACCAAGCCCCCATGAACCTGACCATCGGAAGCGTACGCACTTTGGACAGACTGGCGCGTAACGTAGGGAAACAACTGATGATTGATTCCGCCGAAATAGCCGGAGTGATAAATGACTCTCTGCTCCAGCAACGGCTGGGATACAGCAAAGCGACAATAGCCTGCCTTTTCATACCCGAAACCTACCAAGTATATTGGAACATGAGCGTAGAGGATTTCCTCGAACGGATGCAGAAAGAACATCAGAAGTTCTGGAATCGGGAACGGCTCAATAAAGCGAAAGCCATCGGCATGACACAGGAAGAGGTATGCACCCTCGCTTCCATCGTTGAAGAGGAAACAAACAACAACCAGGAAAAGCCCATGATTGCCGGCCTGTACATCAACCGTATCCACGCCGGCATGCCGCTACAAGCCGACCCTACCATCAAGTTTGCCCTGCAAGACTTCAGCCTGCGCCGTATTACCAATGCACACCTCACCATCGATTCGCCCTACAACACCTACCGCAACCTCGGCCTGCCCCCCGGCCCTATCCGCATTCCCACCCCCATAGGTATAGACGCAGTCCTGAATTACACCAGACACAATTACATTTATATGTGTGCCAAAGAAGATTTTTCAGGAACCCATAATTTTGCAGCCAACTACGCCGAACACATGAAAAATGCCAGAAAGTATTGGAAGGTGTTAAACGAAAGAAAGATTTTCAACTAATATCATAATAAAACAAAAGCAAAAAGCTATATTTGCGATTGTTACTAAAACCATGATTAACACTTAAACACTAAAAAATGAGCAAACAACTCTTACTTGGCGATGAAGCCATTGCACAGGCTGCATTAGACGCCGGCCTATCCGGTGTGTACGCCTACCCGGGTACTCCTTCGACGGAGATTACCGAATATATCCAGACAGCAGCGATTACTGCCGAAAAAGGTATCCACAACCGCTGGTGTTCCAACGAGAAAACTGCCATGGAAGCAGCTTTGGGAATGTCGTTCGCAGGAAAACGTTCACTGGTCTGCATGAAACATGTAGGCATGAATGTGGCTGCCGACTGTTTTATCAACTCCGCCGTGACCGGCGTTAAAGGCGGCATCATTGTCGTTGCAGCCGACGACCCCAGCATGCATTCGTCACAAAACGAACAAGACAGCCGTTTCTACGGTGACTTTGCATTGATTCCGATGTACGAACCGAGTAACCAGCAAGAAGCCTACGACATGGTTTACAACGGATTTGCCTTTTCCGAACAAACCGGCGAACCGCTGCTGATGCGTATGGTCACCCGGCTGGCACATTCCCGTTCCGGCGTAGAACGCAAGGCGCAACAGCCTCAGAACGAGGTATCTTTCAGTGACGACCCGCGCCAGTTCATCCTGCTCCCCGGCAACGCCCGCAAACGCTACAAACTTCTGTTGCAGCATCAGGACGATTTTGTCAAAGCCTCGGAAAACTCACCTTATAACAAGTACATAGACGGTCCCAACAAAAAACTGGGCATCATAGCCTGCGGCATCGGTTATAACTACCTTATGGAGAACTATCCCGAAGGCTGCGAATTTCCGGTATTGAAAATCGGCCAGTACCCGCTTCCCAAGAAACAACTGATGCAGCTTGTAGAAGCCTGCAACGAAATACTCGTACTGGAAGACGGACAACCGTTTGTAGAAAAACAACTGAAAGGTTGCCTCGGCATCGGCGTAAAAGTCAAAGGACGCCTGGACGGCACACTGTCGCAGGACGGAGAATTGAATCCGGACAGCGTAGCACGCGCCGTAGGCAAAGAGAACAAAGCGGAATTCGCTGTTCCTTCACTCGTCGAAATGCGCCCGCCAGCCTTGTGCGAAGGTTGCGGACACCGCGATATGTACACCGTGCTGACCGAAGTGCTCCGGGCAGAATACCCCAGCCACAAGGTATTCAGCGACATCGGCTGCTACACCTTAGGAGCCAACGCTCCTTTCAATGCCATTGACTCCTGCGTAGACATGGGAGCTTCCATTACAATGGCAAAAGGCGCCTCGGATGCCGGAGTCCATCCTGCGGTTGCCGTTATCGGCGACTCCACCTTCACCCACTCCGGCATGACAGGCCTGCTGGACTGCGTAAACGAAAACGCCAACGTCACCATCGTCATCTCCGACAACGAAACCACAGCCATGACCGGCGGACAGGATTCAGCCGGAACCGGCCGTCTCGAAGCTATCTGTGCAGGTATCGGCGTAGCGCCCGAACATATCCGCGTAGTAGTTCCATTGAAGAAGAACTACGAGGAAATGAGGCAGATAATCCGCGAAGAAATCGAATACTGCGGAGTATCCGTCATTATTCCCCGCAGAGAATGTATTCAAACTTTAGCACGTAAGAAACGAAACAAGTAAAGCCATGAAAAAAGACATTATACTTTCCGGCGTAGGCGGACAAGGCATCCTCTCTATCGCTACCGTAATCGGGCAGGCAGCCCTTAAAGACGGATTATACATGAAACAGGCCGAAGTACACGGAATGAGCCAGCGAGGCGGAGACGTACAGTCCAACCTCCGCATCAGCGACCGGCCTATCGCTTCCGACCTCATCCCTACAGGCAAATGCGACCTTATCATATCGCTGGAGCCCATGGAAGCGCTGCGCTATCTTCCCTACCTCAGTCCCGAAGGCTGGCTGGTAACCAACGAAGCCCCTTTCATCAATATCCCCCACTATCCTGCCGAAGAAGCTCTCAAAGCCGAACTTGACAGGCTTCCTCACAAGATTGTACTGAACGTGAACGAAGTAGCCAAAGAAGTGGGCTCTCCCCGCGTTGCCAACATCGTGTTGTTGGGAGCTACCATTCCGTTCCTCGGCATTGATTACCAGAAAGTACAGGACAGCATCCGCGACATCTTCCAACGTAAAGGCGAAGCCATCGTAGAACTGAACCTCAAGGCCTTGGTTGCCGGTAAGGAAATTGCAGAAAACCTGATGTAAATCAAAATACCAATAACCATGAATGACAAATACTGGGAAGAAGAGATAGAAACCATGCCGCGTGAGGAGTTGCACAAACTGCAACTCCGGCGGCTTAGGAAGACAATCGGCATTGCAGCAAATTCCCCCTATTACAAACAAGTTTTTCAAAAGCACGGCATTACGGCAGACAGCATCCGGTCGATAGAAGACATCCGGAAAATCCCGTTTACCACCAAGGCGGACATGCGCGCCAACTACCCTTTCGGACTTGTGGCCGGCAATATGCACGAAGACGGCGTACGCATCCACTCTTCCAGCGGAACCACGGGAACGCCCACCGTCATCGTCCACTCCCGGCACGATCTGGAGTCCTGGGCCAACCTTGTAGCACGTTGCCTATACGCAGTAGGCATACGAAAGACCGATGTTTTTCAAAACAGTTCCGGCTATGGCATGTTCACCGGAGGATTAGGTTTCCAATACGGAGCCGAGCGCCTGGGAGCACTGACCGTACCCGCCGCTGCCGGTAACAGCAAACGGCAAATCAAGTTCATCACGGACTTCAGAACCACCGCCTTGCATGCCATTCCCAGTTATGCCATACGCCTGGCGGAAGTATTTCAGGAAGAAGGTATCGACCCGGCATCGACTACTCTGAAAATCCTCGTCATCGGAGCCGAACCTCATACGGACGAACAGCGCAGGAAGATTGAGCGGATACTGGGTGTCAAAGCCTACAACAGTTTCGGCATGACCGAAATGAACGGTCCCGGCGTTGCCTTTGAGTGTACCGAGCAAAACGGCATGCACCTTTGGGAAGATTGCTATCTGGTTGAAATCATCAATCCGGAAACCGGCGAACCGGTTCCCGACGGTGAGATTGGAGAACTGGTCCTGACTACCCTCGACCGTGAAATGATGCCGTTGATACGCTACCGCACACGCGACCTTACCCGCATACTTCCGGGTACATGCCCCTGCGGACGTACGCATCTGCGCATCGACCGCATCAAGGGCCGCAGCGACGATATGTTTATCATCAAGGGTGTCAACATCTTCCCCATGCAGGTGGAAAAGGTATTGGTGCAATTCCCCGAATTGGGCAGCAACTACCTCATTACTCTGGAAACCATCAGCAATCAAGATGAAATAATTGTGGAAGTAGAGCTCAGCGACTTATCCACCGACAACTATATAGAACTGGAGAAAGTACGCAAAGCTATTTCCCGCCGACTGAAAGATGAAATCCTTGTCACTCCTAAAGTGAAGCTGGTCAAGAAAGGCTCCCTGCCTCAAAGCGAAGGCAAAGCCGTCAGGGTAAAAGACTTGCGGGATAACAAATAATATTCTACCGGTATGTCCAGTTCCAACCGTTAGTGAAGCCGTGCCATACCGGTAAATATCCCTGCATTATACTCCCGAAACTTCCGGAATTTACTTCCCAAACACCGGGCATTCCAACCTAAAACTTCAGGCATTTCGGGAGTAAACACCTGGAGTTAAACGAGCAAAAGCCTGGACTTTTCCCCCTCACTGCAACCAATCCGATTTTACTGAACTCTCTGATCTTGGGTCAATGTAAAAACCTGAGGGGTAATATTTGTAAAAA
>ULQV01020646.1_pt1 | contig 10856 bp, 6 predicted proteins | sample 1954851 | NCBI WGS metagenome assembly ULQV01 (sample SAMEA4835665, study PRJEB28245) | human gut metagenome | biome: gut microbiome; material: fecal sample | place: Denmark | collected 2008 | reverse complement strand
CCAGCCGGTGCCGGTGTAGGTGTCGTAGACCTGCCCACGCAGATACACCTTTTCCGGCTGCTCCATTGTGACTTCCAGCGCCGGGGTGTCGCTTTTATTCCAGGCGGGTAAGTTCTTGAGGTTTCCTTCCGGCATGGAATTGGTATCGCTGTCGTAGTGCCGCTGGTGAAGCTGGGTTTGCATCGTCTCGACCATGTCTGTATTCAGCTTGTCTTGGCAGGACAGGCCAATCAGCAGACACAGCGCTGCACACAGGACCGGCAAGATCAGCTGCGCCGGAACGCCTGCAAGGGCTTCTCCCTCTGCCGTGTGCTGCACCATCAGCAGCACCGTGCCAATAATCAGCAGCCCACCGCCGATGCCTATGGGAAACAAGCCCAGCAACAGGGCTGCATAGCAGGGCAGCAGAATCGGCAAGACCAGCAGCATCCGTCCGCTCCATGCGCTGCGGCTGAGAAGCAGCGACACCGCCAGTAGCAGAACCGTTACCGCCAGAGGCAGAAATTGGGCATCCGCTGCCGCAAGGTCCAGGTAGATCTTCCCGGTCTTTTTCGTCAGCAGGGTCAGGAAATCATTTGCCAGTGTTCCAAAACCGGGTAGGACAAACTTGTTCAGTGCCAAGCTCAGAAGAAGCAACACGCCGATGCCCGCTGGAACGAGCCAGTTCCCGATTCTGGTTTGGTATACTATCAGCAACGCCGCCTGCACCAAAATCGCAGCTGCTGTCATGGCCCACCATGGGTAGGGAACAGAGGGAAATGCAGCGGTTAAAAGCAAGCAGAAGCCCACCGTCAGAACAGCACAGACCACCCAAGCGCCCCAGGGAAAGTGCAGCTTTTTCTGTGCCGTTTCGGTGACAATCCACTGGAGTCCGTTTTCATTTTTTCGCATGATGGGTTAAACCTCCAGTCGCTGCATGGCCTCGGAATAATTCTGCGGGGCAAAGGTGGTCGCACCGGGGTACTGTTCTTCGGTGCAGAGGATGAAATGCACCCGTCCGTCCGTGAGCAGCTGTTCTTCCGGCGCTGTGCCGAAACAGAGAATTCGGCTGTAACCGTCAGTTTTGGGCAGGCGGCACTCAGCGCTGCCCCTGGTCTTTACCAGAGCCGGGATAGCCTGCAAAAGCTGGTTTTCCTCTGAAATGTCCTGGACCTGCAGATCGTCCCGGTCCGTCCAGCACAGGGTATAGGGTACACCACTTTGCAACAGCGCCATGCCTGCGGAGGACACGACCTCCGCCAGTGCGTCCATCTGCTGGGGGTTACCGCCGGTGCGCTTATCCCAGAATACCAAAAGGGAACGGCTCTCCGGCTGGCTGGCCTCTTTCAGAATCAGCTCATCTAACTTGGAGGACAGCTTCCAGTGAATTTGCCGGATGTCATCGCCGGGGCGATACTCCCGGAGCTGGTACACCTCGCTGCGGTCCTCACCCCGTCGATTGGAAGCGCCGTCGTCGGCATAGGCCGGTCGGGCGGTCATGTCCGCCTCCATTGGATACAGGTCCGGGAGGATGGTCAGACGGGCATCCGCTTTCACGAGGGCCTTCATGGGAAGCAGGCCCAGATAGTCCAGCAGGGTAAACCGGCTGATCTGCACATACACTCTGCCGCAGAAGCTGCTTTGCAGCAGGATGGTTTGGCTGCTTTCGCCCTTGGCTCCGATGCTGCCGGTCAGCGTCACTGTCTGATCTTCCTCAGTGAGATCATTGCGGACAGAGACCTGACAGCCATAGCGCATTACGGGCAGAAACGCTCCGTTGCGGATACGCACCCGACAGCTGACTGCCGTGCGTTTCGCTGTTGTGGCCGGGGTCAGAATGTCTGCCTGCAGGTGCCTGCGGACATAGAAATTGACCGCCCAGGAGGTCTGGGGCAGCAGGAGCAGCAAGCAAAGCCCTGCCAGTGCCCAAAAGGAGCCGCTTGTAAGAAGCAGCGCCGTCAACGCCAGCAGCAGGAGAGAATAACACAGGGCACTGCCTAAAATCGTTTTTCTCATTTGCTGGAAAATTCCCGGATATCCGGCTTCTGGACGGAGGTAAGCACATTCTGCAAAATCTGCGTTGCTGTATAGTCCTGGAGCCGTGCCTTGGAGTTGAGGATCAGACGGTGGACGCACACATCCGGGAACACGGCGCACACATCGTCGGGGATCACATAGTCCCGGCCCTCTAAGTAGGCGTTGGCCTTGGCTGCACGGGTCACGGCCAGAGCGCCACGGGGACTGACACCCAAGGTCACATAGGCATTGGAGCGGGTCAGATCCACCAGCTCTGCAATATAGTCATAAATTCGGTCTGCCACATGGATATTGCTGACCTCCGCAATGAGTTTTTCCAGCTCGGCAGGGGAAGTCACTGTCTGGCAGGCAGAAAGCGGGTCCACATGATGGCGGTCCTTCAGCAGCGCCGCCGTGCTGGCCCGATTGGGATAGCCCATGCTCAGCTGGAGCATGAAACGGTCCATCTGGGATGCGGGCAGCATCTGCGTACCCGCAGAGCCCACCGGGTTTTCCGTTGCCAGCACGATAAAGGGCTTCGGCAGGGGCCGGGTCACGCCGTCCACGGTGACCTGCAACTCCTCCATAGCCTCCAGCAGAGCGGATTGGGTCTTGCTGGAGGTACGGTTGATCTCGTCCGCCAGCAGCAGATTGGTCATAATGGCTCCGGGCTGATATTTCAGCTTGCCGTCTGCCTTATCGAATACAGAGAAACCGATAATATCCGAGGGTAAGGTATCGGACGTGAACTGGACACGCTTGGAGTCCAGTCCCAGCGTTTTGGAAAATGCCTTGGCCAGCGTCGTCTTGCCCACGCCGGGGACATCCTCCAGCAGCACATGGCCCTGGGCCAGGATGGCCAGCAGCACCTTGCGGACGATGTCCTCCTTGCCCAAAACGACCTTATTGACCTCTACCTGAATTTGATCTGTCAGCTTGTTCATGCCTTTTTCCTCTTTCTGCCGATGATGTAGATCGCACCGGCTGCGATCACGACTACCGCACCGATTACGGCGCAGATGATGATTCCATTTGTACCGGATGCCTCACGGGGCGCTTGAGCGCCGTCAAAATGCAGCACCCACGGCTGCCCGGATCGCACACGCTGCACAGCCACTAAGGCCAGGACGGATTGGGCCGTTGCCAGGCCGTCGCCGGCACCCTCCAGCACATGGCGGTAAGTACCGTCCGCTTCCCGGAATCTGGAAAGCTCCGTCAGCGGGGTGTACTCGCCCTTGACAAAACGGCTATCCGTCTCCGGGTCGATGCCCAGCGCACACAGGGCCAGGATGACTTGGGCGGTACTTTCTGCGTTCTCATCGTCGTAGGCGATATATCCGCAGGTGTCCGTCAGCTGGCCGGAAAGATAGGAAAGCGCTGCATCGATCTCGGTCTCCAGCTGGTCCTCATAGGGGGCCAGTGCCTGCACCGCCATAGCGGTGATGTCCACATCCGATTTTCCGGGGATCAGGCCGAAGCCGCCGTCCGGCTCCTGGGCAATGACGATGGCGTTCACCATGTCCTCTCTGGAATACCGGGCATCGTCCGGTACCACCGTATCCTTGGCATCCAGAGCCAGCAAGGCCCATATCCAGCCGTTCAGGCCCTGAGCGCCCGGATCACGGGCATAGTTGTAAATCCCTTCTGCGATCAGGTCAATGGCCGAGCCGTCGGGCTTTGTGCCAAAGTCGGTGGGGTCGCCGCCCAGGGCCAGCACCGTCAAAGCGATCCGGTGATATTCCGTGGCCTTGTTGCGGTCCAGGCATCCGTTTTTGGCGTATGCGTCCTCCACATGGGCCTTCAGTTCCGCCAAATAGTCGGAATAGCTCTCCCTTGTGCCGGACAGTGCCATAGCTATGGCCAGCCAATCGCAGACGGAATCGCCTGCAGGAAACAGTTCCCGGTCTTTCAGCAATTCACCCTTCTTGCCGCCCAGAGCGGACATTCCCTCCGCACTCTGTGCGATCTGTTTTTTCAGCGAGGGAGCGCTTTCCGCAAGGGCCAAAGTCGGAAGCAGAAGCAGCACGCAAAGAAGTGCCGCTAATATTCGTGTTGCTCTTTTCATGCTGCTGCCTCCCAGGTTCTATGGAATTTGTTTTGATAAGGGGTAAGGCCCGATCCCCGCCGCAGGAGCAGGGCGGGGATCGCCTGTGCGGCGGTGGGGGATGGCTCCGTACCGCCGGTGGCCGGGAGAATATCTGTTTTCTCCTCATGGCACTTGGAGCAGCGATAGTGGATGTAACCATCCTCTGTTTCGGTGGGTTCCAAACGGTCCGTCTCCACGAAGTCGTGGCCCAGAGCTTGGTAGCCGCCGTTGATCCACAGGCCGCAGTAGCTACTCAGTGAACCGTAGCCGCCTCCGGTGGAATCGTAGCCGCCGATGTCCTTGCCGTAGGACAGGGTGAAGCGCACATAAATGGTAATGCCGTTGCGGACCTTGTAGCCACTCATGCCGGTACCCTCATACAGGGTGCCGTTGATGGAGTACATCCAGCCTGAGCCTTGGGTATAGTCAAACTCCCCGATGCTGTCCCGGTCATAGTTGTCATTGGTGGTGATGCCGTCCCGCAGGATCAGCTCCCAAAGATGCTCCGGGACATTGGCACGGTAGGCAATGTCGCCCCGGCTAATCCGGCGCAGATAGAAGTTCATAGTGGTGGACCCCTGGTAATCCGGCTCATAACCGCGCTCCTGCAGGAAGCGCAGCAGCACGGATGCCGCCGTTTCGCCCTCCACGATGTCCAGCGTACCGGTATCCAGAATGCCCAGGCCGATGGTGGTCGCATCCAGCACCACATTCACCGAGCCTGCCGGGTCGCCCTCACTGATCTGGTGATAGGTGACGGTGTAGACCTTCATGGTGGAGTTTCCGTTACCATCCCAGGCCAGCACCCGGACGATGTGGGTTTCTTCATCGCCCAACTGAGGGGGATCGAAATACAACTCGTAGGTGGGTTGAGAATCGCCGTAGCTCTTTTCCACGGTTTTGCCGTCCAGCGTGACCCGAATCTGATTGGAGTAGATCACACCGGCTCCCAGCTCTGCATTGGCACGGGCGATCACCGTCAAGGGGAAAGTTTGGGAGGTCATGTCCAGGCTGGCCCCGTCCAGATTGGTGACGATGGAGGGTGGATAGTCCCCCACCGTCGGGTGGGTATCGTCCGCAAGATTCGCGTAATAGCCCACCCGGTACTGAACAAGTCCCAGAAAGGTCTCCCCATCATAAAGAGACAGCACAAAGAGGTTATCTGCGTTGAAATCCAGCTGTGCCTCGTAGTCCTGGTTATTCTGAGAAGTAAGCAGCAATCCGTTTCCGGAATTGGTCTCATTTTTCAGCCGGACACGGATATGCAGATCGCCCTTACCCAGGGGATAGGCCACAAAGGTCAGCTTGCTGTTGGGCAGCTCTGCCTTGGTAAGCTGCTGGGTTTTCAGTGTCGTATAAATGCGGGGGGTATCATCCTCCTCACCGCCGCTGCCGTGGTCACCTCCGCTGCCGCCGTGGTCCCCGTCGTCTCCGCCGGTGCCATCACCATGGTCACCGGAATCCTCGGAGCCGCCTTTGTTATCGTCTGACTTGGAGCCGCCCTGGTCGCCCTTGCCGGGGTTATCCGTGGGGTCTGTGGGGCCCGATGGATCCGGCTTGGTGTCATCAGGTTTCTGCGTGTCATCAGGTTTCTGCGGCTCATCGGGCTTCTGCGGTTCATCAGGTTTCTGCGGCTCTGATGGATCCTGGGCAGTATCCGTATTCTCTGTATTATCCTTGCCGGAGCTTTGTCCGCCGGTGCTGCCGGAGCCTTGCAGCGACTCTGCCTGGAACCGATCCGGCTGAGTGCTGATGGGATTCTCCGGCCTTGTCCGACCGGAGGAAAGAAGTGAGAGGCTGATCCCTGCCACCAGCACAATGACCAGCAAAATACTCACGGCGCTATATAGGCCGCTATGTTTTTTCATACGGGTATCCTCCAAATGCTTATTTTGGATTCTTACCATCGTCTCCTAAAACAGGAGGCAATGGTAAAGCCCCAAAATATGGCGAATTGCCTCCCCTCCCAAAAGGGAGGGGAAGCTATGGATTCGCCTGGTTTTATTTGCTGTTTGCGACGACCGCAACGGCGTCGGTGGAGTTGACGGCCTTGTCAAGGGTCACATCCGCGCGCAGGAACTTCCGCACAGAGACTTTCTCGAAGTCGGTGTACTTGCCGCTGTAGATGTCATAGGTGAGTTGCGCATCGTTGATGTCCACAACGCCTGTCTCGTTGACATCATAGCTCTGCTTCACTTCCTCGGCTGTGGCGCTGGCCTGGGTGATATTGGCCTCAGCCGTAGCCACAGTGAATGCCTCGCCCTTGTTCACGATCACCAGCCAGCTGTACACGTTCTCACCGTAAGCGGTGGTCTTGTACATAATGTCCTCGCCGTAGGCAAAAGCCTTGCCCTCTTCAGGAGTGCCGGTCACGGTCACCAGGAACACGGTCTTGTCATCCAGCTGCACGTACTCGGAGACGGCAACTTCCATCGTCAGAGTAGATTCCTTCTCGATGGTAATGACCAGTTCACCGGTGACATTGGCGATGGTGTAGGTGTTGTTTTCGCCCTCGGTGACAGTCACATCCTTGCCGCCCATAGTGGCAGTGATGGTGTACTCGAAGTTTGCCTTCTTGTCCACGGTAAAGGTGTAGTCAGTCTTTTCCTGAACAGTGCTCTCGCCTTTAGCATCGCCTGCGCCGGTGCCTTCAAACTTGACAGTAAAGGTCTCCGGCTGCTTCTCCGTCTTGTTGCTGTTGATGACGATGTCGCCGGTCACATCCGCACCGGGGATGGTGTAGGTGGTCGTGCCGTCGTCATTCACATTAGCCGTAAAGCCGGTGTAAGCCGTGCCGCCGATGGTCACAGCCACATTGTAGACGTAGCCATCCACAGGGGTCAGCTTGAAGGTGTAGTCTTTCGTGTAGGTAGCAGTCGTCTCACCGGTGGTATCGTCGCCCAGGGTGACATTGAAGCTCTTGGGGGTCTTTTCGCTCTTGACAACAACGTTGCCGTTGACGTTGGGGACCGTGTAGGTGCCATCCTCGCCAATGGTGGGGGTGACTTCCTCGCCGCCGACGATGACGGTCACGGTGTAGTCATAGTTGGGGTCCTTGGGAACGAAGGTCAGGTTGCCGCCTGCTGCGATCACGGAGCCCTCCGCGTCGGTACGGGTGAAGTCATCCGGCAGACTCACGGTGTAGCCGCTGACGGTAATAACGGCGCTGTCATCCAAAATGGCAGCCGCAGGTGCGTCAAAGTCAATGGCGTTTGCATTGGTATCCACATACGCTTCCGTTACTTTCACATCAGATGTACCCTGGCCGGCTGCCACAAAGCTCAGAGTCAGTGCATCGCCCAGCTCGGCGGCTTTGCCGTAACGCACGATTCGCACGGTGCCGTTGCCGGGGATCACGCGATAACCCTCGATGCTGGTGGCTTCCATGTTCAGCGTCAGAATGGCGGGGTCAAAAGAGAAGGTCATGTCGTAGGCGCTGTAGTTGGTCTTGCCGTCGTTGTTGCCGATGGCCACAGGGATCTCCACGATTTGGCCGGAGGCTACCTGCTTGTCTGCACCCAGGGACACGGTGTAGCCCTTGGCAGCGGCAGTCCCGACGGGGATGGTCAGCTCACCGTCGACTACTTTGTGAGCGATGTCGGTAGGCTCTGCTCCGAAGGTCTTAAGTGTCTGCACCTTCAGACTAAAGCTCATAGCGTTTGCATTGGCTTCCTTCGCAGTGAACTTGAATTGGCAAATTTCTCCAGCTTTCAGATTGAACGCTTTGCTCAGTGCCAAAAAAGCGACCTTAGTAACTGCCGTACCATCGTCATTGATGGTTTCTTTGCCCTTGTCAGTTGACATAAAGTTATCAACATCTTCGTAGGTTTCGGACACGGCCCCCTCGTATGTGTAGGCATCACTGTTGTAGGTGATTTCAAACGCCGCACCGCCAATGGCCACTTTTTGGTCAATACTCAGCGTCAGCGTCACGGTCTCACCGGGGGCGACAGAGGTCTTATCTGCGCTCATAGTGATGGTCGGTTCGTCTGCTGCAAAGACGGCAGGTACCAGGCTCAGCACCATCGCCAATGTCAGCAGAATAGAAAGGATTTTTTTCATGTGTTTTCAATTCCTCCTATCAAGATTTTTTCTCAGCAGGGAATTCCGTAATATTTCCCAGGTAGAACTGGCAGATCATCAAGGCATCCGAAACATCTACTGCACCGTCTCCGTTCACATCGGCAGCTGCATTCTGCGCATCCGTCGGTGCTACATTGCCCAGATAGAACTGGCAGACCAGCAGCGCATCCGAAACATCAATGGTATTGTCTCCATTCACATTCCCATACATCACATCCGGTTCTGTCTTGGCATACTCAAAGGTGAACAGGGCGACGGGCCTAAAATTATTAGTGCTGCTGGATTCCAGTGTGATCGCCATGGCCGTTCCATCTTCGTTACGGATATAGCGGGTGACGGGGGTGGTGACGGTCTGGGTGCCGTCACCGTTGACCTTGTAGCTGTTTTTCAAGGTAACAGAGCGGATAGTTGCCGAGGACACCACATCTACAGCAAGGTCCGTCTCGTAGCCGTATGCAGTAGCGTCTGCGTGGTAAATATCCACGCCCTCGTTGTAGGTAATGTCAACGCTCTCTGTTCCTTCCGGAACGATCACATGGTACTTGGGAATCTCCTCGTAGACATTTTTGAACTCCTCGTTGTCCTCGCTGCCCAGGGTAACGATGCCCTCATAGGAAATGTTCTTTGCATTCAGCTTCGTACCGTTGACAGAGATGGACTGGAAGGGGCGCTCCAACTCGGCGTCCGCCGCCACGTTCAAGATTGCTGTAGCCGGTGCGATCTTGGCATAGTTCGTGCCGCCGCTGTCGTCCTTGGGGATCGTCCGGTTGGGGTCCATGCCCACGAGGTAGTAGGTGCCCTCCTCTGTGGGGGCGGTGAAGGAGAAGGTGCTCTTTCCGTCATCCGCTTTCTTGTACTGATCGACTTCCTCCCACTTGTCGTTATACAGGAACACATCCAGGTTTGAGAAGGGATAGAAGTCGCTGCCCTCAAAGGTCGTGCCGTAAGCCTGAGAGGAGATCGTCATCTCCATGCCGGGGCGGGCATTGTACTCGTCCTTGTCAAAGCAGGTAAACGCGCCGCCGCTGCTGTAAAAGCTCCAGTTCGAGAACATGGCCACATCCCAGGTATCCCCGTCCGACAGCACGATGTAGTCGGAGGTGGAGCCCCAGCCGGGGCTCATGTAGGGGAAACAGTGGTTGCGGTAGTACATCAAGTTCTCGTCATGGCCCCAAAAATTTTCCATATAAAGGCTGGTGGGCGAGCCGCTGATAGTCAGAGCGGCAAAGCTGTCTGCCGTATAGGCCGGTGTTTCATCCATGTAACAAACATCTTCACCCAGCTTAAAGCTCGCCAGCGCGTCACGAGGATAGGCCCCCTTGCAGCATTGCTCCTCCGGCAGGCCGATGAAGTAGCGCTCCAGCAGATAGAGATACAGGTGCAGGCCGGTGGGCCGCTCTACGATGTTCTTGTCGATGTATTTGCCTTCTCCGTTTTCCGTGTGATAGCGGTAGTATTCGCTCAAGTCGTACCGGCCCAAGTCAAAGTAGGGGACGGTGATGGCCTTGTGGCACAGCACCGTGCCGTCGCGGCCTCGGATGGGCACGCCGTCGTTGGAGATGGTCACATACACCGTGACTTTCTTGGCGGGGGTCTCATCGTAGTTATACTGTGCGTCCAATCCGTGGGGAGCTTCCTTGACCGTGATGGTAAAGGTCACTGTAAGCTCTTTGCCGTCCGAGCAGGTCGCCTTGACCTTTGGCTCATAGGTGCCGGGGTCTTTCTCTGATACATAGAGTGAGCCGTCCTTGACCTTGGTTTGGGCGCTGAACTGCGCTGCGTTGGTCAGCGTGTAGGTCAGCGTATGGCCGTCCGTATCTTCAAAGACATCTGAAAGCTTGATCTCCAGCAAGCTGCCGGCCACAACCTCGCCGGTGGTGACGGCATCCGCCTTCACGGAAACGCAGGAATCCGCAGCCAGCGCCGGTATGACGCCGAATACGCCTGCCGACAGAGCCAAAGTCAGTGCCAGCAGCAGAGATAGTATGCGTTTTCTCATATTTGTTTACCTCATTTATGCGTAGGTTACATCCAGCGCGCGTAGAGCGTCATGTTGCTGCGCACCGGGTCTTTCTGTGTATCCCAGGGCTTGGTGAGCGCCTGATCTGCATACCAGCCGCCGAACACTGCGCCGGGCTTCGTGGGCGTCATGACTTCGCCAATGACGCTGCCCCGCTTCACGGAAACGGTCTCCAGCTCTGTGCCGCCGCTGGTCTCAAAGCGAACCTTCTTCTTGCCCAGCAGAGCCAGCAGAATCAGCAGCAGGGCCAGCAGGCCTACGCCACCGATGATCCACCAGGTGACGCTTCCTGCGGCGGCACCCTCGGCCCAGTTGGCGTAGAGGGTCATGTTGCCCTTAACGATGTCCTTGTGGAAGTCCCACTTTTGGGTGCGGTCCAGGTCTCTGTACCACCCCTCCAGGTGGTAGCCCTCCCGGATGGGGTCCTCGGGCTTTTTCACCTTTTCACCGTACTGGACGGTCTGGGAGGGGACCTCCGTGCCGCCGTTGCTTTCAAAGGTAACGGTGCAGTCCGTGGTGACGATGACGGACACGCTATTATCCTTCACGGTGTATCCGGCCATGCCGTCCTGGGTGGAAACCAGGGTGTTGGTGGGGATAAGCTGCGACACACCCTTCGTGCCGATGACCTTCATCTGAAAGCTGCCGACTACCACCTCCGGCTCCCAAGCC
>ULQV01011065.1_pt1 | contig 10948 bp, 6 predicted proteins | sample 1954851 | NCBI WGS metagenome assembly ULQV01 (sample SAMEA4835665, study PRJEB28245) | human gut metagenome | biome: gut microbiome; material: fecal sample | place: Denmark | collected 2008 | reverse complement strand
CCTGCTCGAACATGTTCGCGTACTCGCCGTTCAACGGCTCGCCGTCATCGTCGTACCGGCGGTATTTCGCCACCTCGTCGATGAAGAACAGGCTCAGGCACTTGATGCCCCGGGCCCACAGATGCTCCTCCTTGTGCAGGTGGGAGAGGATGGTCTCGCGGATCTGCACGCGGCGCATGTCCGCCTCGGACCCGTCGTTCATGATCCTGCCCTTGCCGAGCGTCTCGCCGTTCATGAACCTCACGTAGCCGGTCCGTCCAGGCTCCAAACCGTCGGGCACGATGCCGTCGGGCGCTATGCGCCAGCCGTCGCGGTACGCCTCCAATTCGCCGGATGAGGTGTAGAGGTCGTCGCCCTCATCGAACAGGGCGGATGCGGTCACGATCTTGCCGGAAACGGACAGCCTCTTGTATTCGATGCGCGCCTGCGGCGCCTTGTTCCTGCTGACGATGATGTCCTGCAGGTACAGGTAGCCGTCGGTGCCGCGCATGTTGTTCAGCTCGAAGCCCTTGACCTCGATGCGCTTGACCAGACGCTGGTTGTACGCGTCCAGCGCGTCCAGCGCGTACACGAGGTCGTGTCTGGTCTTGTGCGTGGCGGAGTAGTTCAGCGTGAACAGCGGCCTGAACAGGCGGATGCCGGCCTGCGTGGCCTTGCCGCCCATCTTCTGCGGCTCGTCCAAGATCATGATCGGATGGGTCGCGCTGATCACGTCGATCGGGCGACGCGATCCGAAATTATCGCGTTCAGAGAAGATGATTCGCGCGTCCTTGTTGCGCCCGTTCTCCTTCATGGATGTGTTGAACGCCTGCATGTTGATGATCATCACCTGAATATCCGAGGACTGGGCGAATTCATCCAGTCTGGTCAGACTCGACGAATCGTAGATGAAGGAGTGCAGCTTCTTCCCGTATCCCTCGTTGCCGTCGCGACCGGACGTGTAGAAATAGTCGTTGGTCATGTCCAATGATTTGGCGACGCCCTCGCGGATGGCGATGGACGGTACCACGACGATGAACTTCGACCAGCCGTACCGGCGGTTCAGCTCGAACATGGTCTTCGTGTACACGAACGTCTTGCCCGTGCCGGTCTCCATTTCCACATCCAGTTCGACCGCGCCGGCCGGATCGGCATACAGCTTCGGAGACTCCTCTAGGTTCTGCCGTCGTTGTACGTTCTTGACGTTGGCGAGCAGTCGTTCGTAGGTCAGCAGCAAATCCGCATTGCGGTAGCCGGTGTCATCATCTTCGTCATAGGAGTTGAATGTTGCTTGTTTAGGTCTGTTATCCTCGAACAACGTGTCCTGAATGGGCTCGGGGTCAGGGAAGACGGGCTTGCGAATACCTACGTCGCGGATGTAGGAGACGCCGTCCTGCAACGGTTGCCCGTCGAACACGTCGCATACCGCGTCGGCGGCATCGGTCTGGTACTGGTATTGAGAAAATTGGAATTGCATAATCAGCTGCCTCAGATGATGTAAGGCTTCGTGCTACCGGTCTTTGAATCGGCGGACTGTTTGAAGATTTCGACGAAGTTTGTGCGCGCCGCGCTGTCTGGAAGACTGTGCTCGGAGACCAGCGCATAGGACGGGCGCGGGCTGAACGCAGCCATCGCACGGACCAACGATTCGGGAATGTCTGCTTCGAAGCACGCGAGCAGCCGTCCATCATCCACGCTGTACACGGTATGCCCATCGAATTCATCGCCGGACAAAGTGTTGATTCTGACATCATATGGCAGTTGGAATTTCGGCAACGCTTCGAACAACAGATCCAGGTTCGAACGATCGGACTTCGTGATATCCACATCAAAGTCAAGATCAGCCTGGGAGTATGAGCCGACGTTCTTACGCCTGTCCTCGTAATTCGAATCATCCACACGAAGTACACGGAAGCCGATGTCCGGTACTTTCTTGGGAGTGCCATCAAGCGTCAGCTGTGCATTCTCCGCTTCAATTTCGGACTTGATTTTCTCTCCGGCACGACGGATACGTTCCTCGCCGATTTCGCACAAATTGTTGTAGCCCAATTCAGCTCCAACACTTCCGTTGTCGCATTTTTCAGGTAACTGAACGAGAATAAAGCGACGGGATCCTTCATCTACGAGGTTGGTTCGCATGACTGCTTCAGCACTTGTCGCAGATCCAGAAAAAAGTCAACAATGGTAGACTCTTTCGTATCAATTAGATTAAGAATCCTTGAGATTAGTTTCACCGGCTTAGGCGCGGAAAAGATAGTTGCACCTTCAAAAAGTGCTTTTAATTCCTTCGTCGCCTCACGATTCTCACCGGCAAATTCATATGACCACCAGGTCCAAGGAACAACACCCTCATCCTGTTCTCTTTCCCCCCAATATTTCTTTCTCTGAGGCATGCCATCGCCATCTTTGCCGAACCAGATTCGTCCATCAGCGACTAAAGCATCGAAATTATCTTTCGAGGTGCTCCAACAACGTCCTTTAGGGGGTATTACTTCTCTGCCGGAGGGCAAAACGATTGGATATGTGAGATTGGGCCGAATATTGGGTGCATGAAAAGGAACCGCTAGCCAATCACCTCGTGGATCATTGTCACGGTTTGTATATGTGGCACGTTGCTTCTCTCCAACAGGTTCATGTTGGATTTTCAAACTGGAAAGTTGTTTAGCGAAGACTAGCACATAATCATGCGCTGTTGATATTTGCTGAGCATCATTGCGCCGGGTCAACGTTTTTTGCCAGACAATTGAAGCGACAAAATTGGCAGCTCCAAATATCTCATTGCACAGAGCTCTCATATTAAGGTACTCGTTATCATCAATACTAATGAAAATTGCACCATCAGAAGTAAGAAGATCGCGTGCAAGCAAAAGACGTGGATATATCATAGAACACCAGTCGGAATGGAAGCGGCCGTTGCTTTCGGTATTGGCAACCAGACGTCCACCATCCTCGTTGTACTCGCCGCTTTCGGAACTGAATTCATCCTGGGTCTGGGAGAAATCGTCATCGTAGACAAAATCATGACCTGTATTGTATGGCGGATCGATGTAGATGAGCTTGACCTTGCCGGCGTAGTTCTCGCGCAGGAGTTTCAACGCGTCGAGGTTGTCTCCCTCGATGTACAGGTTCTTGGTGGTGTCCCAGTCCTTGCTGCGTTCCTTGACGGGTCGCAGGGTCTTGGCGATGGGTTCGCGGGCGAGGCGTTTCGCCTCGCGTTTGCCGGGCCAGGTGAACTGGTAGCGTTCCCGGTTGCCTTCTGCCACATCACCAAGTCGCTCTTTCAGCGCGTCGAAATCCACCGCGCGTTCGGTCCTGCCGGTCTTCGGGTCGGTGATCTCGGTGGCCACGTCTGGGAACAAGGCGAGCAGCCTGTCCACGTTCTCCCTGGTCAAATCCGGTGTTATGCCGTGGATTTTCTCGATGTCACTCACAGTGTTTCTCCTTGTTGTTCCTGTTCGAGCTCGTGCCGCTTGGTCTGCAGCTTGTCCCATAGCCTGTTCCGCTGGCCTATCTGGATGGCCCTGGCGTGGCGTCGTTCCAGCTGGTCTATTTCCTTGGTAAGTCTCATTATGCGCGTGCGGGACACGATGCGTCGGTCGAAGCGCGTCGGATCCGGCGAGCTGAGGATGGTCTCTGCGCACAACGATTCCCATACGGCGTCCAGATCGGTTCCGCCCAGATGAATGCGTGCGGATTCACATTCCACCGGTTTGCCCATATGGACCGAGCCTTCCATGAGTCCTTCGGTCACGTTCGCGTTGCGGAACACCGCGAATCTTGTCATGCTGCCATTCACGCAGACGAACAGGATACGCGACCTGTGATGGGTCAGTTCATCACGGGTGCGGGCGATGTGCTCCATGACCTCCAGTGGCGGATGTTCCGTGGATTGCTCCAGGCCAATCACGTTGATTTCGTTAGTGAGCGGTCCTGCTGGTATGCCGGTCTCCTGCTCGCGGATTACGGCGAGCATGGTGATTGAGTCGATGTCCTCGATGAAATGCTGCCGTAAGCGTTTGCCTACCTTGGTGTTCGTATAGAAGCGTTCTTTGGCGAGCCGTCCCCTCGGATGCATGACCGCGGTGGTGCTGGGCAGTCCCAACGTGAGTGCGGTCACAGGTCCGCATGATTCGATGCCGCTCATGACTTACCTCCCGTTGCAGGTCGGATGACGAGGAAACAAACCAGTTCGAAATCGTCGAGCCCCTTCACATTCTCGTCAAGGAAATTCCCCATGGATCCGGTGAAGAAACTGTCGGCCGCAGTCGCATCATCCTGGTCCATGATGCTTCTGACCGCTTCACGCAGCAGGTCGGATGCGTGGCGCATGTCCTTGCCGTCATGGGTGAACCGATTGTATGCACGGCATAGGCGCGGATCATATGTATCCTTGCCTTTGCACAGCTTGCGCATCACGTCGAGACAGTCCTTGGCATTCAGATGCCCGTGCAGGATCCTTCCGTCGTCGCCGACATGCACAAGATAATACGGGTGGATCGGGTTGCGGCCCACGGCCTTCACGTCCTTGCTCGTGTTGCGCAGCACGAACAGGATGCCGGGCTCGTTGCCCTCGACCACAGCGTTGATGCCCGTAGGTGTGCGTTCTATGTCGGGGTTGTCACGATGATAGCCGACCAGATCCATGCGGAACTCATTGAGACCGAGGTCGGTGATGCTGACGCCGCCGTCCACATCTTCAAGATCAAGTACCTCGTCCTGCATTTGCCTGAGCTGACGTTCCCTGTACTCCAAATCTCCCTTCTCATCGGGATTGATGTAGTCATCGTCGCCGGTGGAAGCCATCACAGCGACCTTCATGCGCGCCTCGACTCTGTCTTTGAGCTTGAGATATTTGTCGAGATCCACGTCGGGCCAGTAGTTGACCAGTTGGATACGTTTGTTCGTCGAGCCGATACGGTCGATGCGGCCAAAACGCTGGATGATACGCACAGGATTCCAATGGATGTCGTAGTTGACCATCATGTCGCAGTCCTGCAGATTCTGCCCTTCAGAGATGCAGTCCGTGGCAATCAGAATGTCAATGTTTGTGTCTTTCAACCGGGGCGCGGTCATGTCGCGCTCCTTCGAAACGGGGGAGAAGCATGCCAGGATGTCGGACATGCGACCGCCTACCTTCTTAACCGTGCATCGTCCCGGATTCGTGCCGGTCACTTCCGCGGTATTCAATCCCAGCATGCCGGCGTATTTGCTGACGTGCTCGTACAGGTAGTCGGCGGTGTCTGCGAATGCGGTGAAGATAAGAATCTTGTGGTTGCCGGGGTTGATGGGCTGGTTCTGCTTGTCGCTGATGGTCCGGTATAGACGCTGTAGTTTCGCGTCGTGTGCCGCGTCGATGCCGGAGACCATGTTCAGCAGGCGGTGAATGACATCCATATCGCGAAGAATGCAATCGCGCCAGGTGCGCCAATCCATGTCGGACAGCAGGAATCGAGTCTTGCCTTTGGTGGCGAACTCGTCAGGATCCATACTCTCCGTATCATCCTGATCCAGGTCGAATCCGTCGTCGAAACGATCGATATCAATTTGCTCAAGCACGCCGGTGTCGTAATGCTTGGCACGGTATTCCTCATACGAGTCGATCGTGCCGACCGTATCCGACATGTAGCCGAGCACGCGGTTCAATGTCATGCGGAACGAGTGGACGCTGCTCTCGAAACGTTTGAGCAAGTTCGTGGCCATGAGCTTGCGCACACCCGTTTCTCGGCCCCGGATTGTCAGGCCTTCGATTTTGTCATCGTCGAAGTACTTGCTCATGCGCGATTCGAGCACGAATTCGGACGGCGTGTATAGCGTGAGGGTGAGCCTTTCCAGCTCGTCATAGATCTCGTCGTAGGACACGCAGTCGCTTTCTGTGGACAGCGCCGGGCGGATGGTCTGCGGGCGGAGACGTTCAGGGAGGCCGCCAATCGCATCCATATCGTAATGGTTACGGATGTGGCGGCGGCTGCGCGCGACGGTGACCTGATCGAGGATACGGAAGAAATCGAAGTCGAGCATGTCCATCAGACGTTTGGTGCTGCGTTCTTCCGGTTCGAGTTTCGACCAGACACTGTAGGCTTTCTGCGCGTTGCGGAACACCATATCGATATTGGTAGAAAGCCCGAGCTTCCTGGACCATTCATCGCCTTTGTCGCCGTAGGCCAGTTCGAGCTGGTTCTGCAGATCGCGGAAACGATTGTTCACCGGGGTGGCGGAGAGCATAAGCACCTTTGTAGGCACGCCGGAATGGATGACCTTGTTGAGGAGTTTCTGGTATCGGTTTTCTTTGTCGTCGGCCTTGGCGGCGCTGTCTGCGCCATTGCGGAAGTTGTGCGACTCATCGATGACCACGAGGTCATAGTTACCCCAGTTGATCCGCTCAATCGGAATGCTCATGATCGTATCGCCTCGTGTGCGGCTCAGATCCGTATGGAACAGCACATCGTAACGCAGATGGTCGCCGGCGATTGGATTGTTCGTTGCGTTCGACCGGTACGTGACCCAGTTGTCCTTGAGCTTCTTCGGGCACAGAACAAGCACGTTGCGGTTGCGGGCCTCGAAGTACTTGATCACGGCCAGTGCGGTGAACGTCTTGCCCAAACCGACCGAATCGGCCAAGATGCAGCCGTTGTATGTTTCAAGCTTGTTGATGATTGCGAGGGCCGCGTCCTTCTGGAAGTCGTACAGCTTGTTCCAGATCATGCTTTCACGGAAACCGGTGCCTTCCTTCGGTAGCACATCCTCGGAGATGTCATCAAGGAACTCGCTGAAGATACGGTACAGGGCCATGTAGTAGACGAGTTCGGGCGGGTTTTCTTGGTACATGCGCTCGATGCCGTCGATGACCTTGTCGGTCACGTCATGCAAGTCTCCGCTGTTCCATGCCTCATTGATTTTGTCCAGAAATCCCTCCGCCATGAAGTCTTCCATCTTGGCGACGCCTTGGTATGAGGCGGCGTGTCGGCTCACGCCCAGCTGTGTGGTCGTGAACTCATTGAACGGCATGTACGCGGTTTTCTCGTCAGCATGTTCCACAACGAGGGACGGAGTGATGTCCGATTCCTCGTCGAATGACATGAAACGCGCCTTCTTGCGTCGGATCCAATCGGCGCATTCCGTGGCGATTGCCTTCTGGGTGAGCTCATTGCGTAGGCGAATTTCCAACGGAGTGCCGTACAGGTTCTGCTCGCGTTCCAGGCGAGGGATGTAGAACTCACGTTGCTCCTTCGGGGTAGCATCCTCAGTGAACGTCTTCGACGTGTAAATGAAACGGAATGAGCTTGCGCTCTCCAATTGCTCGCGCAACTCCCTATATGCGTACATCGAGAACGATGCCGCCGCGATGGAGATTCTGTCCCCCTCACGTATCGTACGAACAAGGTCGTCCTTGACCAGCGAAGTTTTGTTATCGATAAAGCCCTGAGTCACAGCGCCTATTCTAGTGGAGGAATGAGCAAAAGGGTGGCAGCGGCGCCTTAACATTTGTTAAGGGTATTGCATCGTGTGAATGGATACGATTGTTCATGAGCGAGTAATCAGATCGAGGGGATCCCAAATGGATAAGAAATTAGATTTGACGGAACCGATTATTGCATGGTTACTAGAACCTGATAGCAGTCGTGCAGAAGTGGCGGCCATGCTGCGTGATACGGGGAGACGCTTCGAACTCGCTGTTCCATTCAGAGGCAATTTTGACAAATACCAGCAATGGTTTTTATCGAGTGGGATGGTTGTTCTCAACGACAAGCCCCTTGAACCAGTGGAATTGCCGAACATAATTCGCACAGTATCGAATGGCAGGTTTTATACCCTTGTGGGATGTCAGGTAAGTGGTTCTGTATCTGCAGGAACCGGAACTGGAATAGTAGTTCCGACATATGTGGTTTTCGGGACTAGCGAAACGAATTTCGAAAAAATACATGCGATGCGTTCCAACATTCCAGGTTTGTCACCGTGGTCGGGAATTTCCTCGCTCTCGTTTTTTCCTGGTGATAGCTCTTCAAAGAAAACTGAAGTGATTGCGGAGCCGCGCAATGAAATCATGATCGATGAGTCAGTGGGATTGAAGCTACGGCCTGATTACTCCGTAAGAATCTCTTCGAGAAGAGACGAGGTTACTGCTCGACAAATGGTTTCCATCGAAACTAGGACAGATGAATTGCGGGATTGGACATGGCATTTGTTCTATCATCGCTCTTTGATGAACCTGCTTACTATCTCTGATTGGGTTCCAAGAACGTTTGCTGATTTGGAGGTTCTTCGGGACGAAGATTCTTCTAAGCTAGATGGGAAAGAGAGAGAAGTGTGGCATCCTGTTTTGTCATATATGCCTCGAGTTGATCGTTCCCGCTTTGAGAATCCTGAGTCTCAGTATCTCTTTCGCTTTTCTGACATCCGCGAAGAAGGAATTCGGAAATGGTTGGAACTAGTGAATAGATGTCAACAAGGAATGACTCTTCTTGCTTACGTGGCGAGGGAGCAAGAGCATCTTGCCCTTGAAACGTTGAATATGCTGACGGGGACCATGCTTGACTGCATTGGATGGTATGTCGTAAAGACAAAGAACCAGATAAAGCGTATGAAACGGAATTCCAAAACCGGTGAAATGCAATCTGCCGGTTTTTACCAAATGCTTGAGACTGTACAAGAGGAATTAGGTGGTGTCTTTCCATTTACTAATAAAGAAGATTGGAAAAGGGACATGAGAAAGGCATTCGTTGGGAATAAGCATGGCGATGCGGAAGGTGTAGATTTTCAAACAATGTATGACGTGACTATGGAGTCATTGGTCATTGCGCGAATGTGGGTAGGTCTGCAATTAGGTGCTGATGGGAATACGTTGAAGGAACGTGTCTCTTCTGATGAAATTGGTAAGAGAGTTAGTCGGTTTATTGCATGGTAGTGTGTCGAGTCGGAAGCTGCTTTGTAGCATGCTTCTACGGACATCAAGTCAGGCTTCTTGCTTTGGAGAGAAGTGCATCTAATTGGACAGATACAACTAATTGAAGTATCCAAAGCTTTATAGTGTGGTGATGGCAACTGTGGCCAATAAAAAGTCCAGTAAAACTCTTTTCGAGCAAGTAATCATTTAAGAGAGGGGAAAGCACCATGGACGCTGGCAAGAAAATTCTGCTGGACTTATTCACCGGTTCGCTTCGGTTCGCTTCGGTTCGTGGTTCCGGTGTATCAGCGCCGATACTCATGGGGCGAAGCACAGTGCCGGCAATTGTGGGCCGACATCGTAACGGCTGGCCGGCATCCTGAGAGAACTCATTTCACCGGGTCGATCGTATGGATGCAGGAAGGTGGCATCGGTCCGGATGGTGTCAGCCGATGCCAGCTCATCGACGGCCAGCAGCGCCTTACCTCCGTGACCCTGCTACTCATCGCACTGGCCGAATATGCCCGCGAACACCCTGAGAGCCTGCGATTCTCCGCAGACATGCTCATCGACCGTGGCTATCTTGTCGATAAGTACGCAACCGGCGAAGGCCGGTACAAGCTGACGCTTTCCGGTGATGATAGGGAAGTGCTGCGCAGCATGTGCGACCATGTGGTCGTCCCCGATCGGCCAAATCATGCCAATACGGGTTCCCGGCTGGAAACGAACCTTGATCTGTTCCGCTCACTTGTCGCCGCAATCGATGATGCGAACGTGGTGTGGAACGGTCTGCAACGCCTTGAAGTCGTGTCCGTCACCCTGGATCAGGGGCGTGATGAACCTCAGTTGGTATTCGAATCGATGAATTCCACTGGGCTTGATCTTGAGACTTCCGACCTGGTTCGCAATTACATGCTCATGGGATGCCCCATGGTCGAGCAGAACACCTTGTATGCCGATTACTGTCTGCCTATGGAGCGTACTCTCGGCAATCTCTCATTCGATGCGTTCCTGCACGATTGGATGGTCGTCACGCTGAAAAAGCCCGTGCCCAAAGGCCGCGCCATGTACACGGAATTCAAGCGTTTCGCAGCTAGCAGCTCCCTGCCGCGCATGGAACGCACGCGCAATCTTCTCGAGAACATGCTGGAATATGCCAGGTATTACGCCGCTATCAAGGGCATTGCGGCCGCCGGCAGCGGCGACATGAACGTGGATCGCCGGCTCGAATCGATTCAAGACCTGGACAGCACGGTTACGGATTCATTGGTTATGTACATGTTCGCGGCGTGGAAGCACCATCGCATAAACCGCGACGGATTGCTGCGCATGCTTGCGGATCTAGAATCGTATCTGTTCTGCCGAATGGTCTGCTCGGTGTCCAGCAACGGATTGAACAAACTTGTCCCATCCCTGATAGCCAAACTTGAATCAGCCGAACATGATTTGGCCGAAACCTTCGCCGCGTTGCTGCTCACCGAAACCGCCAAAGTCACACGCATGCCCACAGACGAACAATTCAGGCAGGCGCTGCTCGGCGAGGATCTGTACCGCCCGGCTCCGTGCTGCAAACATCTACTCGCCGGATTGGAGAACCATAACCACCCCAAGGATCCTCGATCCTTCAGCGAATACACCATCGAACACATCATGCCGCAGAACGCCATGGCGCATGCCGAATGGCGCAATATGCTCGCCGATCCCGACCGATTCCCACTGCTAGTGAACAGTCTAGGTAATCTGACATTGACCGCATACAACTCGGAACTTTCCGACGGAACGTTCGAGCAGAAGAAAAGCCGCATGATTGGCGGATATGACGGCGAATACCTGTCCATTTCCGCAGAACTGCACGATGCTTCGCAATGGAACGAACAGGCGATCGCGCAACGAGGTGCCCGGCTTGCCGATCTCGCATTGCAGGTGTGGGCACGCCCCACAGCGGGGGAAGAGGTGATGCAGACTCTGCGCAATCGGAATGCGAACCAAGGGGAACGCGAACAGAATGCCGTTGATTTCGCCGATTTGTGCAAGCGAGGGATCCTTACAGCCGGAGACATGCTGGAAAGCCGGTATGCCGGCATAACC
>ULQV01021977.1_pt1 | contig 11039 bp, 10 predicted proteins | sample 1954851 | NCBI WGS metagenome assembly ULQV01 (sample SAMEA4835665, study PRJEB28245) | human gut metagenome | biome: gut microbiome; material: fecal sample | place: Denmark | collected 2008 | reverse complement strand
GGTGTATGTCTATGTCGAAAAAGCGTTTGTTGTCCATTGTTATTTCAGCGGTGATTCTCTTGAGTTTTGCCTGCACCGCAATGGCCGCTGAAAAGTCTGAGCGGTATGTAGGTGATAGTACGGTCAACGGATCCATTTACCAAACATACTATCAGGTTGATGCCCAGACACGAACTGGAGTAAAGAAAATCAGCGTTTCAGGCGTTCTCTATGAAAAGGGAACAATTGGAACATGGCAAAAAGTAAGTAGCTGCTCGAACAGCAGCACGACCTCAACCTGCATGGTGAGCAGTAACTTTAACACTAAGCCCGGAAAATCTTATAGGCTGGAGTATTCTGCGACCTTTAACTATTCCGATGGACGGAGTGAAACCATTACTGGAAGTGCCAGTAGATAAGTGAGGTTATTCATTTTAAAAAACTAATCCTAGAGATGATAGGTGAAGCCTTATCTTTGGAATAGAACACCTAAAGTATACCATTTCTATTAGAATAATCTACAGTGAGGGTTAATTATGAAAATTTGGAATAGATTCATATCGTTTGCACTTGCAACCACGCTTTTGCTAACCGTTCCTTTGGTCTCTTTTGCAGCAGGAACTAAAAACAGCACGAGTTCTGACTTCACGACCGTACAAAGCGCGTCAGGTGAATTGCTTGTTAGAGCCTATGATCTTGACAATGGTGACTCGGTTTTTGAACAGTACAATGATGGAAAATTGGTAAGCCGTTATACGGTTGACCGATCAAAAAATGTTATAAATGAATTGGTTTATTCTTCGGATGGAACATCAAAACAGCTGCAGCGATTTATTCCGACAGAGAAGAATTTTGATATAGTCTTACCGCAATCTACAATGTCGCGTCGGTTGGGAAGAATTCGTTTCCAATATACAGATGGAACCGGAACGGGAATCTGCGGAGCATATGTGGATTATGTGAAAGAAACAGGAAACAAAAAATATGATATTAATGGAACATATAGAGATTTGGCAGGGTTGGCATCAGTTGTAGCAGGTGCCTTGTAATTACCTGCTGCTCCGGCACTTGCAATTTCCAAAACTGCACTCGCATATTTTGGTTTTGCTATGACGGCCGTGCAATTCACCATTCCACAGTGTAACCTTAATTCGCAGTATGAACAAATTGAATACACATTGACTGATATTAACCACTCTTCTCACAAAAATAGTTTTTGGGGAACCAAGTATGTTATAACGGAAAGTGGAAATAAGTTTAATAACACCTACACGGATGGCGAGTATTACCCCACAACATCTTGGGGAAATCAAAATTTTGGAATGACAATCTATAATTATCTGTTTACATACAGTAATTGGAATATTTATGCGTGGAACTAAAAAATATAAGATTGTTAAATGTTTCAGACATTTCGGTGCTATTATAATATTGCTATGGCTAATTTCTATCGTAAGATTTCCGTATTCTTTTGATAAATTGCAAGTGTTATCAAATAAAAATTTTGAAAGCGTTTCAAATTCTATGTTAACTCTTGTTGATTGTAAATCGACCGAATCGAAGTCTTCAATTGATTTTTTACTAACCGATGGAAAGCAATATTATATTATAACGGCAAAACGTTTCTTTATATGGAACCGATATGATTTATCTCAGCTGATGCCCTTCTCAGAAGAAACAAGTTATAGCTATACAGATTGTTTCACCAAGGTGAATGTTGTTCAATCAGGCAATACATTGTGTTTATATGAGGAAGGATATGTTCAACCTTATATCTTATCGTTTCTCTTTTTGTGCGTTGTGTTAATGCTCAATATTTTGGGAGATAAATCCACTCCAGAGGAATAGAGATAATGAAGTGCATTTATTGTGGAAGCGATATGCAGCTTGGAGGAATCGTCACGCAGGGAGTTTCAGCGATGTGGTTTCCTCAAGAAAGTCTGAAAAAATCACGTCTTTCAAAAATCATTTTTGAAGGCGGGATAGCTATAGGAAAGAAAGACTATTTATGGGGGACCGACGATACTAACAGATGCTTATTACTGTCGAAAATGCAAAAAATAATAGGAGTCTTTAGCATATAAATGCTTCAGATGGAGGTGATTCCAATGCAGATAATTTCCTTGAAAACAAGTTGAGCATGAGTTGAGGTACATTTATGAAATTTAGCGTACCGGAAATCTTGACAATTGTATCGACAGCAACAGTCATGGCGATTGCTTTTCTTGTGATTGCAAAGTACCTTATTCGATATGCTGTCACATTTTATGCAAAAATAAAAGGAGATGACTCAAAATGACCTTGAAGAAAAGATTGCTTGCGCTTTGTATGGCGGTGGTTATGGTCTTTTCGCTTTGTTCTATCTCTGCTTTTGCAGCGGCCCCAACGGATGACAAACAACCTGTTGTTATTGGAAGGTATGATGCACCTCTAAGCGAGTGCTTGGAACCTGGCATGGCTATGCAGGTAGGAATTGCTAACGTTCGGGTTAATTCCTACGCAACCTATGATAAGAATGATGGCGTACAGGTTCATGTTGAACTTTACGTTCCGTGGTACTCATCGCCAAAGCCGGAATTTACAGGTATGACAGGAAATGTCAAACTTACCATGAATGGCCAATCGACAAGTAAATACTTCTCTGAAGTCGCAACCGGGGACGAAACGATTAGTACAGATGTGGATACCGGTAGGAAAGCTAGTAGCGGAACAAGCGGTACAGTATTTGTTTCTGGAACTGCTGTAGCATTGAATGCTTTGGCAAACGGTGGCCAGTTCTCCATTTCCTACGACATCACGATTCCGTAATAAAAGCATTAGATAATGGGGATAAAAGCCACGATTCTTTAGAGCCGAAAGAAAAGAATCGTGGCTTTGTACGTTTGAATTATGGAGCAAGCCAAATGAATAAGAAATTGGAATTTTTTAGCAGTATGGCGGTTGCCTTTATAGTTTTGATATTGGTCTTTCTTTGCATTCGTTTTTCAGGTCAGGGAAAATTTGCTACACATGGAGGAACCAATCCGTCTGATGTAAAATGTATTTATACTTCAGTTTGGCCGGATAATGAATACACTAGGCTTATTTGTGAGCCGGAAAGTGGAACGATAGAATATATATTGGATGGTTCTAATGCTGGGTATTATGCAATCTTTTATAATAATATCTCTGAAGAAGAAATACAAAAATATATTGACCAATTGAAAACCTTAGGATACGCTGAAGAGGCATCGGCTTCAGAAAGCGTTTCGACAGGCGTTTTGCTAAGAAAAGATGAAACATGGATAAGCATTGCATACTCAGAGGGAGGATTTGGAATCCGGATTTCAGTAGAAAAATCCTGAATAAAAGAGATGCTGGGGAATTCCGGTTATCCCTATATTGGGGCGGCAGAAGAAAAAAATACTCTTTACAAATATTTGAAATCTATTTCTACAGATGAAGAATATGCTGAAATAGCATCAAGAATCCTAGACGAATGGCTGTCGGAAAGTGATGGCTCCTAATTTTATCAAAAAAGTGGTGATTCCAATGCAGAAAAAATAGAATACATATTTCGAAAATTGCTACCATCAAACTGTCAAAGAATACAAGTCAAACGGTTCTTTGATTCGTTCTAAAACGGATTACTATCAGGCCATTGGTGGTTAAGTCACTCCGTTTGTAAGGAAAGGGTTGAAAATGGATTTTCTTAAACAAAAAGGGCCATTAGCAAGAGAATTCTGCAACACGTTGATTTACATTATTTCGTTAGTGTCATTAAAGCCTTCAAGCCTTCAGAGGGTGTTGACAGAACTTCAATGGAATGGGATGTGGTTCTTTTCTCTGGCATTTTTCGCTGTCATCTTTATGGAAATGCTGTCCGATTTTTTGCTGGTTACAGATCGCTGCACTGCATGGAAAGCATTAAATGGAAATGTCAGCGAAGCCGAATTTCACAATCTTCAGCAGATTGTCCTATGCAAAAATCAGAAAGTTTCCATTGAGAAGAAACTTGCAAGTACGATACTACTGGTTCTGATGATATGTGCAACTGCTGCATTTGTGTGGTTTACCTTTTTGGCTTGACTGAATAATTTTGGTATTTTGAATTCACATTCTTAGAAATCAGTTTTCAAAAGCAAAAATCCGCCGAGGAATCCTCCCGAAAAAAACGGGAAGAATCCTCGGCGGATTTCGTTTATCGTGTTGGCTCTTTTTCGGCTGTGTCTTTTTCCTCTGCAAAAAACATCTCTACATTTTTCTGAGCTTTCATCAACTCCTGCATCTCATCTTGTGCCTTCCGGTAGTCTGGGTATGCTTCTTTCTTCTTTTTCAGAAGTTCAGCGTATTCGATGCTCAAGTCCTTAGTCTTTGGCAGCTTTTTCAATCCAGCTTCATCAAAAGCAGCTTTTGCAGCCTTATGCAGCGTGATTTCTTCCCGGTGGGCTTCCAGAAATCTCTTACTGTACCCGGCTTTGCGGTAGGCATCATAAACCGGACGTGTCCGGGCGTAATTAACGATGTGCGTCCGCAGAACGGCAATCTCGGTCATGCGCGCTTCTGCAGCTTTAATGGAATCGCCCAACTCGTGATAGCGAGCAGTTGCTGCATCCACACGTTCCTGCATTTCTTTAATGCTGCCGATTTTATGCTCCTGTAAGAAAATCAGCGTCTTGGACATTTCTTTCAGATTATATCGCTTTGCCCAGCGAGCATACCCCATGCTCTTTCCCTCGGTCAGCTTTGCCTGAATGTCCACCAGCATCTGAAACTTTTGTTCCGGTACGATGCGCTTCTGCTTCTGCCGGGGATGGTGTTCGGCTTCCCCAGAGATAACAGCTTTCAGTTCTTCTTCACTATATCCTGCGCCCAAAGTGCGGAACCGGATGAATCGCTTCTGCCGTGCGCCTTTGACGGAGGTGTATTTTCCACGCTTGACCTCATAACCCTGCTGCTCCAGTCCTTGCAGAAAATCTTCGTAGTCTTTGGGCTTTTCCGCCAGAACAGTGTCAATCACGCCACATAGACGGTCACGATTGCTTTCTTTGGGCGGGTAGAGTGTGCGCTTCTGCCGCTCCCGATAGGGCTTTATCTCAATGACGGAAAGCTGATGCTCTAAGCAGATCAGATCGCTCAACCGTTGCACAGCCAGCCCGGACAATAAAAAATCCCGGAATTTCCGGATGCTGTCCAACGCAGTGGAGTTGTAGATAATGTGATTATGAATGTGTTCCCGGTCCGTGTGGGTTGCAACGATAAACGCATACTTGCCTTTGGTGAAACGCATTGCCAGCTCATAACCCACCTTGTTGGCTTCTTCGGCGGTGATCTCGCCGGGTTTGAACGACTGCCGGATCTGATAGGCAATCACGTCACTTTTTTGTCTGCGCCCAGTGACAAGTTCATACTGCCGTTTGGACAGCATAAATTCTTCATCCACCGTCAAAGGACTGCATTCGTAACTGCTGACCAGTTCGCCCTGCTGTGTCTTGTCCGGGTTCTGGGCGTAATCCGTGCGGCTTTTCAGGCAGGCCGCAACGGATTTCCCCTTGTTTTTGTGCAGTGCAATCAATCTTGTTGCAGCCAGTTTGACCACCTCCCGGCAAAAAGAAAATGCCGCACAGTGGCGGCATAAAAATTTTATAATTCTGCAATCCAGCCGCTGAACCATTCCACGGCTTCTACAATGACCGTTCCGGCGGTGAGGAGCAGGAAGCAGCCAAACTCCGCCACCAGCAAGATCAAAAACTGCATCCACTCCTGGCAGTACAGTGTATAAAGGCCGCAGCCGAAAATATACAGCATGGGCAGTGCCAGCACAAACGCCGACAGGTTCAGCGTCCATTTCAGCATCAGTACCAGAAATGCACTCAGGAGAACCACAGGAAACAGGAGAACTCTTGCTACGAATTTCATATTGACACCGCCTTTCTGCTTTCAGTATATGGATAGAGCATGAGCCTGTCAATGGTGTTGCCGCCTATGTACCCCCGCAGCCCTCCAACTGCGGGGAGAAATTTAGAGATCAGCCAGCCGGGAAAGAATCTGCCGACCAATCTCAATCAGTTCATCCAGCCGCTGCTGCAGGTCCTCCATGTCGGCGGCATAGACCCGACCATTTTCATTGGCGGCTTTGGCGTACTGATTCAGGTTGTTGCTGCACATCTGCAAGAGATATGCCATGCGTTGCAGGTCTTTCAAGTCAAGGTGCAGGCAATAGCCGTCCAGTGCCATCTTGCGGATATAGGCACTCAGGCTTCGGATGCCCATGCTGAGCATTTTTTCATAGATACGGTTCTTTTCTGTTTTGCTCAAGCGCAGGATGATGGTTTCATCCCGTTTTTCCCTCACCGGGCATCACCATCCTTGTCGTAATAACTGCGGAAGGGCTTCACCGGCTCCGGCTTGTCGGATTTTTCTTCCAGAGCCGCCAGCACCGAGGGGCGGCGAGGCTCGTCCTCCTGTTCTTCCTCGTCCTGTTCCGGCTCGTGGCTCTTTTCGTCCACATCCAACTGAGCGTTCAGCTCTGCAAGCCGTGCTGATTTTTCAGCCAGTTCTTCCTCCTGCGGGAAGGGCTTTTCCACCTCAATTTGCGCCGCCGCCTGCTGCTGATGCAGGGTATCCAGTTCGTTTTCTGCGGCGGTGATGCGTTCCGGGAAGTTGTTCAGGGAGTTATCCAGACGGATGATGTTGCCCAGTGGGTCGGTGCCCAAAGGCACCGTGTACTTTCGCTGCCCCTTCAAAAGTGCCTGATACTCCGTGCGGAAGGTGTCGAACCGCAGGGACAGCTCAAAGCCCCGGTAGCTGCCGATCACTTTTTCTTCGGCGTTGGGCAGTTCGGAACAGGCGAGCACCAGACGTTCGCCGGCGGTCTTTTTCTCGTCGTAGGTCACGCCCCTGATGGTCATACCGCAGAACTCCTCCTTGCCCTGCGGGTGGGCGGCGGCAAGCTGCGCGTCCGCTTTCAGCCCGGCGATGTGGGCGTTCGTTTCCTGAATGTCAGCCGGGAATTTTGTCAGCAGCTTGTCTTGCAAGCGGAATTTCTGGCTCTGGTGGTCGGCTTTCAGAACCTTGAGTTTTGCGACCTGAACATCCAAATCCATCTTCTCCTTGATGAGCGGATTTCCGGCACACAGTGCCTTGATTTCGGCGTAAGATAGCGCCTGCTCATCCACATCCTCGCAGGAGCGCACCGGGGATTTTGAAGTCATGATTTGGCTGATAAACCGCTGTTTATTTTCCAAAGTTTGGAACAAATAACTGTCAAATGTCCCTTCCGTAACGTAATTGAACACCTTGACTTCCTTATTCATATTGCCCTGCCGGATGATGCGACCATTGCGCTGGGTCATGTCGCTGGGCTTCCAGCCAACGTCCAAGTGATGCACCGCCACAAGCCGGGATTGCACGTTGGTGCCCGCTCCCATTTTTGCCGTACTTCCGAGCAAAACTCGCACATCGCCGGAGCGCACTTTGGAGAACAGCGCCGCCTTTTTTGCTTCGGTGTCAGCATTGTGGATAAATTCGATCTCGTTTTCCGGCACACCGGCGGCGATCAGCTTTTTGCGAATGTCATCGTAGACGTTGAAATTGCCATCGTTTTTCGGTGTCGAGAGGTCGCAGAACAAAAGTTGGGTCAACTTCTGTTCTTTACCCTCCTCCCAGATTTTCAACACATTTTGAACGCATACGTTCAATTTGCTGTTGGGATCATCTGGCAGCATGGGGTTCATCAAGCGAACGTCCAAGCCGATTTTGCGCCCATCGTTTGTGACGCAGAGCATATTGTCCACGGAGGCATCCACTGCACCGGAGTGGATTTCTGCAGCACGTTTGCTCAGTTCCTGCACCATTTCCTTTTGAATTTCGGACGGCTTTGCCACCACGGTTTCAAACTTTGCGACCGGCACCGGCAGATGAAGCTGGTCGCTAGTTTTAATGTCCGCAACCTCCTTGAACATGGACATCAACTCAGGGAGGTTGAAAAACTTGGCGAACCGGGTGCGGGCACGGTAGCCGGTACCCTCCGGGGCAAGTTCAATGGCCGTGGTCGTCTCACCAAAGGTGGATGCCCAGCAGTCGAAGTGCGTCAGCTTTTTCTGCTGCAAGGTGCTGTACTGGAGGTACCGCATGACCGTGTACAACTCGGTCATGGAGTTGCTCACCGGGGTGCCGGTAGCGAATACCACGCCACGCCCGCCGGTGATCTCGTCCAGATAGCGGCACTTGCCGAACATATCGCTGGATTTCTGGGCTTCGCTGGTGGATAATCCAGCGACATTCCGCATTTTTGTGGTCAAAAAGAGGTTCTTGTAGAAATGGCTCTCGTCCACAAAGAGCCTGTCAACGCCCAGTTGCTCAAAGGTGATTACATCGTCCTTACGCTCATCGGAGCGCAGTTTTTCCAGCTTGGTTTCCAGCGTTTTCCGGGTCTTTTCCATCTGCTTGATGGAGAAATTCTCGCCTGCGTGGACTTTCAGCTCATTGATGGCGGCAAGCGTTTCATAAATTTGCTCCTGAATAATACGCTCCTGCCGCTCAAAGGACAGAGGAATGCGCTCAAACTGGCTGTGCCCAATGATGACAGCATCGTAGTCGCCGGTGGCGATGCGGGCGCAGAATTTTTTGCGGTTTGCGGTCTCAAAATCCTTGCGCCGTGCCACCAAAAGTTTGGCGTTGGGGTAGAGGTTCAGAAAATCCGATGCCCATTGTTCCGTCAGATGGTTGGGCACTACGAACAAGGATTTCTGGCACAGCCCCAGCCGTTTCGCTTCCATAGCGGATGCCGCCATTTCGTAGGTCTTGCCCGCACCAACTTCGTGTGCAAGCAACGTATTACCGCCATAAAGCACATGAGCAATGGCGTTGCGCTGGTGCTCCCGGAGGGTGATCTCCGGGTTCATGCCCACGAATTTGATGTGACTTCCGTCATACTCACGGGGACGGGTAGAGTTGAACAGCTCGTTGTACTGCTTCACCAGCGCAATGCGCCGCTGGGGGTCTTGCCAGACCCAGTTGGCAAAAGCGTCCTTGATGACCTGCTGTTTCTGCTGAGCCAGCATGGTCTCCCGCTTGTTCAACACACGTTTCGGCTTGCCCTCGGCATCCTCAATGGTGTCGTAGATGCGGACATCTTTCAGATTCAGGGTCTCCTCCAAGATCTTGTAGGCATTGGCACGGCTGGTGCCGTAGGTTTCGGAGGAGATAATATCCTCTCTGCCGGTGGCAGTTTTGCCCTCCACGCGCCACTCTGCGGTATAAGGAGAATATCTCACCTTGACTGCATGGCGCAGATAGTAGGGAATCTGGAACGTCTCGGTCATAAACTTCTGGATAATGTCCGGGTCCAGCCAAGTAGCACCCAGCCGTATATCAATTTCAGATGCTTCCAGTTCTCTGGGCTGCGCTTTGGTCAAAGCCTCCACATTGATCTTGAACTCCGGGTGGCTTTCAGCGGCAAGCTGAGCCATGCGCAGTTTATTCCGCACATTGCCGGAAAGATACTCGTCCGCAGGTTGCCAGCCGGCTTCCGGGTCGTCTGCATCGGCGGCGGGATCTTTGAAAATCACACCGGACAGTTCGGTGGTAATGCGCCTGTACTCGCCGGGTGTGCCCAGCAGTTCTGCCATATAAGGCAGGTCTACTTTGCCGTGTTCCCCGATGGACACTGCCAGTGCTTCACTGGGGGTATCCACGCTGGTGACAACACGCTCTGGCCGAATCGTCCGCTTGGTGAACATATCTGCCTTGGACTTAAGATTTTTATTCTCGTCCAGATTCTCCAGCGAGCAGAGCAGATAGTAGGAACTGTCATCATCGAACAGGCGGGCATTTTTCTTGTCGTTAATCAGGCCGTATTTTGCAGTAAAGGCATCGTAGGCGGCGTTCAATTTTGCTTGCGATGCCTTAATGTCCTCGTCCGGGAAGTCATTCAGCTGCTGCTGAATCAGTTCGTTGACGATCTGCCGCAACTCCACCATACCAGCTACACGGCCTTTGGCGTTGTCGGACAGTTCAATCTGCGTCATGATAGAGTTCTCTCGGTAGTAGATCTCGCCATCAACAACCGTATAGCTAAAATTCTTCACAGTCGGGTCTGCAGGCAGCGTTTTGCGCTGTGCTTCCGCATCTGCGACGTCCGGGGCAGCAATCTCCACCGCAGTGTAATTGCCCTCAATATGCTGTACCGCTTCTGCAAGCTGGTCTGCCAGCACTGCACCCTCAATGGGTGCAACGGTCAGGTCGTGACCGTACTGGGTGCTTTCCAGTTCCAAATTTCCCAACACCATTTCCGGGTGGTCTACGAAATACTGGTTGATGGCAAAGCCGTCCTCGGTCTTGCCAAGCTGTACCCAGTCCGGCTCATGGTCGATGGGGCGGTCACGCTTCTGCAAAAAGATAATGTCGCTGACAACATCTGTGCCAGCGTTGGCACGGAACGCATTATTCGGCAGACGGATGGCACCCAGCAGATCGGCACGCTCTGCCATGTGCTTGCGGGCGGTGCTGTCCTTGCTGTCCATGGTGTAGCGGCTGGTGACGAACGCCACCACGCCGCCCGGACGCACTTGGTCGATGGCCTTGGCGAAAAAGTAGTTGTGGATGCTGAATCCCAACTTGTTGTACGCCTTGTCGTTGACCTTGTAGTTGCCGAAGGGCACGTTGCCCACCGCCAGATCGTAGAAATCACGGCGGTCTGTGGTCTCAAAGCCCGCCACGGTAATGTCGGCCTGCGGGTACAGCTTTTTGGCGATGCGCCCGGTGATGGAATCCAGCTCTACGCCGTACAGACGGCTGTCCTGCATGGTGTCCGGCAGCATACCGAAGAAGTTGCCCACGCCCATACTAGGTTCCAGAATGTTACCGCTGCGGAAACCCATGCGCTCCACCGCATCGTAGATACCACGGATCACGGTGGGGCTGGTGTAGTGGGCGTTCAGAGTAGAAGCGCGAGCAGCGGCGTATTCATCCTCAGAGAGCAGTTCTTTCAGATGGGTGTACTCGGCAGACCAATTTTCCTTGTTGGGGTCAAAGGCATCTGCCAGACCGCCCCAGCCCACATATTGCGAAAGCACCTG
>ULQV01022454.1_pt1 | contig 11075 bp, 9 predicted proteins | sample 1954851 | NCBI WGS metagenome assembly ULQV01 (sample SAMEA4835665, study PRJEB28245) | human gut metagenome | biome: gut microbiome; material: fecal sample | place: Denmark | collected 2008 | reverse complement strand
TCTGGCACTTCAAACGGCACATTCTCATAATGGGGCGTATCGGAAGTCTTTGCAGACTTCTTGCTCCGCTTGATTTTGCATTCTTTAATCAGTCGTTCTTTTTCCGCTTTGATTCGTTCAAGCAGAATAGATGCGGGTTCATCATTCGGATCTTGTGGTACAAGTTTTCCGTGTATCGCAAGGTCAAGTATCTTTTGGCGTAATGCTTTTGTATCCATAAAATTAGTCGTTGCTTAAAAACTGATTGCAGAACTCGTTTAATTGTTTTTGCATACGCTCTTGAGGTATGAGGATGCGCTTGTATTCGGTAATCATTGTCGGACTCATGCTGCGGCTCATAGCATATTCCACAACCACATGGTCTGCTGTTGGGCAAAGAATAATACCGATAGACGGATTCTCGTTAGAACGCTTTACATCACGGTCAAGTGCTTCCAAATAAAACTCCAGTTGACCAAGGTCGCGCGGATGAAATTTTGTCTTTTTCAGTTCCACCGCCACCAGAGCTTGCAGACCACGGTGAAAAAACAGCAAATCTGCCTTGAACGTAGAAGCTCCGATGTTAAGACGGTACTCCTGATCCATGAAGATGAAATCCTTGCCCAGTTCGAGAATAAACTGCTTCATGTGTTCCACCAAACCATTTCTCAACTTTGCTTCACTATGCTTTTTAGGCAAATTCAAGAAATCTACGAATAGCGTATCTTTGAATATGACCGGAGCATTTGGATATGCTTCAAGCAAGCCTTTCGACATATTGCTTTTATTGCCAAGTAATTCCGTGTATGTTTGATTGGCAATACAGCGTTGAAGTTCTCGTTTTACCAGATGTTCTTTATTGGCATAGAGGATGTAAAACATCCTTTCTTCATTACTCTTACATTGAGATAAAATCACCGTGTGATTGGTCAATGTGGTTAATCCCAACACTTTAGGCATTTGTCCATTTTTTGGTTGGACAATTTGTGCAGTTTTCGATTGCACAATTATTGCGGATTGTTGTTGTGACATGGACTCCGTTTCAATTTGTCCAATTCTTGGTTGGACAAATTCGGAATTCAGGTACTTTTCGACAGTCATAAGGAATGTCTCCGAAGAATACTCTTCGTAAAACTTCACCATGTTGTATATACTGCTCCTGCCATATCCTTTTACATCAGGTCGCTGAATGCGAATATATTCAGACAATTGGGTTACGACCTTGCTGCCCCATTCCTCGCTTTTCAGCTTTGCAGATACATATCCGCCCACATGCCAGGCAGTAAGCAAAAGTTCTTCATTGACCGCTGCTGTGGCACGGCTCTGATGCTGGAGAATAATATCCAATACCTCTCCAAATTGCTGTTCCAGCGAGAAGCTCACTAGTTCATTCTTATTGCTCATTCCTCTTCTATAGCTTTTGGTTCATTGAAAATGAATCTACAGATACGTTCCGCAGCCTTTGAATTAGCGGAATTAATGTCATCCTTTCCCCATTTGTCTGCGGGATAAGAAGAAAGAGCAGATGCAATGCCAAAGTTGCTTCCGACATAGCCTTTCTTGTCTTGTACAAGCGTGCCTTTCTTTGTTTTAAACCAATCCATACCAATATGCTTATTGATATCCTCTTCAAGCAGAATCTTGTTTCCCAGCAAATTGACCATATCATCGAACTCTTCTTTTGTCATCCCGGCATCGACTCGAATGGTTTCAATATTATGACCGCTTGCTGGCATAATGTGTTCTACATTCACTCTATCAGGAGTAAAATCGAAATACTTTCCATGCTCTTTTGCATAAATATACTCGTTAAGATACACGAGAATATTCTTGTCATATTCTTTAAGATCAGCAATAACCTCTTCTTTTTGCCATGTTGTATTGATGTGCTTATCAAAGTCGGCGATAATGGATTCAATTGGGTATTTGGGATCAACTAATTTGAAGTTCTCATTGAAAAGAAACGTCTTAAAATATCGTGAAGAGAAACCAAAGTCACCTACTTCAAGAAGAGCAAACAAACGGAGCAAACTCTCCATGATTGGTGTAGTACTTTGTTCAGATAGTTCTTGTTCTGACACTCTGAATAGGTATGATATAAGGAAAAGCTTGAAATTCTCATTGAATTTCAACAATAGCTTAGTAAGGGGATATATTTGTATTTGGCTCCATATCTTCAAGATACGATCAAATTTAGCACAAATATCTATTGGGTCATTCAGGAGTTCGGGCTTTATTACTGTATAATACTTTCTTACACCTGGAGTAGTTAACTGACCAGCCTCATATTCACGTCCCTTGGCACGATTTATATACATAAACTGCTGAAGAACACTATCGATATTGATTACTCTCTTTTGTGCCAACTCATCAGCCTGTCGAATAATCGGCTCCCAAATAGCCTTGAAATCTATTTCATCAGGTGCTTTAGAAAAGAGTTGCGCAGAAATAATGTCGGCATCAGACAACGGCATACCTGTTGAATTTAACGAATTGAACATAGTTATAGCCTGTTCTATTTGCCAACTTTTAATCTCAATAATCTGACATTTGGTAAGGAAACCGTTTACCAATACATCCAAATTGGACTCTTGGTAAACATGCAGTTTCTCATAGAAAGACTTGAAGTTACGAAAGAAATTAGTGTACTTATTGTCTTTCTGCTTACGGGGAAACTTATAAACTGCTTTCTCGGCATCAGCAAAAGTCTTTGCTTCAACGATATTGGCAAGCTCTTCTTTATATAGTTCATTAATAGAAACATTTTCTAAAATTTTTATACCTTTTGCTCTGTTCCAATCTTTTTCAATCTCGATTTGCTTCCTTACATCAGCACGATACAGAATTTCAAAGATGGAGTCAAGGCTCTGCTGCAAACTTCTTTTAAGTCCAGCCGCTTCATCTGTGTCTGCCATAGTATGCAGCACTTCTGTTATGCGTAAGTGCATAGCTTTTAGTAAGAGCAAGAATGTAGTCGTTCTCTGTTGTCCGTCAATCAGATTTAAATAACCCTCTCTGGAACAATCAATAATTATAGTTCCAAAGAAATACGGATCTTCGGCATCTTGGGCGATGTAAGATTCAATATCCTGCCATAACTTGTCGCAATTTGCTATATTCCAAGAGTATGCTCTCTGATATTCCGGAATGCGAAATATATCTGATTTCTTTAAATAAACTCCAATGGTTTGGAGTTTTGGTTCTATTTCTTTTGCCATATATTATTTCTCCTTATTCTTCAATATTAGCCAATAAATTCTGCAATTCAGCAACCGCCTTGTTAATTATATCGTTTTTTTCTTTTATCTCAGCCATCAGTTCTGCCAATGAGCGGTTGTCCGCTTCGCCACCTTGTTTTATCCAAGTGATGTCAAGACTGGTTTTGTCTCGGGCAGTAATTTCGCCAATCGTATACTTGCGCCAGCGACCTTGCGGATTGTTTTCTGCATCGTAAGTTTCTACCCGGTTATTGTAGCAAGAAACAAAATCATCCAAGTGATGACGCTCCAGTTTGTTGGTGGCAAGCGTGTGCTTTACGTCCGTACGATAGTCGTAGAACCAGATTTCCTCGGTGGGTTGCCCCTTGCTGAAAAACAGTACATTGGCTTTTACGCCTTGGGCATAGAAGATGCCAGTGGGCAGGCGCAAGATGGTATGCAAATTGAAGTCTTGCAACAGACGTTTGCGGATAGTTTCGCCTGCTCCTGCTTCAAAGAGTACATTGTCTGGAAGAACTACGGCGGCACGTCCTCCGGTTTTGAGCATGAGCATCATGTGCTGGAGGAAGTTTAGCTGGTTATTCTTGGTCTCCACATAGAAATCCGGGCGGTTAATATCCACAGAGCCAGCCGGACGTGTGCCAAAAGGAGGATTGGCAAGTATCACATCTACGAGAGTTGACGGTTCTTTCTCCAAAGAATCTTCACACACTATTGGGCTACGGTCTGTGCCGATGCCATGCAAATAAAGATTCATGGAAGCAAGCGTTACCACCAAAGGTGTGTTATCTACGCCATGTAGGGCTTTGTCACGCAGGAAGTCCCGTTTCTCTTTGCTGGCAGACTGCCCCTTCATATAATCGTAAGCAGTAAGCAAGAAACCACCTGTACCGCACGCAGGGTCGCAAACCGTTTCACCTATTTGCGGATTGATGCAATCCACCATCGCTTGAATAAGCGGACGAGGCGTAAAGTACTGACCGGCACCACTCTTTTTGTCTTGCCCGTTCTTTTCAAGGATGCTTTCATAGATAGCACCTTTCACATCCCCGTCCATGATGAGCCATTGCTCTTCATCAATCATTGAGATAACCTTTTTCAGATAAACGGGCTTGTCAATTTTGTTTTGCGCCTTGGTGTAAATCGTACCTATCAGATTGTCCTGCTCACTAAGCAGTTTAAGAGTATCTTCATATTGCTTCACCAAATCCAAACCATCAAGAGAAATCAAGTCTTTCCATTGATAACCAGTAGGTATTGCCGAATCTTCTCCGAACATTTCCACGTTCTCTGCATCCATCTTCAAAAACAGAAGATAGGTCAATTGAGTGATGTAATCGGTAAAACCAATGCCTTGTCCGGCAAGAGTAGTTGCCAGATTCCAAACTTTTTTAGTGAGCGATTGCTCTGTTGTATTATTTGTTGCCATTTCCTTATGCTGCTTTTCTTAGAACTACAAATGTGTAAAGTGAATGAAGTGTCTCGTCGGCCTTCTGCATATTGCCAAACGCCCGAATCAATTGGGCTGCATGAGTCGCATCGTCCTCACGAATGTCTCTGACGGTGCAAGCTCCATTGGATGCGATATAGTCCACAATGCGGCTGATAACTTCACGTTGCTTGTCAGTGATTTCACGCTGTGTTTGTCCCATCCATAGATTGAAATACTGCTTGGCAGTGGTGACCACACTCTCCAGTCGTTCAATTTGATGAAAGGCAAAGCGCACCAACTGTATGATGTTCGTCAAGGCATCGCTCTCCTCTTTCGTTGTAGAGCGCCGCACCGTCTTGGGATTAACAATGGCGTAGGAGTTCCAAAGCTGTTTGGAAGTAAAATGGTTGTTGGCCAGTTTTAGCTTATTCTCCAAATCTTTCAACATCGAATAGGTTATTGCCTCTCCTTCATTGTTATAGATGATGCGTAGAGCCTCTATCTCATCTGCGTGTTCTTTGCAGAACGTTTCAAAAGCCTCTGTTGTGCTTTTGGCTTCCTCAACGGAGAACCCTTTGGATATGAGCGTATCCTCTCCGGGCATTAGCGTATTGACAAATCCTGCTGCAAGAATAAGCAGATATTTTCTGGCATCAGCATGATTAGCAAGTGGAGAGACCAAGCCCTTACGCTCAAGGTTGGGCTCATTTGTATCAACAAATGGAGGAAGAATGCCTTTTTCCAACGCATCATATATTCTGGCAGAAAGCACCTTCATGTCCTCATGAGCCAAGCGAGCGTACTCTTCCCGTTGCGAATTGTCTGCCTTGTTGTAAATTCGGGCAAGGGTAGCAGCAAGTCGCTTGAGATATTCATCGGGAATATAGCCGTGACTGATACGTTCCAACAATTCTTTCAACGTGATTGTTTTTGTAGTCGGTTCGTCAGCGGCTACCGGAGTCGTCTTTTCGTGTTCCGTCACGCCTACGGCATCTACCAAATAGAAGCAATCCTTGCTGAAGGCATTTGGTGTGACGTTGCGAAGTTGCTCATCACCAATAGTGCGCACACCACGTCCTTTCATTTGGATATACAATGGTTCAGACTCCACATCGCGCATGAACATGACCACCTCCAATGGCTTGACATCCGTTCCTGTTGCGACTAACGTACAAGTTACTGCAATACGAAAATCCTTATCGTTGCGGAATTGGCGTATCAGTTCGTTGCTGTCTCCTGCCGAGTATGTGATTTTCTGCACGAAGCGGTCATCGTCCCGACCAAACACCTCTTTGGCTATCTGCACGATGTTGGTAGCATGAGCTTCGTTGAGAGCGAAAATCAATGTCTTAGGCAAGTAGTCCATATTCGGCTCACGTTGCGGGTCGTTGAACAGTTCTTTATAAACTACATCTTTGTAAGTCGAAAGGATTAATTTTATTTGTGCAGGATTGATGATGCTTCGATTCAGCTCCTTATTTGTATAGGTTCTGGCCTCCTTGCTGCTTACGGTCTTCACCTCCCCCGTATAACGAGTTTCTTCTTTTAGCCTTTCACCCTCTAAGATGGCTCCACCATTTTCAGTTACTTGCGTCTTTATTCTGTATATACGGCAGTCCACATTCACACCATCCAAGATGCTCTTCTCTAGTGTGTAGTTGACGATGCGGTTGTTGTTGAAGAAAGCTATTGTTTCGGGTATAGGGGTAGCCGTCAAGCCTACCAGTCTTGCGGTATCAAAATACTCCAATACTTTGCGCCAGTTTCCATAAATTGAACGATGACACTCGTCTATGATAATCATGTCAAAGTAGTCATGTGGCAAGTTGGGATTGGGTGGCAAGGTCACTTCCTCTGCGGGTTCGTTATCGTCATCATCATCACTATCCTCAATATCTTCTCCTTTCAAGAACGAGAACAGTCGCTGTATGGTAGAGATTACAACATTGCTATCAGAAGGAATGGACGAGGAACGAAGGCGATTAACTGTAAAGATGGTATTGAAAGCGTCCCCGTTTTCTGTCAATCGGAACGTACCAAACTCATTCTCGGCCTGTTTTCCCAAATTGTTTCTATCAACGAGGAACAAAACCCTGCGCATCGGTGTGTAAGAAAGCATTCGATATGCAGCAAGACAAGCCGTATAAGTTTTACCTGCCCCGGTTGCAAGTACCATCAACGCACGTTTTTGGTCTGTGCGAAAACTTTTTTCAAGTTCGGTTACCGCTTCATATTGACAATCACGGAGTCCTTTCTTCTTCAATGTCGGGAGTCCGGCAAAGGTGTCTTCAATCCCCAGTTCCTTGACTAATTCACGTGGCGTGGGGATAGACAATATCTGTTTGAAATTGGAATCCTTTTCGCGAAAATCGCAGAAATATAGCTCCTTGCCATTTGAGGTAAAGATAAAGGGCAGTGGATTTTGATATGTTTGATAAATGTTTGGAACGCTTTTTGCATATAAAGCTGCTTGCTCACAAACTTTTGAAGCAAAAGCATCCGTCTCTTCACGTTTGGCCTCAAGCACCCCAACAGCTTTCCCGTTAATAAACAGAAAATAGTCAGCTTCAAGGTTTCCTTTCAACAAGCCTTCTCTTATGGCTACAGCCGTACAGGTAGGTTCATAATCATCCCTATTGATTACCTTCCAGCCAGCATCGGCAAACCATTGGTCTATCTTTATTCTTGCTTTCTCTTCGGGAGTCATATTCTTAATAATATATATTATCGGAAGTTTATAGACGCATCAGAAATAGTCTACATCTATTATAATCTAAACCCTCTCACTTTAATAAAATCCTATTATCACCTTTCTTCTTTATCCGTTATCAAATCCTTCAAATCAACTTGCAATATCTCTGCAATCTGTTGCAAGGTCTCCAAATTCGGCTGGATTCGATTGCACGCATAGGCATTAACCATACTGAAACTTTTGTCGAGCTGTTTGGCCAACCACGTTTGAGATATACCTTTTTCGGATAAAACCGTCTTTATTCTATTCAGTTTCATTCTTTGATGCGATTTTATGACGCAAATATAGTGAATTATATTCGTTAATAACGTATATTTGCATTAAGAAAAAGACGGAGCTCGAATGAATTACGCTTCACAACAATTAAAAATCATATTCTTCAAGCAAAAACATGGGTAAGACCGTTACAACATATTTAATTGATGGAGACCCCAAAGGGACTCAATACGCATTCATCAGCAATAAGATTTGTCAAATGTTTGTCGTTCCACGTTCAAACCTCTCCTATCTGAATACGCAGGAGAAGTTACAGAAACCAGCATTTTATATATTGTTGGGTGAAGATGAATCAACCAAACCGCAAGCGTATATTGGGGAAACGGAAAATTTTAGAGAACGTGTAAAAGACCACGACAGCAAAAAAGCTTTTTGGCAAAAAGCTCTCATATTTGTCTCTAAAGATGCGGATATGACCAAGGTTGACGTACAATACTTGGAACATAAGGCAATAGCAGAAGCTAAGAAAGCAAACACATTCGTTCTAAGTGATAACAAACAGATACCCAAAATGCCTAATTTGCCGGAACACCAGCAGGACTCAATGGATGAGTTCTTTGATGATGTGAAGTTTCTGGCATCTTTCATCGGTTGTAATATCTTTGATGTCTCACAACCTAAAGCCGAGCATCTGTTTTACACAAAAGGGCGAGGATGTAATGCAAAGGGGTATTATAGTTCTGACGGATTTACCGTTCTAAAAGGAAGTGTGATAGTGAAAACAGTAACTTCATCATTCAACTGGAAAGAAAAACGTGATAAGATGCTTTTGGACTACACCGCTAACGAGAACGGAGGATTGGTATTGACCTCAAACAAAACTTTTTCAAGCCCAAGTACTGCCGCTGATTTTTGCACTGGCAGAATCAATAATGGCTGGTTGGAATGGAAGGATAAAGATGGAAATACTTTGGATTCGGTTTATAGAAAACAATTAGAATAATTATCGGCAATCGATATTGAAAGGTTTGTATGGAGATTCTTAATTTGTTGGATTTTACGGAACGCCGTCAGTTAAGAAGTTGGCTGGAGGAAAACCATAACCAAGCAAAATCTTGCTGGGTTGTCATATCACGTTCCAAGCAAACTACATACAAATGTATTCCATATATTGAGGTTGTTGAGGAAGCGTTGTGTTTCGGATGGATAGATTCAACTGTCAAGAAAATGCCGGATGGACGCTTAGCACAGCGATTATCACCGCGTTGCAAAGGTAGTCATTGGACTGAACTAAACAAGGAACGGTGCATGAGTCTTGAAGACCGAGGACTTATGACTGATGCCGGACGACAAGCGTTAGAAAAAGCATTTCCCTATGAAATAGTATCAAAAGGATCTAATGTAGAAGAGCAAATCAAGACGTATAACGCAGAGTTGAGGCCTGAATTATATAAATAATCTTATATGGTTTTCAAAATGCAACAAGACAATGGAAGATAATAACATATCACCTCTACAATCAGACTTTGAGCAAATAAAGAAGCTCAATAATGATGGACAAGAGTATTGGCCTTCCCGTGATTTAGGCACAGCATTAGGCTATAGTACGTATCAGAAGTTTACCCGCATAATAAATAAAGCTATTTCGATAGCCAATAATAAGGGACTTGATACGGCAGAGCATTTTAACCTTATGGTTGAAATGGTTAAGCTGGGTTCTGGCGCATTTCGTAAAGTGGAGAATATCCATCTGTCTCGCATGGCTTGTCTGATAATTGCGGAAAATTCCGATAACAAGAAACCGCAAGTACAGATGGCAAGGGAGTATTTCAAACAGGAAACACCAGTAACCGAGTTAATCAATAATAGTCTATCTTCCAACATTTTGTTGTATAAGACAAAGCAAGGAGAAACACATGTTGAGGTTATCTTCAATAGCGAAACTTTCTGGATGTCTCAAAAACGTATGGCCGATTTGTTCGGGGTGGATGTACGAACTATTAACTATCATCTTGGGCAGATTTACGAATCGGGTGAACTAACCAAAGAAGCAACTATCCGAAAAATTGGGATAGTTCAATCGGAAGGAGAACGAGACGTAGAGCGTACCCCAATGTTCTATAATTTGGATGCAATCATTGCCGTTGGTTATCGCGTAAACAGTTACCAAGCTACTCAATTTAGGATTTGGGCAACATCAGTCCTGAAAGAAATGATTGTGAAAGGCTTTGTATTAGATGATGAACGATTGAAGCAGGGCAAACATTTTGGCAAAGACTATTTTGATGACTTGTTGGAACGCATCCGTGAGATACGTGCTTCGGAACGTCGATACTACCAAAAGATTACAGATGTGTATGCCGAATGTAGTGCTGATTATGACCCTAAAGCAGAGACGACTCAACTGTTCTTCAAAATGGTACAGAATATGATGCATTGGGCTGTTTCTCATCAAACAGCTGCTGAAATCATATACACAAGAGCTGATGCCGAGATGCCGCACATGGGGCTAACCACATGGAAGAACGCGCCTGATGGAAGAGTGCAAAAGTCAGACACAATAGTTGCCAAGAACTACCTGTCAGACAAGGAAGTCACAGCCTTAAATCGTCTATCAACCGCATTCCTTGATGTGGCAGAACTTCGTGCGGAACGGCGGATGATTATGACGATGGCGGATTGGAAGAAGCAGTTAGATGACTTCTTGACGCTTTATGAGTATGATAAATTGGATGGAGCAGGAATTATTTCTGCTAAACAAGCAAAAGAAAAGGCGTATGCAGAATACGACAAATTTCGCTTGATTCAAGACAAAGATTACCTATCTGATTTTGACAAGGAAATCCAGATTTGGAAAGATAAGGGATTGTTTGGCAACGATTAGCTTATTTGTCGCTCTGAAAACATAAACAACAGAATTTCTAAAGATAGAGCCTCAATGTACCATCTTTGGCACAATGAGGCTCTACACAAATACGACCCGGTTCTAATCTATCACGAGGAATTTGCCCGGCTCAAAACCATTGGTTATATGTTCATTTTGAAAGATATATCCCATTTGGTTACTAACGACCTTAGTTCCGTTTATCTCCGTATCGATGTTGGTATGCGAATGGCCATAAATCCAGGCGTCAATGTGGCTGTCGGCTATGAGTTCACCCAACTCTGTGGCAAATGCACTGTTCAAGACAGAACCTTTGTGATGTGGTGCAACTACCTCCAACGTCGGAAGATGGTGCGTCACTACCACAATATGCTTAGCGGTGCTTTCTGCCAGACTTTGTTTGATGAAATCCAAGCAGAAGGCATGCATCTGGTTGAACTCCTCTGTTTGAAGCAACTTCCCCTGATACATTATCTGCCGAAAGTCATTCATGCCTTTCCAAACGAAATACTCATCAGCCGGGGCAATCTGAGACCAAAGCGTACTCATGATAAAGTCTGTATCATCAATCCTTAGCACTTGATTCTGATAATA
>ULQV01057594.1_pt1 | contig 11133 bp, 7 predicted proteins | sample 1954851 | NCBI WGS metagenome assembly ULQV01 (sample SAMEA4835665, study PRJEB28245) | human gut metagenome | biome: gut microbiome; material: fecal sample | place: Denmark | collected 2008 | reverse complement strand
GGCGGCTGCACGGGCGAGATCGTGTCGCCCGACGGACTGCTCTTCACCAATCACCACTGCGGCTACGGGTCGATCCAGGCCCTGTCGTCGGTGGAGCATGACTATCTGAAGAACGGCTTCTGGGCCATGTCGCGCGCCGAGGAGATTCCCGCTCCGGGGCTCAAAGTGCGCTTTATCCGCAAGATCGTCGATGTAACGTCCGACGTACTGGGCGCCGTGCCCGATATCGCCGGCGGCGAGGAGCGTTCGCGCCTGGTCGCAGAGCATGCGGAGGCCGTGAAGAACCGCTTCGAGGCGGAGAACCCCGGCATGGAGATTTCGGTGAAACCCTTCTTCGGAGGCAATCAGTTCTTCGCCTTCGTGATCGAGGTCTTTTCGGACGTGCGGCTGGTCGGCACGCCCCCGACGTCGATCGGCAAGTTCGGCGGTGACACCGACAACTGGATGTGGCCGCGTCATACGGGCGATTTCTCGATCTTCCGGGTCTATGCCGGACCCGACAACAAGCCGGCCGACTATGCGCCCGAAAACCGCCCTTACAAGGCTGAAAAATTCCTGAAAGTCTCGCTGAACGGCTACGACGAAGCCGACTTCGCTATGATCATGGGTTTCCCGGGATCGACGCAGCGTTACATGACTTCCTATGAGATTGACCGGATGCTGGAGGTGGAGAATCCCCAGCGCATCTTCATCCGCGGCGAGCGGCAGGCGATCCTCAAGGAGGATATGGCCGCCAGCGACAAGGTCCGCATCCAGTATGCCTCGAAATACGCCCAGTCGTCGAACTACTGGAAGAATTCGATCGGCATGTCGCGCGGCATCAAACGGCTGGATGTAAAGGGCCGCAAACAGGAGCAGGAGGCCGCTTTCCGGACATGGGCCGCCAAAAACACGCTGCCGACCGAGGGCTACGTGGATGCGCTGGACAAGATCCGCGAGTCGGTGGAGGAGACGCTTCCCTCGTATGCGTCGTTGCAGTATTTGCAGGAGGCATTCCTTCGGGCCGTGGAGATTCTTACCCCGGCGCGCTATTCGGGTTCGCTGAAAGGCGCTGAACTGGAGAAGGCCCTGAAAGGTTTCTATAAGGACTATAACATGCCCACGGACCGCCGTGTCGCCAAGCGGATGTTCCGGATCGTCAAGGAGAACTGCAAAGAGCTGCCTTCGGTCTTCGCCGAGGTGATCGACAAGCGTTTCGGCGGCGATACGGATGCCTATGTGGATTATCTCTACGACAATTCGGTCTTCGCCGACGAACAGCGGGCGTTGGCGGCCGTCGCTTCGGGCAGGGAGCTCAAGGAGGACCCGGCGGCGGTGCTGAGCGAGTCGATCGTCGGGAAGATGCGCGAACTGAGCAAGGCCCAGAAGGAGGGGCGTCAGAAATACGCCGACGGCCACCGTCTTTACATCGCGGGTCTGATGCGCATGCAGCCCAAGAAAGCGTGGGCTTCGGATGCCAATTTCACGATCCGTCTGACCTATGGACGCATACTGCCCTACAACCCCGCGGACGGCATCCGCTACAACTATTATACGACGCTCAAAGGTGTGATGGAGAAGGAGAATCCCGAAAATCCGACGGAATTCACCGTGCCTGCGAAGCTCAAGGAACTCTATGCCGCCAAGGATTTCGGCCGTTACGCCAATGCCAAGGGGGAGCTTCCGACCTGCTTCCTGGCCGACTGCGACATCACGGGCGGTAACTCGGGATCGCCGGTGCTCAACGCCAAGGGATCGCTCATCGGACTGGCTTTCGACGGCAACTGGGAGGCGATGTCGGGCGACGTGGCCTTCGAACCCGAATTGCAGCGCACGATCGCTGTGGATGTGCGTTACGTGCTCTTCGTGATCGACAAGTTCGCCGGTGCGGGCTGGCTGCTCGACGAGTTGCAGTTCGAATAAAGACCGGATTTTCCGGTGAGATAGAGAAGGCGTGCCCGGCGGGGTGCGCTTTCTTTTCTTTGGACCTTTCATAAAATATGCGCTTTTCGTTCCCGATTCTCTTAAAAATTAGTAATTTTGACAGAAATTAGTAATACTGTATCTATTTTACATATGGCAAAAGAGTTCAAACGCTACCTCGTGACATCCGCACTCCCTTACGCCAACGGCCCTGTGCACATCGGCCATCTGGCGGGAGTTTACATACCTTCGGACATCTACACCCGTTACCTGCGGCTCAAGGGCTGCGACGTGATTTCGGTCTGCGGGTCGGACGAACACGGCGTACCCATCACCATCAAGGCCCGCAAGGAGGGCGTCACGCCCCAGCAGATCGTGGATCGTTATCACGCGCTGATCAAGAAATCGTTCGAGGGGCTGGGAATGTCGTTCAACATCTATTCGCGGACCTCGTCCGAAACCCATGCCGAGACCGCTTCGGCCTTTTTCCGGAAACTCTACGACGAGGGTAAGTTCATCGAGAAGACCTCGATGCAGTATTACGACGAGGAGGCGCAGACCTTTTTGGCCGACCGTTATATCGTCGGTACGTGCCCCAAGTGCGGCAATGACCGCGCCTACGGCGATCAGTGCGAGAAGTGCGGCTCTACCCTCTCGCCCGACGAGCTGATCGAACCCCACAGTGCTGTGTCGGGTTCGGTGCCCGTGAAACGCGAAACAAAGCACTGGTACCTGCCGCTGGACCGTTATGAGGAGTTCCTCCGCGAATGGATTCTGGAGGGCCACAAGGAGTGGAAAACGAACGTTTACGGGCAATGCAAGAGCTGGCTTGACGGAGGGCTTCAACCGCGTGCCGTCAGCCGCGACCTCGACTGGGGCATTCCGGTTCCCGTAGAGGGCGCCGAAGGCAAGGTGCTCTATGTGTGGTTCGATGCACCGATCGGCTATATATCTGCTACAAAGGACCTTACGCCCGACTGGGAGAAATACTGGAAGTCGGAGGACACCAAGATGGTGCACTTCATCGGCAAGGACAACATCGTCTTCCACTGCATCGTGTTCCCCTCGATGCTGAAAGCTCACGGCGGTTATATCCTACCCGAGAACGTGCCGGCCAACGAATTCCTGAACCTCGAAGGTGACAAGATTTCGACCTCGCGCAACTGGGCCGTGTGGCTGCACGAATATCTCGAAGAGTTCCCCGGCAAGGAGGACGTGCTGCGTTATGTCCTGTGCGCCAATGCTCCCGAAACCAAGGACAATGACTTTACGTGGAAGGATTTCCAGGCTCGCAACAACAACGAACTGGTGGCTGTGCTGGGCAACTTCGTCAACCGGGCGCTGGTGCTGACGCAGAAATACTACGGTGGCAAGGTCCCGGCCTGCGGCGAGCTGAACGATTACGATCGTCAGACTATTTCCGAAGTGGCCGCCGTGAAGGCTTCGCTGGAGGCCAATATCGAAAATTACCGTTTCCGCGAGGCGCTGAAAGACGCCATGAACATCTCGCGCATCGGTAACAAATACCTCGCTGACACCGAACCGTGGAAGGTGATCAAAAGCGATCCGAAACGGGTGGAGACCATTCTCAATATCGCCCTGCAAATTACGGCGAATACGGCCATTGCCATCGAACCTTTCATGCCCTTCTCGGCAGCGAAGATCCTCGGGATGCTCGCCGTGGAGAAATTCGGCTGGGAGCGGCTGGGAGCGATGGACCTGATTCCCGCCGGACACACGATCGGCGAACCTGCCCTGCTGTTCGAAAAGATCGAAGACGACGTGATCCAGAGCCAGTTGGACAAACTCGCCGCGACGAAGGCCGCCAATGAAGCCGCCAAAATGAATCAATCTGTTGAACCTCAAAAAGATACGATTCAATTCGACGATTTTCAGAAAATGGATATTCGTGTTTCGACGATTTTGGAGGCCGAAAAGGTGGCCAAAACCAAAAAATTGCTGAAACTGACGGTCGATACGGGGATCGACAAACGGGTGATCGTATCGGGAATCGCCGAACACTTCACGCCCGAAGAGCTCGTCGGCAAACAGGTCCTCGTATTGGTGAACCTCGCTCCGCGCGAATTGAAGGGCATACTCTCCAACGGTATGATCCTGATGGCCGAAGATGCGTCGGGAAAATTGCGTTTGTTACAGCCCGGAGAACCGACCAACAACGGGGCTGTCGTCGGATAGGCGAAAAATGAATCGTATGAATTTTGGAATTTTTTAACACTGATTTGATATGGAAACAACAGATTGGAGCGCCTTGGGTTTTGATTATTGCAAAACCGATTGGAATGTCCGCTACTCTTACACCGATGGCAAATGGAGCCCGATGGAGGTTACGCAGGACGAGTATATCAAGATGCACATGTCGGCTTCGTGCCTGCACTACGGCATCGAACTCTTCGAAGGTCTGAAAGCCTTCCGGGGCGTTGACGGAAAGGTCCGTCTTTTCCGCGTCGCCGACAATGCGCGGCGTCTCCAATCGTCGGCTGAGCGTCTTTGTCTGCCGGTGCCTTCTGTCGAAATGATCGTCGATGCGTGCGTCGAAGTCGTCAAGCGTAACGAACGTTTCATCCCTCCTTACGGGACGGGCGCTTCGCTCTACCTGCGTCCGGTGATGTTCGGAACGACAGTCGGATTAGGTGTTAAACCTGCCAAGGAAGCCTTGCTGATCGTTTACTGCTCGCCCGTGGGCGCCTATTTCAAGGGCGGTATCAAGCCTATCCGTGTCGCTGTCGATCGTGAACAGGACCGCGCTGCTCCACGTGGAACAGGCGATGTGAAGGTCGGCGGCAACTATGCGGCCAGCCTGCTTTCGGGAGAAAAAGGACATGAACTGGGTTATTCCAATATCATGTATCTCGATGCCGCCGAGCATAAATACATCGAAGAATGCGGTGCTGCGAACTTTTTCGGTATCAAAGACGGCAAATATATTACTCCGAAATCACCTTCGGTGCTTCCTTCTATTACTAATATGAGTCTTCGCCAGCTTGCCCGCGATATGGGTCTGACTGTCGAAGAACGTCATATTCCGGTCGAAGAACTGGCTACTTTCGAGGAGTGCGGTGCCTGCGGAACGGCGGCGGTTATCTCCCCTATCGGGTTTGTTTACGATATGCAGACCAAAGCTGAGTATAACTACGGAGAGGAAGTCGGTAAAACTTGCCTGGAACTTTATACCCGTTTACAGGATATTCAATACGGCCGAGCTGAAGATAAATACGGTTGGTGTATGGTTGTATTGTAGTTTTACTTTTGATGATTTGATAAGGGCCGCCTTTTGGCGGCCCTTGTTGTTTTGCTCCACGTGGAACATTTACTGTGCTATATCTATCTATTGTTCCACGTGGAACCTTTATCGACCGAATTTTATTAGCAAGACATTCACGTCGGCCGGGGAAACTCCGGGGATTCTCGACGCCTGCCCTATCGTTGTTGGCCGAATCCGCGAGAGTTTTTGACGGGCTTCGATGGTCAGCGAATTCATTGAATGAAAGTCGAAATCGTACGGAATGGAGATATTTTCGAGGCGACGGAGCTTCTCGGCGATGAATTTCTCGCGTTCGATATAGCCTTTGTACTTGATCTGTATCTCCGCCTCCTCGATCATTTCGGCGTTCATTTCGTTATCAGCAATGAATTTTTTCAGCTTCGGAAGAACTCTTTGCAGCGATTCGAAGGTGACATTGTTGCGCATCAGGATGTCGTAAAGCTTCCTGCCCTGCGTCAAAGGCTCTGAATTTACCGATTTCAAATAGTCGTTGATTTCGGCTGCTTTGATGCTCTGCCGGCGCGCGAACTCTACAAGCGATTCTACGAGCGTATTTTTTTTGACGAAATGGTCGTATCTTTTCTGCGAAATCAGTCCGATTTCGTATCCTAACGGAGTAAGCCGGATGTCGGCGTTGTCCTGCCGGAGCAGAATGCGATACTCGGCCCGCGAGGTGAACATCCGGTAAGGTTCGTCAACTCCTTTGGTCACCAGATCGTCGATCAGCACGCCGATGTAGGCTTCGTCGCGTTTCAGTACGATGGGCTCCTCCCCTGCCAATGCCCGGTGTGCATTGATGCCGGCCATCAGCCCCTGAGCTGCGGCTTCTTCGTAACCGGTCGTTCCGTTGACCTGTCCGGCGAAATAGAGTCCCGAAACCAGCTTGGTTTCGAGGGAATGGTGCAGTTGCGTGGGCGGAAAATAGTCGTATTCGATGGCGTATCCGGGGCGATAGATGTGCAAATCTTCGAATCCCTGAATCTTATGCAACGCTTTCCATTGCACTTCCCAGGGCAGCGACGATGAAAAACCGTTGAGATAATATTCATTGGTCGTGCGTCCTTCGGGTTCCAGAAAGAGCTGATGTTGATCTTTATCGGCGAAGGTTCGGAGTTTGTCCTCGATCGAGGGGCAGTAGCGCGGACCGATGCCGCGGATGGTTCCGTTGAACAGGGGCGACTGGTCGAAACCGCTGCGCAGGATGTCGTGAACCTCGGCGGAGGTATAGACCAAAAAACAAGGAAGTTGGTCTTTAACCGGCTGTGTATCAGGTAAAAACGAGAATTTGGCCGGATTTTCGTCGCCGTATTGGGGTTCGAGCCGTTCAAAGTCGATGGTCCGGGCATCGAGACGCGCCGGAGTTCCGGTTTTCATGCGTCCGCTTTCGAAACCGATTCGGCGAAGGCACTCGGTGATTCCGTGCGAAGCGGCGTCCCCCGCCCTGCCGCCTTCGGCGTGCGAAGCTCCGCAGTGCATCAGTCCTCCGAGGAAAGTTCCCGAGGTGAGCACGACGGCGCGGCAGGTGAATTCGACGCCCATGCGGGTCCGGACCCCCGTGATACGGTGCGTTTGCGCGGCGGACCGGAGGTTGTCCCGGTTCGGGTTTGCTTCTGCGCCCGGGGTGTCCGGTCGTGAGGAATCCGTGCGCAGGGCGTCGTCGAACAGCAGTTCGGTCGCCGCATCCTGCCAGATATAGAGGTTTCGGGTGTTTTCCAGCGTATGCCGCCACTCCTCCGAGAAGCGGGTTTTGTCGCATTGCGCCCGGGGACTCCACATCGCGGCGCCTTTCGAACGATTGAGCATCCGGAACTGGACGGTCGTTAGGTCGGTGATGCGGCCCATCTGACCGCCCAATGCATCTATCTCTCTGACAATCTGACCTTTGGCAACTCCTCCGACTGCCGGGTTGCACGACATGGAGGCCATTTTGCCCATGTCCATCGTGAGCAGCAGCGTGCGCGAGCCCAACCGTGCGGCGGCCGAGGCGGCTTCGCATCCGGCGTGTCCGCCGCCGATGACGATGATGTCGTAATCGAGTGTCATTGTTCTTCGATTTTATATTCTTCCGGAGCTTCGCCGGCGGAGGTCGAAGCCTTGCCGGCGATCAGCGCCTCGAAGTCGATCTCGTCCCATTTTACCACGTCTGCGTGCCGTTCGAGGGAGTAGAAATCGACCATATCCATTTCGAGTCCGGTCTCGAAAGGGGCGTAAAGTGCGTGAAAACAGGTTTTATTGTTTTCGTAGCAGAAAGCAAATACGGCTATCTTGCGTACGGTATCCACGATGTGTATCTCCACCCGGTCGATACCCGAATATCTGGCCGATGTCCGGAGACGATAATGCGTGGGGGAGATGCGCTCGGCTGCTTCGATCGGTGACGGACAGGGGCCGTCCATGAATTGCCGGACGAACAGCGAATCGGAAATCCACACCGGATAGGGGGCGAAGCCATCGACGTAATAACGCCCTCCGAAGGAGCGGACCGGTGTCCAGCTGCGCGGCAGTTCTTTCAGTGCGGCATGGCGCGGAAGCGGCTCCGGATGGCTTTTTTTGATCCCGCGAAGTATGGAGGTGAATTCGTTCCAGTCCCTCTCGTTCTGCGGCGAAAGGACGGTGAAATTCACATTGTCGGCCGGTTGGGGAGCTCTCCGGATGAAGACCCTGTAATGGTTCGTGTCGCTGCCGATCGGATACTCTTCGACGAAGAGGAACGTCGTGTCCCGCTCCACGAAGGGCCCCCACCGTTTGCGGCCGCCGTTCCGGTAAATCCAGTCCCCGGCATCGCTACCCTCCCCCGCTGGGTCCGGCTTCGCATTCGCTTCGGGGATGCTGAAATCAGCAACGGTCGCATCGGCGGCGCTGTCCGGCGTGCGGCGGCCCAGGCAGCCGGCGAAGAATGAAACGGCGAGAATGAACGGGATGAACTTTTTCATGTGCGGGGCGTTATTTTGCAAAGTTCTCCCAGAATTTCAGGTATTTATCCTCCTTGCGGTGCATCTGCGCATTGGTGCGGGGGGTCTTGTCGCCCTGGCCGCAGAGGTGCAACACCCCGTGGACCACTACCCTGCGCATCTCCTGCAACGCCGTGAAGCCGTATTGACGGGCATTGTCGGCCACGGTCTCGACATCGATGAAGATGTCGCCCGAAACGATCCGCGTGCCTTTGCGGTCGCTGTAATCGAAGGTGATAACGTCGGTGAAGTAGTCGTGCCCGAGGTATTGGCGGTTCATCTCCAGCAGGCGCTGCGCCGAGCAGAAGATATAGGTGACATCGCCCAGCGTATAGCCTTCGGCCTGTGCCACCTCGTGCAGCCATCGGGCCGTGAGGCGTTTCTGCGGGAGGCGGTAGGAGCAGTCGTCGGTATAGTATCTGACAGCCATTTTTCGTCGTTGTTAGGTCGTGCCCGTCCCGGGGCTTCGGTGTACAGGGGCGGCGGTTTCACTTGAAACAGTCTTCGGCGCGCATCTTCTGCCCGGGATTGGGCGGGTAGATGCCGAAGACGAGTTTGTATTCGGTTTCCATGGTCATCACGTTGACCGACGAGCCGATGGTTCCCAACTGTGCGTTTCTCGCCACTTTCTGGTCCTTTTCGACGCAGATCGTCCCCAAGTTGGCATAGGAGGTTATGTATTCGCCGTGGGCCACGTAAACGTCGTATTTGTTGGTGATGCGGTTGCGTTTGATGTCAACGACCTTGCCGTCGTAGATCGAGATCACGTGGGCGCCCTTCGGACCCGTGATTTCGGCCATGTTCTCCTTGTAGCGTTTCACGCGCCCGGCCGTGACGGGAAGCCGCAGTCCCGATGTCTTCGTCGAGAACGAGGCGCCTTCGGTGTTGCCCTTCGTGAGCTTGCGCAGTTCGCTGATCGCCACGCCCAGCTGCTGTTCCTGCGACATCTTGCGCTGGAGGGCCTGCTTCTCCTTCTGCGACAGCGAACGGATACTGGCCTTGGCGTTGCGGGCGTCGCGCTGGAGTTTTGCGCGCTGGGCCGAGAGGCTTCGTGTCACCGAGTCGAGCGACCGTTTGCGGAGGTCGAGCTCCTCCTTTTCGTGACGCACCTGAACGGTCAGTTCCTCGATGTCGCGCAGTTTGCGTTCGCGCAGCGAGGCGACTTCGCGCAGCGCGGTGATCTTGCGGGCTACGTCCGCGAAGTCGCGCGACGAAAAAAGGAAGGTCAAATAGTTGTTGTGCTTGTAGTTGCGGTATGCTTCGCGCACCATCTCCCCGTATTGCGCACGGTCGCGTTCGAGCGTCGCCGAGAGATTGCCGGCCACGCTGTCCGTGCGGGCTATCTCCTCGCGCAGCAGGCGGGCCTGCTTCTCGGTTTCGTCGAGCAGCTGGTTCCGGGAGTCGATCTGACGCGCCAGACGGCGGACCCGCTCTTCGGTGGCCGAGCGGCCCTTTTGGAGCTTGGAGATCTCTTGCTCCTCGGAGGCGATCCGCTTTTCGAGGGCCGCGATGACCTTTTTCTGCGCCTCGATGCGGCTGTCGTGCTGGGCGGCGGCCGCAAAGACGAAGAGCAGGAAGACGAGGGTCAGTGTGCGGAAGGGTCTCATGGCGTGTTATTCGGCGGTTTTGGAGCTTTTGGCGGGCTGTTTCAGCCGCAGTTCGATCTGTCGGGCGTCGTAGCCCTTTTCGAGGGCGCGTTTCCAGTAGATTTCGGCCATGAACTGTTCGCCCAGCTCGTGAAGGATGTCGCCGTAGTGGACCATCAGTTCGGGACTCTTCTGTCCGTCGAGCGCCACGGCCTTTTGCAGGACCTTCTTGGCTTCGTCCGTGCGTCCCAGCTTGAAAAGCACCCACGCATGGGTGTCCAGATAGGTCGGATTGTTGTCGGTGAGCGCCACCACGCGGCTCGACATCGAGAGGGCCCGTTCGAGATCGCGCTCCTCCAGCGAGAGGAAATAGGCGTAGTTGTTGAGCACCAAGGGGTTGTCGGGACGGTACGCGAGACTGCGCTCGTAAGCCTTGTAACACTCCTTCATGGCCTTGCGGTAGGGTCCCGAACGGCCCTCCTTTGCCGTGCGGCTCTCGTCCTGTTCGGAGATGCCCGCGGCGGCCTGCTGGTGCCACGTGTCGCCGATCATGCCCCAGATCACGCCCCGCAGCGAGTCGGTGTCGGCGTAGCGGAGCGACTCCTTGTAGGCTTTGACCGCCTGGCCGTACTGCTTCGAGCTGTTCATCACATGCCCTTTCGAGATGTGGAAATCGACCTTGTCGGGGAAGAGTTCCAGCGCCTTGCCGACGTATTTTTCCACCGAATCGGGGTGTTGCAGATAGGTTTCGATGTCGATCACCGTCCGGTAGAAGTCCTCCACGGGCGGACGGTCTCCGAGACGGCTCTTGTAGAGCGTAAGGGCCTGTTCCAGTTCGCCCGAGGCGATCAGGTGGTTGGCGTAGAGCTCCACGACGCGCCGATCCTCGGGATAGCGGATCGCCAGGATCGAGGCCAGGTCGTTCAGCTGGAAATAGTATTCGCGGTAGAAGCGCGTGTCGGAGGTGAACTGTTCGAATCGCTTGATCTTCGTTTCGAGCGGCAGGGCGTCCGAGAGAAACAGTTTCCGGGTGACGGCCAGCAGCGAGCGGTAATCCTGCCGTCCGGTGTGGAAATCGGCCAGCGACATCAGCGTCTGTACGTTCGTGGAGTCGATCTGCAACGCCCGGCCGTACTCGGCGAGGGCCAGCGAGTCCTTGCCGTCGAGCCCGTAGAGGTCGGCCAGCACGACGTGGTGCTGCGCTTCGTAGGGCGCGGCTTCGACCATCGCACGGGCTTCGTCGATGGCTTTGCCGATCTGGTTCGTGGCCACCAGCATCTGCCGTTTCATGGCGCTCAGCAGCGGGATGCGTCCGAAACGCAGCTCTGCCGAATCGAGTGTCGCAAGGGCCATGAACGGCGACCGTTTCTGTTCGTAGAGGGCCGCCACGATGCGGTAGTTGTCCGGGTCC
>ULQV01053723.1_pt1 | contig 11136 bp, 7 predicted proteins | sample 1954851 | NCBI WGS metagenome assembly ULQV01 (sample SAMEA4835665, study PRJEB28245) | human gut metagenome | biome: gut microbiome; material: fecal sample | place: Denmark | collected 2008 | reverse complement strand
GCGGAGCTGCGGCCTGCCGATTCGCCTCGGGCGCATCGAAAATCTTCCGGCCATGACTGGGGGCGGGCCGGTTTTGCGGCCGTCCGAACATCCTTTCGGCATTGGCCGTCGTCGCTTCCGCGACCTCTTCCGGGGTCAGTCCCTTGATTTGGGCGACTTTTTCGCAGACGTAACGCACCCAGGCCGATTCGTTGCGCTCGCCCCGGTGAGGCGCGGGCGTCAGATAGGGACAGTCGGTTTCGAGCACGAGGTCCCGCAGCTCCATTTCGCCCGCGACCTCGGCCAGCCTGCTCTTTTTAAAGGTCACTACGCCGCCGATTCCGAAAACGAAATCGCCGCACTCCTTCAGTTTGCGATAGGTTTCGATTCCGTCGGAATAGGCGTGGAAAACGCCCCGGACGCCCCGGCCGCGGTATTCGCGCATGATGGTGACGGTTTCGGGCCAGGCGTCGCGCGTATGCACGGCGATCGGCAGTCCGTATTGCAGCGAAAGGTCGATCTGGCGGCGGAAGGCTTCGGCCTGCTCTTCCCGGAAGTCGCGGCTCCAGTAGAGGTCCAGCCCGATTTCGCCCACGGCGCAGAACCCCGCGATTCCCTCGGGCGGCGTCCGGAGGTAACTTTCGACCAGAGCGAGTTCGTCGCGCCAGCGGGGATTGTCGTTCACCGACGTGGGGTGCAGGCCCATCATCGGGATGCACCGCTGCGGGTGGCGGCGGCAAAGCCCGAACAGCCGTTCGTGGCTTTCGGAGTCGATGGCCGGGAGCAGCAGCTGCCCGACCCCTTCGGCCGCGGCGCGCGCCAAAGCCTCTTCGCGGTCGCGGTCGAACGCTTCGTCGTAAAGGTGTGAATGCGTATCTGTCAGTTTCATAGCTTCATATATCGGTTTCCGGGCAGCTGGCGCACGGCTCCTGCCAGCTCCAGACCCACGAGCAGCGTCGCCAGCTCGCCGGGATTCAGCCCCGTCAGCTCGCCGAGCGCCTCGACCGAAAGCGGGTCGTCCGTGCGGAAACAGCCCAGCAATCCCGCTTCGTCGGGTGTCAGTTCCGGTGTCGGGGGTTTTGCGCGCAGCGTTGCGGGATTCTCCCCGAGGTCCCACATCAGTTCGCGGATCACGTCGTCGGCTGTCAGCACCAACTGCGCTTTGCGGTTGCGGATCAGGTGGTTCGTCCCGGCCGACGCCCGGTCGGTGATGCGTCCCGGCACGGCCATCACCGTGCGGTCGTAGGAGTCGGCGCAGTGGGCCGTGAAAAGCGAACCGCCGCTGTCGGGCGACTCGACGACGATACACCCCGCGCTCAATCCTGCGATGATGCGGTTCCGCGCCAGGTAGAAGTTGCCGTTCTGTTTCGATTGCGAATGCAGTTCCGTGACCAGCGCACCCCCGCGGGCGAGTATGTCGCGCGCCACGTCCGTATGCTGGGCGGGCGTCACCCCGGGCAGGGGGTTGGCCACCACGGCGACGGTCGGTACGCCTGCTGCAAGCGCAGCGCGGTGCGCCGCAACGTCGATGCCGAACGCCAGCCCGCTGACCACCGAAAGCCCCGGTATGCGCTCTGCAAGCCCTTCCACCAGCCGGTTGCAGGCCGTCTGTCCGTAAGGGGTCGCCTCGCGTGTCCCGACGATGGAGATACAACGTGCCGAGAGGGCTTCGACGCAGCCCTTTATGTATATTACGTGGGGATAATCGGGGATTTCGCGCAGCAGCGCCGGGTATTCCGGGTCGGTGGAGGCGACGGCCGCAATGTTGTTGCGGCGACAGTGGGCGAGTTCCTTTTCGGCGGCCGGAAATCCCTTCCGGCGGACGATCTGCTGCGCCGTGTCGGGACGCAGGCCGGCTTTGGTGACGAGTTCATCGGCGGTGGCGGCGAAAATGCTCCGCGCATCGCCGAACAGCTCCAGCAGATGCACGGCTCCTTTTATACCGATGCCCGGAGTCATCTGAAGGGCAATATCTTCGATGGTCATAGCCGCGAATGAAAAATCGTTTTTGCAGATGATAAAGGTAGCGGTTTTTGGGAAATAACGGGAATTTATTCGGGAAATAATGCAAAGTTGGGCAGAAGTTTTGCAAAAATCAGAATTGTTCGTATATTTGCACTCCCGATGCGCTTGGAAATTAGTTCCGAACGCTCCCTGGGCCGGAGAGGGGCCGTTTTTCGGTTTGAGTTCCGGTTGTGTGAAAGGGAGCGGAGAGAGCTGATAGGGTTAGGTTGGTGTAGAGAGGGCGCAGCGGGAAAGATGATGGTCTGATGGCCGAGTGGCTAGGCAAAGGTCTGCAAAACCTTGTACAGCGGTTCGAATCCGCTTCAGACCTCACAGAGACCGCGTTGCAGATGTCTGCAACGCGGTTTTCGTTTGAATTTGTACGGTATTTGTACGGCAGCGGGCCGGTTTGCTGTTCGGCTCAACTGTTTTCCGACCACATTTCGCACTGCTCCATGATGGTGTTCAGTGCGTCCTCCTGCCCCTCGGGCGGATATTTGTACTTCTTGAGCAGTCGTTTGACCAGCCGGCGCATCCCGGCCCGGGCGCTCTCCTTCAGATTCCAGTCGATTGTCTTGTTTTTGCGCAGGGCATCGGTCAGTTCGTGTGTGATGGCCAGCAGTTGGTCGTTCGTGTAGAAGTCCCGCACGGCCTCGGGCTTGGTCAGTGCATCGTAGAAGGCCAGCTCCTCGGTCGTGAGGTGCAGCGCCTGGCCCGCCTTTTCGCCGTCGATGATCTCGCGGGCCGTCTTCAACAGCTCCTCGATTACCTCCTCGTTGGTCAGCATCCCCTTCAGGTAGTTGCTCATCGCCTGGGCAAGGATCTCCGAGAACTTTGCGGCCCGCACCGTGTTGGTCCGGCGGTAGAGCTGCACCTGCTCGGCAATTAACTTGCGCAACAGCTCCACGGCCAGATTCTTCTCCTTCATGCGGCCGATCTCCTCGAGGAACTTCGGGTCGAAGAGCGAAAACTCCTCCTGCACGTCCGAGAAGAGGTTGATGACTCCTTCGCTCTGAATGCTCTGCCGGAGCAGCTCGTTGATGCGTTCGTTGATCTCGCGGAATGAGATCTTGCCCTTGCCCTCGACGCGCGTCAACAGCGTGCGCACGGCCTCGAAATAGGCCGCTTCGAGCCGCTCTTCGCGGTCGGGCATACTCTGACACAGCGACAGCGCCTGCCGCAGCAGCAACGCCTCGCGGATGTAATCCTCCTTGACCTTCGCCCGCTCCGGAGCCTGCAGGAAGTCGGCGCCGCCGCTGATGGCCCGGGCACGTTCGAGGTCCGAATTGCCCCGGAATCCCGCGTAGTCGTAACCGTGCAGCAGGTCGCGGCACACCTCCAGCTTCTTCCGAAACTCCGGATAGGCCGTCTTGGCGATGTCGGGGTCGCCGTAGTTGCGGCGGTCGCGCAGCGTGTAGTCGTTCATCGCCTGCTTCAGGGCCGAGGCGATGCCGACGTAATCGACCACCAATCCGCCCTGCTTGTCGCCGAAGACGCGGTTCACGCGCGCAATGGCCTGCATGAGGTTGTGTCCTGCCATCGGCTTGTAGACATACATCGTCGCCAGCGAGGGAACATCGAACCCCGTCAGCCACATGTCCACCACGATGACAATCTTCAGCGGCCCGGCATTGTCCTTGAACCGCCGCTCCAGCTCCTTCTTGTGGGCGTCGTTGCCGATCACGGCCCGCCACTCCTCGGGGTCCTTGTTGCTCGAAGTCATCACCACGGCCAGCTTCTCGCTCCACGCCGGGCGCATCTCCAATATACGATGGTAAATCTTCATCGCAATCGGCCGCGAGTAGGCCACAATCATCGCCTTACCGGTCTGCTCCCACTGGCGGAACTCCTCGTAGTGCTTCACGATATCCTCGCACAGCGACGCCACCGTCGCATCGGCCCCCAGAATCGAGTCGATACGCCCCAACTCGCGCTTGCTCTTCTCGATGGCGTACTCCTCGGCCTCCTCGGCCATCGCGTCGTACTCGGCATCAATGCGGCGCAGCGTCTCCTCGTCGAGGTGGAGGTTGACGACGCGGCTCTCGTAGAAGACCGGACGCGTGGCGCCGTCCTCCACGGCCTGCGTCATGTCGTAGACGTCGATGTAGTCGCCGAAGACCTCGCGCGTCGAGCGGTCTTTCTGCGCAATCGGGGTCCCCGTGAAGCCGATGTAGGTGGCATTCGGCAGGGCGTTGCGCACCAGCCGCGCCGCTCCCGTGCGCACACGCCCCGTGCGCGGGTCGATGTGCTCCTCCAGCCCGTACTGGCTGCGGTGCGCCTCGTCGACCATCACCACGATGTTGCGGCGTTCAGAGAGGGGTCCGTCGCCCTCCTCGAACTTCTGCATCGTCGAGAAGAAGATGCCGTTTGCCTCGCGCCCGGCCAGCAGCTCGCGCAGATGGGCGCGGCTCGAGGCCTGCACGGGCACCTGCCGCAAAAAATCGCTGCACTGCGCAAACTGACCGTACAGCTGCCCGTCGAGGTCGTTGCGGTCGGTCAGCACGACAATCGTCGGTGAGGCCATCGCTCGCTGCAACCGTTTGGCGAAGAAGACCATCGACAGCGACTTGCCGCTTCCCTGCGTGTGCCAGAATACCCCGCCGCGACCGTCCCCCTCCGCTGCGCGGAGCGTCGAATCGACAGCCTTGCGCACGGCGTAGAACTGATGGTAGGCGCTCAATATCTTGATGTCTTGCCCGTCCTTCTCCGCGCAGCAGATGAAGCCGCCGAGCAGCTCGATGAAGAGGCTCTTCTCGAACATCTCGCGGAAGAGGACGTCGAAATTGGCGTAGTGCGCGTCCTCCAGCTTGCCGTCCACGGTCTTCCACTCCATGAATCGGTCCTCACCCGCCGTGATGGTCCCGGCCTTGGTCGTAGCCAGGTCGCTCATCACGCAGAAGGCGTTGTAGACGAACAGCGAGGGAATCTCCTGCATGTAGTTGCGCAGCTGGGCATAGGCCTCCGAGACGTCGGTCGCCTCGCGCGAGGGGGATTTCAGCTCGACGACCACCAGCGGCAACCCGTTGACGAAGACGACGATGTCGGCCCTGCGCACCGAACGCTCCTCGACCGTCCACTGGTTCGCGACCGTGAACCGGTTGCGCATCGGGAGGTCGTAATCCACCAGGCGCACCAGCCCGGCACGCTGTTCGCTTCCGTCGAAGTAGTTGACCGCCACGCCGTTCTGGAGCATGTCGGTGAACCGGGCGTTTTTGCGGGCGAGCGAACCGCTTTCGTGGGTGCGGATGCGTGCGATGGCCTCGTCGATGGCGGCGCGGGGGAGCGAGGGGTTTATGCGGACGAGGGCATCTTCGAGAATCTCCGGACAGAGGGGCTCTGCGAAGTCCCTCACGACATCGGGGCCGTAGAGGTACTCGTAACCGAGCAGGTCTCGGAATATTTCGAGGATGGCGTTTTCGAAATTGGCTTCGGTGAAGGGCATAATTATAAATTTCTCCAATTGTGTTCTACATCGAGTAGTGGAATTTGCTCAAGTAAAAAAGTTTGCGCATTTTGAGAGTATCTTTTATGTGTTTGACTATTTAGTTTTATTTCTTTATAAAATTCTGGATTATCTTGGAGGTGTAAATGATTTATAACCTTTAGCAATTTCGTTGTAGTAATATACGCAAAATGTTGTTGTATATTAGTTGTCATTGCTTTAAGACCTAAAGAATAAAAATCTAATTCGTTGACTCTTTTAACCGCAACGACTGCTGCATTAGGACTATTTTTGACTAATGTGACTTCTACATCGGCCTTTTTTGTTATTTTTAATGATATAGATGGACCGTCCCCTTCTCTGCTAAGTTGAATGCCTGCAACGCCCTTAAAAATTTCATTCCAACTGATACCACTTCGTAATTTATTGGCGATATTTCTAATTTCTGCATCGGATGGTTGCGTGTTTTTTTCGCCAGAAATGACAGCGTCCAAAATACATAAAGGCCGAATTTTTGAATAGGCTTCTGGTCCTCGCCTTGATCCGGGGTTCAATAGTTTTTTTATTTCTTTAGTTTCAAATCGAAATAACGCATCTATGTCTAATGGTGCTAATGTCGCTATAGGGAGAACTCTTTGAGGTAATCGATCAGATAATTTTATACCAAACACGTTATTGAGTATATCAGAGAATAATGTTACTCCCGATTGCATATGAACATATAATTGTTGCTCTGATATTTGTAAAATATAATGTTGTGCAGCATCTCGTAACCCATTGATCGCTTGAGCAACCAAGGCTTGCTCCTCTGTTAAGAATTTTATATTCCCATTAGAAACAGCGATTCGTAAACACGCATCAAAGCCAATAGTATTTTTATTGTTTCTCTTGTCGCGGATTTTCCCGTTGCGATGTATTATTGCAGCTTTTAGAATCATCTCAAAGCTATGATCTAATAGGATTAAAGCTCCGGTATGTCGACATTGCTCTTGTGGTCTATTAAATAATTCAATACTTAATATTAAAGAGTCCGTTGCTTTTTCAAGTAGCATTTTAACCTCTTTTTTCATAGCTTTTATTTATTTAAATTTCTCCGGCTATCAATTTGGGCAGCAGGGTGTCGCGCAGGGCGGAAAGGGTTTTGTTTTCAACGCAATTTTGAAGAATAGTTTTTATTGTTGGTAAAAACAACGTGCCGAATTCTTTGACTTTTTCGTTTTCGTTTGTGAAAATAGGTAACGATTCAATATCTTTCGTGTTTATTCCCGGAATTGCAGCCTTTCCTCCAATAGTATTAAGTTGGTTCATAATATATGGAGTTCGCATATAGAAATAGGCGAAAGTATTAAATCCTTTGTCGAAGAAATCCAAACAAAAGACATGTTCGTTTATATACATTTCTTTGTAAGGAAATCCCTCTCCAAAAATAGTAAAATTGGGTATAAAGTATCCCGGTTTGCCGCCGTCTTTATATATTAACAATTCGTATCCGTTTATTTTCCCCTTTTTCATTGTTGAGGCAAAATCCTCGGGAATGAATTTTGTTTTGGCGTAATCATATATGCCTAATCCTTTGATGTTTTCTGCGCCGATACTTGGAATCCCGTGTTCTGAAGCACCTCCTTTTGGTCGTTTCCCGCTTTCTATTTTATGAGGAATATTTCCGATATGCTCTATTTTCAGAGATGCAGGGATTTTGCCTAATTCGGAATCGACAAAGGGGCCGTCGCGGAAGGGTTCGAAATCCACAAACCACGACCGGAAGAGGGCCTGCGCCTGCGCCTCCAAATTCGCATTGATCCGCCGATTCAATTCGATTTTATCATCCAACGACCCCAAAATCCCCACAATCCGCCGCTGTGTGGATATGTCTGGGATATTTATGGACAGTTTCGAAAGCGTTTGTACAGATAGTCCAGGTTGTGCGGATTGTGCGGATAAATGCCCTAATTGCATTATCGATAATAAATACGCTAAATATCTTGTATCTGCTAATTCATTACCAACAATAACAACAGCATGTTCTGTCATATATGCTTCTCCGGAGAAGAATCTGACATTGCCGCAATATGCTCCTTGTCGGCCGACAACAGCGCATACCCCGTTAAAATTAGAAGTGTTGGTATAGCCTCTAATGCCATTGCCTCCTATTACAGGATATTCTCCGGTCGTAGAAACTTCACTTGCGGGTATTCCTTTTCCGCTTTTTATGCGAGAACAGAGGTCTCCCAGTCGATATGTTTTCCATTCGCTCATATTTCTAATCTAAAATGGTAGATCGTCTGGTTCAAAAGTGGTTTCTTGTTCTTGTTCAGTTTGTTTCGGATACTTCTTTTCATAGAAAGATATTAAAAACAAACCTATCGAAGAAACACTATTTACAATAAAATACGCATATAATGGATCATCAATTATATAATCTGTATCGGTTTTTCCATGGAATAAGGTTTTTTCACTTCTGATTCGTTCAATAGCCTGACATGCACTAAGCATAGATGATGCAATAGTTTTTATTTCAATGGGATTTCCTTCGGAAGAAAATTTAAACTCTTTTAAAATTTTTTGTGTTAAAGTGTATAGAGTATCATTCTCTTTCCATGCGATAGAAACTCTGTTGTCTTTGAGAATTTCTTTAATAATACTCTCTAACGCAGAATTCACAAGGCCAACCGCAGTGTCTGGATCAGTTTCAATGCATTTAAATGCCTTCTCAAAAGTTTGGCTCGCTGTTTTATAACTTGACTTTATTTCATTTCTAAAAACCGGGATTGATGGAATAAAATCGGGCGTTTCTATCCCTAAATCAATGGCAATTATTAAGAGCATTTCACCATCCATATTGTGTAATGTGGATAGTAAATCTATTATTGGATGATCGTTGTCTTTTGGGTTGTCTTTGAATTTGATAGAAAAATTTTCCCAATAGTCACTCCAATCATTGTTACACTCATGCCATTTTTGTATGTAGAATAAAACATTAGTATATGAACTATATTCCGTCCATATTGTGTCGGCTATTCTCTTAATTAAAGCCATTTGGTATTTTGGGGATATAGGCTCCATATTTTTATATCTTATACCCGATACTCTCCAACTGCCGGCGGATCTCCGCCTCCAGATCGTGCGACCGAGCGAACAAACCCGAAAGCTCGCCCGTCAGCCGCTCCATCTTCGCCGCGAAGGGTTCCGAATCCTCCGCCTGCGCCGCGATACCCACATAGCGCCCCGGCGTCAGAATAAAGTCCTGCGCCGCAATCTCCTCCGTCGTCGCCACGGCGCAGAAGCCCTGCTCCGCCTCCAGACGCCCCTCGGCATAGGCCCGGTAGGTGTCGGCGATGCGCTGGATGTCGCCCCGACGGGCCGGATCCTCCGACTCGCAGTCGGTCAGCTCGCGCAGCTTGCGCGTGACCATCGTCCCGAGGTTGCGCGCGTCGATGAAGAGCGTATGGCCCGGCTGCGTCTTGGCCTTGTTGAAGAACCAGATCGAGACGGGAATCTGCGTCGTATAAAAGAGCTGCGGAGGCATGGCCACGATGCAGTCCACCAGGTCGGCCTCGACCAATCGCCGCCGGATGTCACCCTCGCCGCCGCTCTGGCTCGAGAGCGAGCCGTTGGCCAGCACGACGCCCGCACGCCCCGTCGGGGCCAGATGGTGGATGATATGCTGAATCCACGCGAAGTTGGCGTTGCCGTTCGGCGGGGTTCCATACTTCCAGCGCACGTCGTCCGCGAGGCGGTCAGCGCCCCAGTCGCTGAGGTTGAAGGGCGGATTGGCCAGCACGAAGTCGGCCTTGAGCGTCGGGTGGCAGTCGTGGAAGAAGGTGTCGGCGTTGTACTGCCCCAGGTCGGCCTCGATACCCCGGATGGCGAGGTTCATCTGTGCCATCTTCCACGTCGTGGGGTTCGAATCCTGGCCGTAGACCGAGATGTTGTTGATGTTGCCAGCGTGGCTCTCGATGAAGCGCGCCGACTGCACGAACATCCCGCCCGAACCGCAGCAGGGGTCGTAGACACGCCCCCGGAAGGGTTGCAGCACCTGCACGAGGGTTTTGACCACGCACGCCGGGGTGTAGAATTCGCCGGCCAGCTTGCCCTCGGCCTCGGCGAAGCGCGAGAGACAGTATTCGTAGGTGCGGCCGAGGATGTCCTTCGAGTCGCCGTGCTGGTGCATGCGGATGTTGGTGAAGAGGTCGACGACCTCGCCCAGACGCCGTTTGTCGAGCTCGGGCCGTGCGAAGTTCTTCGGCAGGATGTCCTTCAGGCGCCGGTTTTCGCGCTCGATGGCCCGCATGGCGTTGTCGATGGCGGTGCCGATTTCGGGGGTGTGGGCCTGCGCGGCGATGGTCTCCCAGCGCGCCTCGGCGGGGACGTAGAAGATGTTCTCGGCGGTGTATTCGTCCTTGTCCTCCTCGAAGTCCTCGCCCTCGTCGACGAGCTGGCGGTATTTGGTCTCGAACTTGTCGGAAATGTATTTCAGGAAGATCAGACCCAGCACGACGGACTTGTATTCCGACGCGTCGATATTGCCGCGCATCTTGTCCGCCGCGCGCCAGATCTCCTTCTCGAAGCCGATATCGGCCGTATTCATGGTTGCCATAGGTGATTGGAAAGGAATATTTCGAGTAAAGATAGCGGTTTTTCGGGAAAGTCTGTGCAATTTTTCATACAAAAACGGTGCGGCGGCGGAGTGTTACCGTTTGAGGGTATGTTGTCGGATTACCGGACGTTCGGGGCGGACGGGGTAGCCCAGGCGGGTCATGAGTTCTACATACCGTTGGCGGAACCAGGCGTGTGCGGGTTGTCGGTCGATGAATAGCTGGAAGCCTCCGGGACCGTTCGGATCGCGTTGCAGGCGGATCTCGGTATTCGAGACGTCGAAGCGGCGCGAATACTCTCGCGTATAGAGTTCGCCCGATACATAGAGGGGTTTCATGGCGATGATCTCGCGGGCGCCCGACTCCGAGATTCCCATGTCGCGGCAGTATTCGCCCCAGCTGATGAGTGTCTGCGTGTCGGGCAGCCAGTGTTCGATGCGGTCGAGCTTCGCCTGCAGTTACTGTTCAGCCTGCTCATGCCGGACCTTCTCCTCGCGGTTGGCACGGTTCAGCGTTCCGATCTGTTCGTGCAGGGCGGCGTTCTCCGCGTTGAGGCGGTCGATCTCCTGCTGTTGCCGCTTGATACGCGAGGTGCCGATCATCGCCCCGATTCCCTCGACGATGTTCGACCCGACCTCTGCCGCGGCGTTTTTCAATCGGGCACCCTTCAGTTCGCCCTTCACGCTCTTCAACTCGGCCTCGGTGCGGTTCAGTTCGGCGCTCTTCTGCGCCTGGAGCGTGGCGGTCTGTTCGTATTCGGTGCGCACCTGCCGCTCCTGTTGTTTGAGCTGCTCGACAGCCTTCCGCTTCTGCTCTTCGAGACGGAGCAGCGCGTCGATGTTCTCCTGCAGATCCTGCTGCTGGGCAATGGCCTGTCGGTAGAACTCCTGCGTGGTGACGTGGCGCGCCTCCGAACCGTCGATGCCGCGCTCCAGTCCGTATTTGGACATTGCCGCGGCGTAGCTGTCCTGATACTGCTTGAGACGGACGCGCGACATGACATCATCGGCGCAGAGGCGGGGCCGTGCGGCGGATTTCGTGCGGTAGTGCCGTTTGCCGGGTGTTTCGGATGCGGCGGTGCGGGCCTTGCGGCGCTCGCCCGTGACGATCGGCACC
>ULQV01050809.1_pt1 | contig 11159 bp, 10 predicted proteins | sample 1954851 | NCBI WGS metagenome assembly ULQV01 (sample SAMEA4835665, study PRJEB28245) | human gut metagenome | biome: gut microbiome; material: fecal sample | place: Denmark | collected 2008 | reverse complement strand
GCCAGCTGCTGCGGCCCTGCCACAGCGTCCAGCATCCGCCTTGCGCCGATCAAGCAGTCTGCCCGCCGGATCGCCGCGCGGACCTCCTGCGTTTGAAGCGCCTCGCTTCCGGGGCCGATGCCGGCGATAAAAACCTCAGGATTCGGCGAGAAGCCGAACCGCGTGCAAAGGGCGGAAATGGTCTTGGATAAAGACAGCCCCTCTTCCTCCGGCGGCCGGCCGATCACGACCAGACGTGCGCCCGCGCTTTTGGCGGCGGATTCCTTTTCCTCAAACCCGCCCGGCGCGCCGCCGTCCTTCGTGACAAGATACTGCGCGCCGATGGTTCGGAGCATCGCGGCGTTCATGGCCTCAGAAAACGGGCCCTGCATCGCAAAAATGTGCGAGGCCGGGAGCCCTGCCTGCGCGCACGCATCCAGGGAAGACTGCAAGGGAAGCACGCGCGCCCAGACGCGCTCGGAAAAGCCGGGAAGCTGCGAAAATCCCGCCAGCTCCTTGCTGCCGGTTGTAAGCAGGATATTTCCCTCAGTTTCGGACAGAAACGCCGCCGCGTCCGAGACGGTCTCCACGTAGGTATGCTCCGGAGAAACGCCGGACGCGCCTCGCAGCAGCCGCCAGCGGAGCGTTCCCGTCTCCCGGCAGGCGCGCGCAATGCTTTTTGTGATGGACTGCGCATACGGGTGCGTCGCGTCAATGACGAGATCAAAGCGATGCTCCGTCAGAAGCGATACGATTTCGCCGACCGGGAGTCTCCTCGCCGAAACGCTGACATGTTCGGCCTCCGGCAGAAGCGTCTGGCCGTAGTCGGTCGCGACGCAGACCATCACGTCGCACGGCTGCCCGCTCAAAAACTCGGCGAGCTTCCGGCCCTCGGTCGTGCCGCCGAAAATACAGATTTTAGACATCGCGGTACCCTCTCGGCGTTACGAGATTGCCGGATAGCTCCTTCGCCGCGCTGTTTGCGATAAAGACTGTGCAGAACATGTCTGCCTGCGCGTCCCGGAGCTCTCCCAGCGTCAGGATCCGGCGGCTCTCGCCGTCTCGGCCGATATTGCGGACAATGCCGCAAAGGCGCGTCTCGGGCAGCACGCGAAGCAAAATTTCGCAAGCCCGTTTTAAATGCTCGGGCCGTCCGTGGCTCACGGGGTTGTAGATGGCGATCGAAAAATCCGCGCTCGCCGCGGCCAGCAGCCGCTTTTCGATCGTTTCCCACGGGGTCAGGCGGTCGGAAAGGCTGATGACGGCAAAATCGTGCGTTAGGGGCGCACCCAGCACCGCGCCGCCGCTGCATGCGGCCGTGAGCCCGGGAACTACTTCGATTTCCGGCTGGGCACATTCCCCGCGCAGCTCATAGACGAGCGCCGCCATGCCGTAAATGCCGCTGTCGCCCGAGCAGACGATGCACACCTGCCGGCCCTCCCGCGCCAGATCCAGCGCCAGCTGGCAGCGCTTTGCCTCCTGCGTCATGGGCGTTTCAAAAAGTGCCTTTCCGGGATAGCGGTCCTTGACGAGGTCGACATAGACCGGGTACCCAACGATTGCGTCGCAGGCAGCAAGCACGCGATCTGCGCGGATGGTCATATTTTCAAAATTACCGGGGCCGATGCCCACAACAAAAACCTTACCCAAAGTGTACCTCCCAATGCTCCAGCGCGACGGCGACAGTCACGCCGTCCATCGCAGTTTTTGAAACGAGCAGCTGCTCCGCACCCACCATGGCCGCCCGCTCGCAGACGTTATCCACGCCCGTAACGGACGCGACGAAGCTCGACGCTGTAAATTCCCCCGGCACGGCCTGCAAGGTCTGCGCGGGATAAAATGAGACCGACCAGCCGTTTTCCCGGCAGGCCATCAAAAGCCCCGGCTCGTCTTTTTTGAGATCGATCGAAAAAACGCCCGAGATGGCGCGAAGGTCCAGCCGGTTCTCCGCAAAAACGTGCCGGATGGCGGATGTAATTGCCGATGCGCAAACGCCTCTGCGGCAGCCGAGGCCGACGCGGAGCTTCTTTGGAATCAGGCGCAGCGTCTTCTGAAAGGGCTCGCGCACGTCGCAGCCGATGTAGACCCCAAGTGCGCCGGAACCGGCTTCGTATACGCCGCCGGGAAGGGGCGGGACGATCGGAAAGGCGCTTGCAAGCGGCAGGTCGCGCTCTAAAATTCCGGCAGCAAAGGCCTTTGCAAGCTGCATGTCGGAAATCGCGCAGCCCGTTCGCGCAGCAAATTCGTCAACGGCAAATTTTCTGTTCACATCCGTTGCCGTGGTGATGACAGGGTCTGCGCCGAGCACGCTTGATAGCCGGAGAGCCAGCCGGTTCGCGCCCCCGATGTGCCCGGAAAGAAGCGGAATCACGTGCCGCGCCCGCTCGTCGAGAACTAAAACGGCTGGGTCCGTCTTTTTATCGCGCACATACGGCGCGATTTCCCGGACGGCAATGCCGCACGCGCCGACGAAGATCAACGCATCCCTTCGGGAAAATTCCAGAGCGTAGACGGATGGTTCGATCGGCAAAAAGCCGGGCTCTTCCAAGCGCGCGAGCGTATAGAGCGCAAGCTCCGCGTCATGCAGAGCGCGGCTCACGCGCTTTGCCGTCTGGATTCCGGCCCTGCTGTAGGCAAAAACAGCCGCGTTCAAAGCGTTGCCTCGCGGAACTCGGTCGTAAAGGCGGGGTGGTAGAGAAGCGAGCGCATGTAATCGTCGCCCAAACAGCCGCCGACGATGATCAGGGACGTTTTTGTAAGACCGTTTTTCGTGACCGTCTCGTGGAGCGTTCCCACCGTGCAGCGGAAGATTTTTTCCTCCGGCCAGGTTGCTTTAAACACAACGGCAGCGGGCGTAGTTTCTGCATACCCTCCGGCTAGTAGCTCTTGCTGCAGGAGCTCTGTCAAAGATGTGCTCAGAAAGAGCACCATTGTCGCCTGATGGGCAGCAAGAGAGCGGATGGATTCGCGCTCGGGCACGGGCGTTTTGCCCGCGGCTCTTGTGATGATGACCGTCTGGCTGACGTTCGGGAGCGTATACTCCGCGCGAAGCGCGGCCGCCGCGCCGCAAAATGCGCTCACGCCGGGGCAGACATCGTAGGAAATTCCAAGCTCCTCCAGCCGGTCAAACTGCTCACGCACGGCACCATAGATGCTGGAGTCTCCGGTGTGGAGGCGGACGGTGGTTTTCTTTTCTTCCTCGGCCTTTTTTATAACAGAGATGACCTCCTCGAGCGTCATTTTTGCGCTGTTGTGGATTTCGCAGCCGTTTTTTGCATAGGACAAAAGCTCCGGGTTCACCAAAGACCCCGCGTAGATGATCACGTCCACCTCCTCGAGCAGGCGCTTTCCCCGCACAGTGATGAGATCGACCGCGCCGCTTCCGGCGCCGACAAAGTGTACCATAAATCATGCCTCCATTATCTTTTGCAGCAGAGCCTGCGCGCAGCTGGTCTGGCACAGGCGGCCATATTCCTTGGAAAAAACCATTGCGCCGATCTCCATTTCGCCGCATTTGTGCTGTAGGTGAAACTCAATGCGTCCGGCAAGGCGCGCAAGCACCGCGTCATATAGCTGCTCTTCTAGTAAAATGCGAAGCGCGTCGTCGCACATGACGCACGACAGCAGCTCCGAGACCTTTTCCGGCCGAAGACCAAGCGATGCTGCGTGCGCGGCGAGAAGCTCCATACGGCAGTCGCCGAATTTCGAGTGCGTGTTCCACATGCCGCCCGCCAGCTTCACGAGTTTTCCGATGTGGCCGATGAGAAGCGCGCCGTGAAAGCCCAGTTCCCGGCTTAATTCCAGCGCGTCGCCGATAAAATTGCTGGTCAGGACCGCCGTTCGGGGGTCGATGCCGATGGAATCCCGGATAAAATCCGCGCCGTAGTTCCCGGGCGTGAGCAGCACATACTCCGCGCCCAGTTCCCGCCGCTGCCGCAGCTCGACGCGGATGGTGTCTACAAGCGCCTGCTCGCTCATGGGCTCGACAATGCCAGTTGTGCCGAGAATCGAAATGCCGCCCACAATGCCGAGGCGGGGATTGAACGTTTTTTTCGCAAGCGCCTCGCCCTCCGGGACGGAAATGACGACGGAGACTCCGCCATCGTAGCCGCAGAGCGCGCAGACCTCGCGGACGTTTTCTTCGATCATCCGCCGGGGAACGGAGTTGATGGCCGCCGCGCCGACGGGCTGGTCAAGGCCGCGCTTTGTGACTCTGCCGACGCCCGTGCCGCCGTCGATCAAAACCCCGGGCGCATCCGTTTTCCGGACGCAGGCAAAGACGAGCGTGCCTCGGGTCGCGTCCGGGTCGTCTCCGCTGTCTTTTCGGATGGCGCAGGAGGCCTCGTCGGATGTGATTCTGATTTCCTCGACCGTCAGATGGAGCCGAATCCCTTTCGGCGTGAGAAGGTCGATGGTGTCCTTCGGCCTGCCGGTCAGAAGCATATAGGCCGCCGCCTTTGCCGCAGCCGCCGCGCACGAGCCGGTCGTGTAGCCGAGGCGGAGCTTTTTGCCGTCCTTTACGATGTATTCTTCCATGTTACCGCCGGATCTGATAGAGCATCGCGTTGCAGATGGCGGCGGCGACGTTGCTTCCGCCCTTGCGCCCGCGGGCGACGATATAGGGCGCGCGATTGCCTTCGATGATGAGCTCCTTGCTCTCCACGACGTTCACAAACCCGACCGGAACGCCGATGATGAGCGCGGGAGAAAGCTTTCCCTCCTCCATCAGATGCTCGAGGGAAATGAGCGCTGTCGGCGCGTTTCCGATGGCGAAGATGCAGGGCTTCGGAAGGGCTGCGGCCTTTTCCATCGACACAAGCGCTCGTGTCACGCCGCGCGATTTTGCTTCTGCCGCAACGTCAGGGTCTGCCATGAAGCAGTGCACTTCGCCGCCGAGGCTGGCCAAAATCGTCTTGTTGATCCCGGCCTTCGCCATTTGCGTATCGGTCACGATATCGCAGCCGCTTTTGAGCGCTTCAATGCCTGTTTTCACAGCGTGCGGGGAAAAGACGAGATTATCCGCGTAGTCAAAATCCGCGGTCGTGTGGATGGCGCGCTTGATGACAAGCTCGTTTTCGGGGTCAAGCTTGCGCGAGCCAAGAAGCTCTGTGATGATTTCGAAGCTGCGCGCTTCAATCTCCATGGGCTTGAGGTCTTTCAGCATGGCAGGATTCCTTTCTGCAAGCGTCCAGAAACCGGACGGCAAACGATGGGTTGGCGTAAAAATGAAAGTGCGGGAAGCCCGCATAGAGCGTTTTGGATGCGTGCGCGCACGGCCAGCTTCTGCCCGACAGCTTTTCAGCGAGAAAGTCTTCTCCGGGATGTTCTGCATCCCAATGGTGAAATTCGTGCGCGGGGATGGTTTCACCTGCGCGGCAGAGAAGGTTGTCCTTCTGCGCCGTGAGCGTCACATAGCCGAAGCGTGTGAGCTTTCCCGTGTCAAAGCAGCCCCCCTTCAGCGCGCCTGCCATCGGGAAGTCGCCGATGGCTTCGGTCAGGTACATAAACCCGCCACACTCGGCGATGCAGGGAAGACCGCCGGTGACAGCTTTGCGAACCGATTCGCGCATGGCTTCGTTTTGCGAGAGCGCTTCGGCGTAGAGCTCGGGGTAGCCGCCCGGAAGATAGAGCCCCTGAAGGTTTTCCGGGAGCGCTTCATCTTCCAGCGGGCTGAAATCGACAAGCTCCGCGCCGAGTTTTCTGAGAAGCGCTAAGCTGTCTTCATAGAAAAAGCAGAACGCCTTGTCCCGCGCAACGCCGATGCGCACGGGCACTCCGGGCTTTGGAAGCTCCGGCGGGGCGAAGGAAAGGGGAGGAGCGCTTTTTGCAATTTCCATCAGCGCGTCAAAATCGAGCGTCTGCTCCGCAGCCCGGGCAAGGCGCTGCATTTTTTCCTTGAGGTCTGACACCTCCTGCGCGGTCACGAGACCAAGGTGGCGGCTTTCGAGCGTGCAGTCCGGAAGACGCGGCAGATAGCCGCAGGCTTTAACGGGATATTGGCGTTCAAGCTCTGCAGCCAGCGCGCCGTAGCTCATGGCCGTGCAGCCGTTTAAGATCACGCCCTGTATGCCGCTTTCCGGCCGGAACTGCAAAAAGCCCTGGATCGCGGCAAGGACCGACAAGGCTGCGCCTCTGGCATTTACGACGAGAACGACGGGACTTTCTGTCTTTTGGGCAAGCTCGAAGGTGCTCGCGCGCGTGCTCGTAAGCCCGAGCCCGTCGTAGTAGCCCATCACACCCTCGATGACGGCAAGCTCACAGCCGCGGCTGTTTTCTGCGAGCAGACAGCGAAGCATGTTGTCGTCAAAGAAAAAGGGATCGAGGTTCGAGCTTTTCGCGCCGATGATCCGGCTGTGGAACATGGGGTCAATGTAGTCCGGGCCGCACTTTGCCGCGGCGACGCTGCATCCCCGGTTCACAAGCGCCTGCAAGATGGCGCAGGTGACGGTCGTTTTGCCGCAGCCGCTGTTGGTTCCGGCGAGAACGAGCCTCGGAAGCTGCGCGGTCATAGGGTCACACTCCTTGTACGATGATGGTGGCAAAATAGCTGAGGTTCTCCGGAAGCTCGCGCAGATCGCGGTATACCTGCTCGGTGGGAAGCCCGCAGTCGGCGACCAGCGCCGCGCGATCAAGAAGGCCGGCGCGCTCGAGTGCTTGGACCGTTTCATGGATGGCGGAGCCGGATTTCATGAGGACCTTCGTGCCGGGAAGCTGCAGCGCCCGGTCCAAATCCGCGCTCGCGGGGATGATGTGAAGCGGCGCGTCGATCTGGGTGAGGCTGCATCCGAGCCTTGCGGCCACGGCGGAGAAGCTCGTCACACCCGGTGCCATGACCGTCTGGAAGCCATCTTCCCGGATGCGCTCCAGAATATAATAGGCCGTGGCAAAAACGGACACGTCTCCGAGGTTCACCATGGCCACATCCAGACCCTTTTGCAGAAATGCCTCTATTTGCCGCGCGGCGGTCTGGTAGCTCTCCTCGCGAAGGGTGGGCTCGTGCGACATGGTAAAGCTGAGCGGCAGAATTTCCTTTTCCCGGAGGTCCAGCGCGCCTTGCGCAATGTCCAGCGCCAGCATCTGGCCGGATCTGGTTTGCGGCGCGGCAATCACCGGGCACTGTCTTAATAGGTTTACCGCCTGAAGCGTCAGAAGCTCCGGGTCTCCGGGCCCGACGCCGACGGCGTAAAAGGTTCCGTTTGTATCGTTCATAAACACCTCAGGGGACAAACTCCAGCGTGTCGAAGCACGCGTCATATTTGCCCGGTTCCATGTGATAAAGCTTTGCAATGTATTCGCGCGTAAAAATTTCCTCGGGCTTGCCGACTTTGTCGATCCGGTCACCCGCGACGCAGACGACGGTATCGGAAACGCGCGCGGCTAAGTCCAGCTCGTGAAGAGACATCAGAACAGCTAAGTTCTTTTCTCGCACCATGCGCCTGAGAATGGTCAAGAGCTCAAGCTTATAGCGGATATCGAGATAGCTTGTCGGCTCGTCGAGGACGATCAGCTCCGGCTGCTGGCAAAGCGCGCGGGCAAGCAGGATCCGCTGCCGCTGGCCGTCGCTGATGGCCTGAAAGGGTTTATCGGAAAAGTCCAGCGCGTCGACCTGGCGAAGACTGTCTTCTACGATTTTTTTGTCCTCCTCGCGCAGAATGCCGAGCCTTCCGGTGTAGGGGTACCGGCCGGAGCTGACGACGTCGCGGCAGGTCATGAGTTCGGGGTCCATGCGGGCAGTCATGACGATCGCCATGCGCTTTGCGGTATCCTGTCGGCTGCGTGCGCGCAGATCCTCGCCGTCGAGAAAGACCGCGCCCTCTATGGCGGGCAGCTGCGAGATGACGGTTTTAAGGATCGTCGATTTTCCCGAGCCGTTCGGGCCGATGAGCGTGACAATTTTGCCGCGCTGCACCGAAAGCGCAACGTCCCGGATGAGGGCCTTGCCGTCATAGCCGACGCTGAGGCCGGTTGTTTTCAGATAGTCGTTCATCCTTACGCCGCCTTTCTGTGGATCATCATGTAGATGACGATGGGCGCGCCAAAAATGGCGGTGACGGAGCTGATGCTGACCTCCGTGGGGGCAAAGGCCGTGCGCGCGATGAGGTCGCAGAAAAGGCAGAATACGCCGCCGCCCAAAAAGCAGGCCGGAAGCATGATCAGGGGCTCTGCCGAATGGAAGAGCGTTTTCATGAGGTGCGGGACGGCGATGCCGACAAAGGAGATGGGGCCGGCAAAGGCCGTCACGCAGGCGGAAAGGACGCTTGAAAGCAGAATGAGCGCCGCGCGGAAGGCCTTGAGGGGAACGCCAAGGTTCTGCGCATACACCTCGCCCAGCTGATAGGCGCGGATGGGCTTTGAGAGGAAAAACACGAGCACAAACGCCGCGCCGCAGACGATGGCCATGGTTCCGACATTCTCCCAGCTCATGCCGGAAAACGAGCCCATCGACCAGTTATGAAGGTTCACGATGTTGGAGTCGTCTGCGAAGGTGACAAGAAGATCGGTCGCCGCCGTGCAGATGTAGCCGATCATCACGCCGCAGATGACAAGCAGGCTCATCCGCTTGACCTTCTGCGAGACGGCGAGCACAAAGCCCATGGAACCCATCGCGCCCACAAAGTACGCGGCAATCAGCGCTGCCGACGACGAGACAAGCCCGCGGCTCAAAAGCAGGATCATGACGATCGACACGCAAAGCTTTGCGCCCGAGGAAATGCCGAGCACGAAGGGACCCGCGATGGGGTTGTGGAAAAATGTTTGCAGAAGATAGCCGGAGACAGACAACGCGCCTCCTAAAATAAGCGCGGAAAGAAGGCGCGGGAGCCTGATTTGAAGCAAAATCCGGCTCTGCGTGCCGTCGCCTCTGCCGCGCAGGATTTCCAATATTTCAGAGACGGGGAGCTTGACGCTTCCCGCGAGAACGTTCCAGATCAAAAAAACAAAAAGCAGCAGCAGGAGCAGCAGGAAGCTGCCCCATGTGCGTATCGTTCGGGTCTTTTCCATACTGCTCCTCCTTTGGCTGCGCAAATTATGACAGCTTCCGCAGAAAATGAAGGTTCTCTGCGGCTTTGTCCTGCAAAATCGCATGGACGTCAAGAATCAGATCGCCGAGCGCGAGCGATTCCTGATAAAAGTTTTTGGTGATGCACCAGACGGAGCCTTCCTGTACGGCTTTGCAGTCGGCAAGCAGCGGACTTTTTGTCAGCAGTTCGTCGATGGTTCTGATTTCGCCGTCGATGGTGCTGTTGTAGATCATGATATCCGCGTCGACAGCGGAGGCGTAGAACGATTCCATCTGAATCGTCATCGTGGACAGCGCGTTTTCCTCGCCGCTTTCGTCGAACGAAACATACTGCCCGCCCGCCATCGCGATGGCCTTTGCGATGTAGTCCCCCGATTTGCGGACATTGACCGCGCCGGAGGAATTGATGTAGAAAAATGCGACGGTTTGACCGCTTGCCTCCTGATCGAGAATGGGAGACAGCGCGGCAAGGAGCTCGTCATACTGCGAGCAGGCCAAGTCCTCTTTTCCGACCAGCGCGCCGTAGAGCTTGAGCCATTCGATTCTTCCGAGCGGGCTCGATTCATAGCTCGAGCGCTCGACCAGAACGGGAACGCCGGTCGTTTGCAGCTGCTCGATGACCTCCGGCGTGTGGTAGATCATCGTGTTTTCAATGGCGAGGTCGCAGCCGCTCTCCAAAATCGCCTCGTAGTCCGGCGCGGAATACTTCCCGGCGTAGCGCATGCTGCCCGCTTCCATTGCGGCCTTCGCGCTTTCGATGTACCAGTCGCCGGTTTTGAGGCCGCTGAGGGAAATCCGGTCGACCGCGTCCAGATGGTCAAAATAGTCCATTGCGGCGGACGCAACCAGATAGATATGAGAAAGCGGCTGGTGCAAAACGGTGACGCTCGCCGGTACGCCCTCCGGGGTCTCGGCGTTTTCTGCCACCAGAAGAAACTCCTGATCGCTTCCGATCGTGATGCGGGTATAATCGTCTCCCGCGTAGCTGACGGAAAACTGCGTGGCGTAAGAGAGCGGAAGCGTCCGGTCAAACGTCAGGTCGTTCCAGGAGACGGCGCTTTCCGAAATATCCGGCGTCTCCGGCTGTAAATCTGCTTGTTTTTCAGATGTACAGGCGCAAAGAAGCAGCAGGAGCGCCGCCGTCAGCATAAGACAAAGCTTTTTCATCCGGCGCTCGTCAGGCTCTCGGACGAGAAGTTCAGCGTGTACTCAATTTCATGGGGCGTGCTCATGGCGGTAGTGTCGCCGATGACGGTCAGATCCTTGTCAAAGGCTGCGACGGGAATTTCAAACGTCGAGCCGGGCTCGGTCGACAAAACCTCATACTTCACACCGTCGACGAGCATATAATCATATTTGCTGCTGCTCCAGACGACAGTCGCGACAGCCTTGCCGTCCGCAATTGTCAGCGTGACCGGAGAGGCAATATGGGCCTTGCCGGAGCCGCCCGCGAAGGCGACCTCCGCAGTATACGTGCCGTCGGCCAGACCGAGGTCGGAAACGGTTTTTCCTGCGTCTTCCATCGGGACGGGGTTCGAGACAGAGACCTTGTGATCGTACCACACGCCCTTTTTGCCGATGAGCGCGAGGTCAAACTCGGTATCGAGCGCGGGAACGGGAATATCGAAGCCGTAGACCTCGTCGGAAAGACCGTCGGAATAAGTGACAGTGTCGGTCGTGGGCTGAAGCAGTTCTGCGCCGTCGGTCTTCGCGTCCTCGGCAAGACCCGGGTAAAGGTTCAGAATCGTCTTGGAGACGAGGCTGACGTGGATGGTCATCTGGCCATCTTTAACGGTGAGCGTTCCCTTACCGTCGCAGGCCTCGTTCGCGTGGAACATGGAGCTGTCGGTGTTGAATTCCGCAGTATACACGCCGTCGGGAAGGGCGGGCTCTGCGGGCTCCTCCGTTTCTTCCTCAGCGGGCGTTTCTTCGGCTGGGGTTTCCTCGGCGGGCGCTTCTGCGGTTTCTTCCACGGGCTGTTCGGTTCCTTCTGTCTGGGATGCGGCGGGCTCGGCTTCCGCGGTCTTCTGCGCGCAGCCGGTCAAAACGGACGCCAGAAGCAAAACGGCCAGCATCAGGGCAAAAAGCTTTTTCATTTCGGTATCCTCCTGATAGCGCTTGGCTCCGGGACAGAATTCTGCCCCGGAGCGCATTTTTGGTG
>ULQV01023396.1_pt1 | contig 11160 bp, 10 predicted proteins | sample 1954851 | NCBI WGS metagenome assembly ULQV01 (sample SAMEA4835665, study PRJEB28245) | human gut metagenome | biome: gut microbiome; material: fecal sample | place: Denmark | collected 2008 | reverse complement strand
AGAGTCCCAGCCGGAGAGCGTAGAAGCCCTGCTGGATACCGTGGAGAACGAAGAACTGCTTCAGATTCTGTTATCAACTGATAAGAAAACTCTTCAGATGATTGTCCTGAAGATGATGGGATATGCACCAAAAGAGATCAGTCATCACATGGAACTGCCGGAGCAGACGGTTTATACAAGACTGCGGAGATTAAGGGAAAAGATCAAAAAGTCCATGAAATTTGAATAAAACAAAAGGTTCTCATCGGCTGACTATTAGAACGAACAGACAGGAGGATTGATACGATGGATGAGAAAGAAGTGTCCGAAATGCAGGAAGAAATGATGACGGTACTGGTAGTCGAGCCGATGAAGGCCCCCTATGTCAAGCACATCCCAAATGAGCTGGAGGATCTGCAGCAGGCGGTAGGCGGTGACATTGAAATGACCTATCCGTTTGATGATGAAGTTGGAATCCTTTTAAACGGCAATGGAAAATTTGAGGGATTGCCACTGAACCGGGCGTTATATGATGATCATGGACAGGTCTATGATGCGATAGCCGGGACTTTCCTTGTAGTAGGGCTGACAGAAGATGATTTTACTTCGCTGACACCGGAACAGATTGAAAAGTTTAAAGAAAAATACCAGTCACCGGAAATTTTTACTCTGTTTAACGGAGAACTCCATGTGATGAAGATGCCGCCGGAAGAAGAAAAAGAACAGAAAGAAAGCCGGAAGAACGATGCAAAACAAAAGAATCCGGCAAAGAAGAAAAACAGATCCGGGGATGCAAGATAAAATATTTTTTTGTGAAGTGAATAAAAAAATACACTGCCATCGGCTAGTAAGCAGAGGGACATCCCTCGGCTGTTCTTTGGCAAGTGAATATCGGCACTACAGGTACGTTCCCAACCGTAGAAGCGTGACAGTATGAGCGCCATGATTAAGTATAGGGTAAAGATTCTTAGACTTGGAGCGAGAAAGCATAGCTGTGAATAAGGCGGTGGCAGCCTTTCGCCAGGATCACGGATGGGGGATAATGATACACGTTACCAGCCAGAGAGCGGAAGATGGACTTCGGGTTGTAATCAGAAAGACCCCTAGGACATCTGTGAGCGGCGGCAGGCCAGCCGCCCGCCTGTAGTGTCCCCTTTCCCAGAAGAAATACAGGAATAGTTCCGGGGGTGCGAGGTCAAATGCGGAACAGCAAGATAAAAAAGAAATCAATGAAGAAGTGTGTCGTTGATATCAGATACCATGCGGCTGTAGGAGACTACAGCCGTATTCTTGTGGTATTAACGTCACATCAAGGGGAGAGAACAGATGGAAGAAACAAAAAGAAGTGGAATGAGCAAGGATCAATTCTGGAATCTGATTGAAAAAGCAAAGGAAGTGTGCGGCACCGATCTGGATGCTTCGGCAGTGTGGATCAAGCAGCAGCTCTTCTATATGACACCGGAGGATGTCCTCCAATTCCACAATCTTGTTTACAGTTACCGGGATGCGGCTTATAAGTACGGCTTATGGACAGCGGCAGGTATTATGATGGAAGCAGGGTGCAGTGATGACAGTTTTTCCGATTTTCGGATGTGGCTGATCGCCCAGGGAAAAGAAGTTTATCTGAATGCCTTAAAAGATCCGGATTCCCTTTCCGGCGTGACTCCGTATGGGTACTGTAGTTTTGAAGCGTTGGGATACATCTCATCGCAGGTCTACAGTGCCATGAAAGGGAAAAATATCTATCAGGACAGTACGGCAAGAATGCAGATGGAATGTTATGAGCAGGTGATCCGGGATATTGTGTACCATCCCATGATCGAGTATCCGCTGGAATTACCGGAAGCAATGGTGGTATATCCGAAACTCTGTGAATGCCATTTGTCCGAGCAGGTAAGGAAAGCTCCTCAGAAAGTAAGGACATGGAATGTTTCCCGGACGGATATCCGAAGGATGATGGCAAGAGCGAATGCTGCCATAAAGAAAATGCAGGAACAGGAACAGAATACACCGGAAGCGACCAGACCCGTCCGTAAGGGTACGGTAAGATAAGCTTTCTGGCAAGGAGAAGTAATGTGTTATAAAAATGAATATCAGAAAAGGGCACATGGCGAAGTGGAACAGATCTTTCGGGAGCTTCTCCCGGAAGCCGGGCTTCATGTAAGGGAAGAACAGATCCGTCTCTGCCATGAAATGCTGGATGCCCTTATGAAAAATGAAATCACGCTCTGTGATGCAGGAGTCGGCATCGGAAAGACCTATGCCTATCTGACAGCCTGCATCCTGATGCGGAAATATAGTGTACTGCATTCCGGTTATTCGGGATGTGACAGGCGGTCTGTAGTGGTATCCACTTCCAGTATCGCCTTACAGAAAGCCATCATAGAGGAATATGTTCCTTTCTTATCGGACGTACTGTTAAAAGCAGATCTGCTTCAGGGAGAGTTAAAAGCGGTTGTCCGCAAGGGAAAGGAACATTTTGTATGCGATTACAGGCTGGCCCAGAGATTAGAGGCAGTCCGGGACAAGAATAAAAATCAGGCACAGATGGAGGCATTGAAGTCCCTCCGGCATAACTTTGATTTAGATTCCGTACATAACCTGAGCGGTTTTGACCGCAGGCTGGTGTGCGTACCAAAATTCTGCCCTAGGGAGTGTCCGGGAAAAGTAGAATGCCGTTATCAGAAGCATCTGGATAGTTCCAGGAAAGAGGACATTTTTTTACAGATTTGCAATCACAATTATCTTCTGGCAGATGCCATGCACCGGGCAAATGGGTACCGGCCGCTTCTGGCAGATTACAGGGCTCTGGTTGTGGATGAGGCCCATAAACTCCCGGAAGCCGCCAGCCAGATGTATGGAAGAAGCATTGGAAGGGAAGATGTGCAGGAGATTGCTTACTTTTTAGGCAGAGAGCATAAAGGCACGGATGGAAAACGGCTGATGGAAGGGTTTTCTGCACTTCAGGCGGAGATCCGAAAGCATCGGAAAGATGGCACAGAGGACATGGCTGGAAAAGAAAGTTTTTATTTTCCGCCGGGAGCTGGCACAGCCTTAGCCCAGATGCAGGAAAGGCTTCAGCTTATGATCAAAAGGCTTGCCGGGAATATTCCTTACTGGATCTTTCGGCGGATGGAAGAGATGGAAGAGCTGTTCGGATGGTTTTTAAAGAACGACAAGCGATATATTTTGTTTTTACAGCAGGACAGCCGGGGACATTTAACCTTTATGGCAGTCAACCGGGAGATCCCGAAGTATCTGGATGCGACTTTATGGAGCCGGGGATTTCCGGCGATCTTAACCAGCGGCACCTTAAAAGCCGGGAACGGGTTTGCAAGAACCAGACAGATGACCGGGCTGGAAAAAGAAACGGGCGTCCGGGAGTGTGTGGCAGAATCCCCATTCTGTTACAAAGAGAACTGTCTGCTTTACATCCCGGAGCATTTAAGACCTATGAAAAAGGGAAGCAGGGAAGAGGCCGAGCAGCTTGCCGGGCAGATCCGTGATCTGGTGTGTTCCACTTACGGGCATACGCTGGTACTGTTCACATCTTATACCCTGATGGGAAATGTGCATCAGCTTTTGCGGGATCAGATCCCGTTCCCGATGGTGCAGGTATGGAGAAACTCCCAGGAAGAGATTGCACGGTTTAAGAAGATGGAGAATGCAGTGCTGTTCGCAGCCGGCTCCTGCTGGGAAGGTGTGGACTTTCCGGGGGACATGGTATCGTCTCTCATCATCGTAAAACTGCCATTTTCTGTTCCGGACCCCATCCATGAAGCACAAAAGGAGCAGTACCGATCCCTGGAATCCTACATCCAGACCATCGTAGTCCCGGATATGCAGAAGAAGCTGCGGCAGGGATTCGGCCGGGCAATCCGCACGGAGCAGGACACCTGCGTTGTGTCCATTTTGGATCACCGGACAGCAAAGAAAGGCAGGTATCGGAGTGATGTTCTGGAAGCACTGCCAAAGTGCCAGATGGCAGAACGGATCGAAGAAGTAGAAAATTTTATCCGAAGCCGGAAAGTGGAGCGGTACTATAGCTGAGAATATCCGTGGCGTTATTGGTTCTGCCCAGATCCGGGTAGCAGACAGGACAAAAAGTTTAGTGGTATTTCAGGGGCGGTTTGGAGCGAATTGGTGGTATTGGTGATAGCTTTATTGGCATGAGTTGGGTATACTGTGTATAGCGTTAGAGGAAAGGAGGCAGACAACATGAAGCGATATAAAGTGGAAATGCAGCGAGAAGGTTCCGTAAAATATTTCTTTATACGGGATATGGAAACACTGGAAATTGTGTTGCTGCCAAGCAAGTATCTAATGCATCAGGTGCGGGCAAACCGTTCCCCGAATACTATACGGAGAAATGCATTTGCCCTTGCCTACTACTGGGAATATCTGCTGGAAGAAGAACATGAAGCAGAAGATGTCTATGGAATGGATTACGAAACGCAATATGATTTTTTCGCAGAATATCTGAAATGGCTGAAAGCTGGGAAACATACCGACAATTTGGATAAAGAACCGCAGAATAAAACCTGTAACGCTTACTTAAAAGAAGTGTTCAGGTTTTATTCTTTTTTAGAAGTAGTCAGAAATAACGGTTCCTGCCTGTCGGTATTATCCTATAATCAGCCGATCACAAAGGCAAATGCCATCGGGGTCAGAAGAACCATCCGCTCCCGGTCATTTAAAGGATACTTAAAAGAAGAGGAACGAAACGTCCGGGCAGCCGAACGGAACGAAATCGTAACGATTTTAGAAGCCTGTACAAACTGCAGGGATCAGGTGTTGATCTTACTGACATCGGAACTGGGATTCCGCATCGGTGAAATTTTGGGAATTGATTATACCAAAGACATCGATTACGAAAACCATGAGATCCGGGTAGACTTCCGGGATGATAATGAAAACGATGCAAGAGCAAAAAATGCCGAAGAGCGAAGAGGACGGGTGAGCGATGATACCTTTGAATTCCTGCTTTATTATATCGGGGAATACTGGGACATCCTGCAAAAACAGGAATACCTGTTTATTAACATCAAAGGGGATACCATAGGGAAGCCGTTAAGAGTAGACAGCGTCTACGATATGTTTGAACGCATGGAGAAAAAGACTGGGATCAAGATCACACCGCACATGCTTCGAAGATATTATGCAAATACGAGGTGGGAAGCAGACTGGCCGCTGGAAATGGTCAGCCAGGCACTGGGACACAAGCATCTCGATACAACCATACGATATCTGAATGTTTTAGATGACAAGCTGAAAACAGCAAGTCAGGAATTTTACCACCGATATTCCAAACTTTACGGAGTAGAACAGTTTTTGGAAAGCAGGAGGTGAAGATAGATGCCGGCAAGAAGGGTGTTTGCTTGGGAGCCGGAAGAACAATGGACATCAAGTGAAGAACGGGAAAAGAAGATAGAAGAACTGAGCCGGGAATTAGATGAAAGCATGGACAGCAACTCTGGAAAAGGCTGTCTGAAAGCATACTTGGTAAAAAATGAAGTGTGGCATATAGCAGACATCGATTATGAGCTTAGAGTGGATTATCGGAAATATCTGAAAAGCACTTATTCTGATTCAGCAGTACGCAGTTATTTACGTGGAATGGATAAGGCAAAATTATATGCAATCAGAAAGCATGCCAATACGTTAAAAGGAAAGCAGGAGATAGCAAAGAATACAGATTTAATCCACGAACTGCTCTTTTTACCATATCACCCAAATCCGGCAATCGCAGAAAGATATGACTGCAAAGTTGCCATTGATAAATTAGTTTGGGATTTTCGTGTAAACGGCTCAGAGCTATGCAAGCGTCAGCTTTTAGAAATTATCGAAGATGTCGTACTGCGTGACATAATGCTGAGAGAATGCACAATGCGGTTAAACGGTTTGAAGGTGGTATATCAATTTTGTATGCAGGAACATATTGAGGATTTAAGATATATTACACAGGTACAGGCCGATAAACTTGAAAAATATGCAGATACGGCATATGCAAAAGAGCTTGCAGAAAGAGAACTCCGAGAATGTCAGAAATATCTTTTCTGCCATGCCAAGAATATTTTATGGGATTCAACAGTCTGGTATTTGGAAAGACTGCATCTGGAACAATATAGAGTCAACCCATCCAATCCTGTGAAAAAATTTTCCTTTATGGGCATAGAAAAAAGAGAGAACCGGGAAATTTTGCAGGAATACATGAAATACTGTCTGGGCGTTACACATTTGGCAATGAGTGGCATACAAGCCGAATTCTACAGGATTCTGGCATTTGTCATGTGGATGGAAAAAGAAACCGCGATGGAGCTGAAACTTGCATCAGAAACCGAAATAAAAAAATATTTCCAGATAATTGAGTTAAAAGAAGCTTCTTATTTTAATGATATTGTTATAGCAATCTATCAGCTATATGAATATCTGCAGACGAAAGAAATCATAGACAGGATACCATTTCGTTATGAGTATTATTTGAAAAAAGAAATACATTGTCATAATAACCGAAGCGTAGAGATGGAAATATATGAGAGGATTCTGAGAGAATTAAAAAATTTCCCTGAAATTCCAAGATTGATCCTTTTACATTCTATGCTGATTGGACTAAGGATCAGTGAAGTATGCACCCTGAAAGGGGATGCTTATTCCTGGCAGGGAAGAGATGCGTGGATACAGGTTTATCAGATGAAAATGCGAACATACAAAAGAGTACCGATTCCAGATGTTCTTTATAAGATTATGAAAAGATATTTGGAAAAATATCATATTGGAAGTGAGGATTATGTTTTTCAAAACAAACGGGGAGGGGCATATCAGTATGGTTCGTTTAAGTGGCAAATGAAAGAACTGTTTAATAAGAGGCAGGATATTTTCAAAGGGTATGATTTTAAATCACATGATTTCCGCCATACGATAGCGACTCTGTTATATGATGACGAAGTCCCTCTTCAGAGTATCCGGGACTATCTGGGACATGATTATGAAGAGATGACACAGCAGTATGTGGATTTTATGCCAAAGAAAATTTCAGCAGCGAATCAGGAGTTTTTCAAGAAAGGAGAAAACAGCCTGGCATCAGGAATCAAGAAGTGCAAACGTGGAAAATAAATTTTACATAAAAAAATTGGACTCCTATGAGAAAGCAAGTGAAATTTCAAAAATACGAATGGGAACAGAACCTTCGTATGACCTTGATTTACTGCCGTCTGTACAGATGCAGAAAGAAATGAGGAAGTTCCTGAAATACAGAGGACAACAGCTTGGGGCGGAAAAATTTTATACTGAGAGAAGATTTTACCATCATTTATGTAAAATGCTGCAAACCAGAAGAGACAGACCGGAAAGTTTTTTGGACTGGGACAAAGAAAAATGGAAGCAGCAGATGAAAATATGGCTTTTACAGCAGGGATTGCCCCTGACAGAAATTTCAAAATCCCATTGTGGGAATGAAACAGTATCACAGGCAAAGACATTACACTATATTGACCGATTAATAGATTATTTCCTTGATTTAAGAGATGCTGATGTAGATGAGATGACAAAGGATGTCTGGCAACTTGAAAAACTTGATATACAAGTGAAACAGGATCTGACGCGCACGACCAGAATTATAAATTTTAAGGAAATCTCCCAACAGGATCTCAGAGAGGAAGTAAAAAAGGCAATTTATTTTCAACTGAAAACAGAAAGCATCGGTACTGTAAAAAAAGAAATGACTGCCATTCGAAGGTTTTCAAGATATCTGAAGGAAAACAATAAAGAAGTAGATTCCTGCTCAAAGCTGGACAGGAAAATCATGGAAGAGTATTTGATATACATGAAAACAGAAGATACCGGGACAAAAAGATATCGGGCGGAGCTGACGAGACTGCGGGCATTGCTGAATATGGTAGCTGACGTCTATCAATATCCGCAGGTAAAGGATTTAATTTTGAATCGGGATATTCCACCAGATATAAGGGGAGAAATCAAAATTTATTCCGATCAGGAATTAAAGCGATTTAATGCTTTCCTTACGAAAGTGGATGTGCAGACGGCGAGACTTATGCTTATTCATCAAATGCTTGGAACAAGAATGTCAGATACACTGACACTCAGGACAGACTGCCTGATTGAAAAAGACGGTGAAACCATAATACAGATTCACCAAATGAAAACACATTTTTATGAAAAACCGATTAGTCAGGAACTGGCTGCCTTAATAAAGGAAGCGATTCGATACAGAGAAAAGGAGCACGGAAAAGGTAAATACATTTTTACAAGTTTAAGTGATCCTTCAAAACCAATGAAATATGCTACAGTCCAGCAAAAAATTACAGATAAAATATATCAGGAAAATCTCCGAGATGATAAGGGAGAATATTTTGGATTCGGTTCTCACATGTATCGGCATATTTATGGCATGAAGCTTGCCGAGATGCATGTGGATGACTGGACAATCGCAAGACTACTGGGGCATAGAAGCCTGAGAAATGTAAAGTATTACAGAAAGATGAGCAACAAAATACTGGCAGATGATACACGAAAAACAAGAAACCGATTATCTAAGATGGTACTGGAATGTCTGGAAGGATGGGAGGAAGAATATGAACAAATACGATTCGATGATAGCCTGCAATAAAAAAGCCAGTGAAGAAAAAGTAAACAGGGCAGTGACAGAAATCAGGCAGATGCTGACAGAACGGGAAAAAGTGACGGTCCCAAAACTGACAAAGAGGACAGGATTGTCCAGAGGATTCTTTTATAAGAATGAAACGGTCAGAAAAGAAATGGATCGTGCTCTGGAGCAGCAGGCAGGAATGATAGACCCCAAAAGATACATAGGTGACATTGTACTGAAGAATCGGATCAATGTATTAGAAGAACAGATCCGGGAGCTGAAACGTGAAAAAGAGCAAATGGAAAAAGAAAATGTAAGATTGAGAAAAGCCTTAAACAAGAAAGACCTGAACGTATTAAAAACTTTATAATCTGAATTAGAAAATAATCTGCAACGACCGGGAAGAATTTCCCGGTTGTTGTGGTTGGAATATAAAAGTGTAGATAACAAAAGGTGTGCATAAATTGTATTTATGATATACTTATCGATAAGTTAAATTCGAAGAAAGAGGATGATAGAAGATGGAAAATCCGTTTGAATTTCATGAAGAAGATACAATTATTGCATGCGTAGGTGACAATGGGGGAACTACCGATGAGGATATAAGAAATGGGTTCAAGCGTACCGTTGAACTTCTGACGGAATCATTGAAAACAGGTTCCGAAGTTGAAGATCTGTTAGTATATCCTATCGTTTATAACGCCAGACACAGTATTGAGCTATCTTTGAAGATTGTCATAAAAATGTTATGGCGAATAGAGGAAAAGAAAGGGATATGTTATTCTGAGTAAGTCTTAAAGGAAAGAAAAAAAGAATTACACACGCATAGTATTGAATGCCTATATAAATTAGCATGTGATAAGAAGAATATTGACAGAAGAATTCCTGCATATTTTGAGAATATAGAAGATATGATTTACTTTTATTATTTCGATGAAGAGGGGGATGCCTTCAAATATGAACTAAATAAAGAAGATGAACCACATATGATAAAAAACAAAATTTCTCATGTAAGTATTGAATTGTTAGAAACAGAATTTAAGGAAGTAATGAAAAAATTTGATGATTTGATATATTTTCTGGATAATTGTATCTTTGAATATTCGCTAGGAACATTTACCAAGAGCTTGTCGAGAGCAGATATATGGGATATTTCGAAGCGGCTTCCTGTATATGAAGAATGGAGAACAGAGAAATTCAAAGAAGTCAAAGATGAGATTAAGCAAGAATATCATCTCGGAAGTAAAGAATTTTCAGATGCTGTAAATCTAATTAAGGAAAATAGAGAGTTTTCGGTAAATATTGGATGCGAGAAAGTATTCGGGTCAATTACAGAAAATGAATTAAAAGAATACGCTTCATTGGTTAGATACTATTCTGAAAAAAGTAAATCTGACAACAAGGGTAAAGAGATAGGGTTCGATTTACGCAAAATACAAAAGAATGGGGAGATTTTGAAAAAATATTTATCCAGCATTTCTATGAATACATTAAATACACTATTATGTTTTAGTGAGATGAGTAATAGTTTCTTAGCGGTTGAACATTTGGAAGAGGTTCATGATGACATAGTCTCTAAGGCGTTTGACGGAACATATCTCATAAGAAAACTAAAACAAAGAAATATATGTTTAAGAATCTTATATGGAATGAAAAAGTGTGGACAGGTGACTTATGCAAAACAGTTGAGTGCTGCACTGGAACAAGAAGGAGTAGAGCTAACGCTTTGAGAACAATAGTGAACACGATACACTCGTGTCTCTGACGTTAAAGCCAGTGTTTTAGAGGGCTGGGAGAGGGATGCCCAATTTTATGGATGAACCCACCAGCGGCCTTGACCCGGTGAGCCGCGACGAGTTGACGGAGCTGCTGCGCCGGGTGGTGGCGGATGGTACGCGCAGCGTGCTGTTCTCTACTCACATCACCTCCGATCTGGAGAAGTGTGCCACCCACATTGCCTTTATCAAGGACGGCGAGCTGCAATATACCGGTTCTCTGGACGATTTCCGCACCCACTACAAGGACGTGGGCGCTACGCTGGAGGATATCATCGTGCACGTGGAAAGGAGGCCGCTGGATGAAGACGCTATTATATAAGCAGCTGCGGCTGGTGTGCCATCCCATGACGCCGGTATTCTGCCTGTTCGGCTTCATGGTCATCATTCCAAACTACCCCTACACTGTCATCTTTTTCTATGTGATGCTGGGGCTGTTTTTCACCTTTCTGAATATGCGGGAGCAGAAGGACCTGTACTACACGGCGCTGCTGCCTGTTCCCAAACGGGACGCGGTGAAGGCCGGCTGTCTGTTCACGGCGCTGATCGAGCTGCTGTCGCTGGCGGTGCTGGTGCCCTGCGCCCTGCTGGCGGTCCGCTTGCAGCCGGGGAAGGACAACCTGGTAGGGCTGGATCCCAATCTGGCGCTGTTTGCCGCCGGGTTCCTGCTGTATGCGGTGTTCAATGCCGTTTTTCTGCCGTCGTTTTACGCGAACGGCTACAAGGTGGGCGTGGCATTTGTCAAGGCGATCATTCCCACCACGCTGGCGATGATCGTGTTTGAGGCGCTGCCCCATGTTC
>ULQV01004031.1_pt1 | contig 11371 bp, 14 predicted proteins | sample 1954851 | NCBI WGS metagenome assembly ULQV01 (sample SAMEA4835665, study PRJEB28245) | human gut metagenome | biome: gut microbiome; material: fecal sample | place: Denmark | collected 2008 | reverse complement strand
TCTCATTTTGGCTTGTACTATTTATATTCTAGCACCAGATAGAGTATTTTCAAGTGTTGGAACATTATATTTTTCAATAATTGACGAAACACCGGTAGTATTTACTTCTACATGATAGCAGAGATGTGAGTACATAATATAGCAGGTTCTAGCGTTGCCACCGATATGGTGAATTGCATCGGGCATCTCTGAATTATTCTCTTCCATAATTTTGTGATAAACGGCAGTAGTATCATCCAATTCACAATCATACAATTTGAGTTGATAATCGGTATTGTCAAATATTAGAAAACTATCACATGGTGGTATGTATGTAAATGCTGGAGTGGTTTGTGGAGCTGATACGTATGTAAAAATTGCTTTCAATTCGCAGGAAGAAAGGGAACCCTTTAAAATAGTACAAGTTGTTCCAGCATTTTCTTCTTCTCTATATAAGTCATCATATGAGAATTCTTGCTCTGAATCATCGAATTCATCATAATAATCATATTCTGTATCTACAAGATCGAGATCGTATGTGTATAGATAAAAATACCTATTATCTTGGCATGTAAAAATTCTGACATTTGAAAATAAGTTGGAAAGCCTTTTTTGCTTTGATAACTTGTAAGTTTTTTGAATGTCATACGCAATCTCAGGATGATGGGTATATATATAAACATTCGTGGTATCGCCAATGATAATTAGTTTTTTTGAATCTAGGGTAAAAGCAAAATCGCCAATTTTTTTATGTTTTTTAGGGAGTTGTATTTTGCATGCTTCATGTTTTTTACTATCAAGGTCATATACAATAACATAGGCTCCACCAGCGTCGGGATTAGCAGGCTGAATTTTTACAGCAAGCTGGTTTCCGTCTGGTGAAACTCTAATAAATCCCGTTGCACTATAGTCAGGATATTCGCTTTCTTCGGTAATATTGAAATGGGTAATTTGATTCCCGGATAGAACATCCCATACCTTTATCAGTTTGTCATTATCTATGGTAAAACATCTATTGCCGGCATATAAGCATTCTTCTACAGAATCAAGATGTTCTAGTGGCTCAAAAGAGTCTTCAGAAAGCTTGGAAAGACGAAAGGTAGCCGCTAAAATTTCGGTTTTTCCTTTTTTACTGCAAGTCATATTATGGAAATTGCATTCTCTTAGGTCGAGTTTATCAAAGCAAATTCCGGACAATTCACCTCTGCATGTATTAAAAGTATTTATTAGATTTTGTAATATTATTTTCAAAGAGGTGCTTCTTTCATGTTGGTGGTCTCTGCATAAGTCTAGAAGATCTGACAATAAATGCTGGTCATCAGATGTTGGCTGAGGCAATGACCAATTTTGAGTATTAGGATTCAAAATTGGTCGATTATGATGCTCTTGCAAAATCTGACCGATAGTTGCAGATTCTGATTGGTTCCAATATATTTCACTAATACATTTGTGTACACAGTCAATAGAGGATTCTTTACCATAATAAGGTAGAAGACGCATTACATTTATGTTCCACATTGCAGAAAAGTAATCCCTGAAATGATGATGAATAAAACTGTATCTATTATGGTCGCCATCTTTCGTACCTTTTGATTCAAATTCGTATACAATACTAAGATAATCATGGATACAGGAAATAATCATATCCTTTTCGTATGAATGAGTTAATGGTTGTAAGTTTCTAAGAGCTTTTCGGGCGTTGGTCAATTCAAAATTGAAATCCCTCAAGGGCATTTTAGATGTAGCCGCAAAAAGAAAATCTATTTCATTGATTGCATTATTAATACATTTCCTAAATTCTCGGCGCGACAAAGAAAAGGTATCGTTTTGTACATAATACCATCCTATGTAAGGTACAACGTAATCCAAAAGAAGCTCTGTAGTATATGGGCAATGCTCAAATGGATTATTATTTGCTTCAGATGCACGTTGCCTTATGTTATAGAAGTTGCCATCCTTGTGAAAAAAATTATATAGGATTTCACCGTATGTTTCAGGTACCTGCTCTCCGTAATCCTTTTTTGCGGAAAACATGCAAAGAAAAAGGGGAATGGTTAAGCACTTCATTAAATTCTTGTTTGCTATAATTTGTCCAATAAGAGAGTCTGTATACCCATTTAGGGATAAATGTTTTTTTATATCCGGTTCTTCAAGACCATTTAGGTGCACACGAGTAAAATTGCTGGCATAATAGGCAGATTGTGTGACCCGGCTAGTTGTTATAATTCGTACATTTGGCAATTTGCGGAGTTCGTTAATTTCATGACTAAGTGAGGCACGTATAGCTTCACCATTAGTTCCCATTCCTGTACTTACTTCATTGAAACCATCAAGGAGCAGTAGATATGCTTTGGGTTTGTTGTATGGATTTGTTCGAAACTCTGTTTCAATTTTATCCAAAAGAGAGCTATAATCACGATATTTATGTTCAGAACCTTGAATTGAGTCTGCAATGTATCTGGTTATAAAATTGGTCTTCTGATACCTATCATCATACCAATCTCCAATTTCTTTAGGGCAACGGTTTAATTCTATAAATATTGGAATAGGATTTGAGGAGATATATTCTTTCGGTTTTTTTTCTGAACCAAATGTTCTTTCAAGTACCTTTTGCATAAAGGTAGTTTTACCTATTCCACCTTCTCCAGTTATTGCAATATTGTCTAAAGTTGAATCGCAGATGTCATCAATTGTTTTTAAGTCATGGTTACTACTATCAAAATGAAAATCCATGATTTTGGGTTCTATATATCCTTTTGGAAGAAGTCGTTCAATTATGTTGAGTGCTGCAAAACGATTACCTTTTTTGTGGGAAATGAAATAGCTCTGTTGTGAACAATGCCATATGCGTTCACGTAAAAGACTTGTACTCCCAAAAACAAAAGAGATGTTTAGTTCGTAATTTTTAAAAAATGTTTCAGACTCACATTTGCCAAGCTTGCATTTTACGGAAGAATTATAGTTACCTATGAGTATGCATAAGGCAATAAGTGAGGCGAGTGAAACATCTGAAAAATAGTCATCGGTGTACTGATTGGCAATCTGTCTTTTATGTGTGTCCAAAACATATTTTGATTTTTGAATCCTATCAAGCAGCCTGCTATATAAGTTTTTCTTATTTTCAATCAAGGGAATATAGTTATATTCAATGTTACCTTGAAGCAAGTCAAAGCCATCAGGTGTTGTCAATTGTTTAGATAAAGAATCCTTAACAGCTCTGGCACCTGACAGGATATTTCTGAGACTGCTTTCTTCAGAATATATATCTTCTCCAGATTTTGGATCTTGAAATCCTTCAAATAGTTTTAAAAATATTTCATCGTCATTAAAGCCGTGAGAGTCAACTTTGCTTTTAAGTATGCGTAATAGTGTATGAAGAAACATATGGGTGTTACCTCCTTCAAAATGGTATAAAAATGGGACAAAAATGGTTTTGAGAAATATTTTGTGCCATAGTAAGCTTGGAGTATGACAACAGAGAATAGTCTCTGCTTGTTAATTATATCATGAGTGCGCATTCAGATAAATAAAAATGGAGAGGAATATAATTGATAGGATAAAAATATTGTTGCCATCGGAACAAGTTTATTGTACAATAAAGGAGAACAAATGTTCGACATTAGAGGTATGGTAGTAGCGTGGACTTCAGCGCGTCGGAACTTGCTACTGTATAAGCTGATTAATCAACGGCTTTGGTATCTTGCAAAGGTGACAATATTTCCCTTTTCCTTTCCAAGTACAAGATAATACGTTTTGTTTTGGAGGTGTACCTTATGCAGCAAATTGATTTTTATTATAAAGATTCTGTGTTGAATAAGATTGAGATTAGATGTAAAAATGGTCATTGTAACAGACTCTTTATGAATTATTATGTTACAGGTAATAATGTAGATTTGAATCTGGGAGGATTTGAACTTAAGTGTGAGAAGTGTAAAAGGGTTCTACGATTGAAGCATTACACGGAGCAGATGTTGATTGAACACTCTGAAAACGGAGTATTCAGAGTATAGATACAAATAACAATTAAATTATGGCACCACCTGATAAGGGCGGCACAATTGTGTGACAGCACCACGGACGCAGGGGAAAGAAACCAGTTAAGGACTGGACTTTCTCTTGCGTTCTTTTTTTGAAAAACAGGAGTAACTTTTCATCCTTATGCGTTTCTAATGCCAGAAAACGAAAGGATGAATGAAATATGTTTAGATATTATTATGATGCAAATAAGGTTGGGGCACAGATTAGGAAAATTAGAAAAGAAAATCATATGACACAAGAGGAATTGGCAGCGCAACTGGTACTATCTGTAGATAGTATTTCTAATTATGAGAATGGAAAAACGACCTGTATGCCTGAGCATATGATGCACATATGTGAAATCTTTAATGTGAGTATGGATTATTTCTATTTTGAGGAGAATATTAGTAAAGAATTGGAAGTACCGAATATGCTTACGGGTATTATGGAATTACTTAAGGAAGCAGGACAAGAAGATGTTGAAAGAGTTAAACAAATGATAAGATTGCTTTTGAAGAAGTAGTCTTATGACTACTTCTTCATTCGTTCACGCTGCTTTCTCTTTGCCATAAGAAGAGCGCATCGCTGTGAACAATATATCTTTCTTGAATTTCCTTTTGCTACTTCAAAGAATGAATTACATGTTGGATTTGCACAACGTTTTGTTTGCGAATTCGGTGAGAAAGATACCATTAACTCCATGTACATTGCTTCTAACAGGGATGATATTTTCCAGTCGTATTGAAGAATATTATTTTCATATCGAAGTTCTGGTGTGACGTTTGCTGTGTAGGAGTTAAAAAAATCCGATATACAGCAAAGTCCGGCTTGCTTGATTTGCTCATATGATAAATTTGTTTTTGACAATAATTCATCAGTAAGGTTGTTTGTAAAAAGGATTTGCTCATAGTCTTCTGATGTGGAAATCTCTGTTACTGTTAGTATTTCTTCTAGTATGTGAAGGTAATTTTGCCATGTACATTGATAAGCATCACTATATAAATCTTCTGAAAACTCACGAGTATAAAACCATTCTTCCTTATCAGCATTTATTGCAGCTGATAATTGTTCTATTATATCGGTTAGTGCTCCTTTGAAACATTCATTATAATCATGCATTGAAGGTAGGAACTTTGGGTCATAATATCTGGTTGCGTACATATTAAAAAGGACATTAAAACGTGCGGTTTCAGAGGTTTTAATTGGTATTTCCATATAACAAAGTAATAAAGGGAGTAGATTCAGAAGAATCTCGCATGATGATTCTGTGTCTATTCCATTTTTTATGCCCAGTAAGCATTTCATGGTTTTGATTTCATGTATGAAATCCTTCAATGGATAGCTATCGGGTGTGTAGTCCGGTACTACCTCAGAAAAGACAGATTTATATTCTTTAAAATAAATGTAGTTATTGGTGGCATTCCTTGTCAGTCTATTTGATTTAAGCAAGCCATAATGGGCACAAAACTCAATCATCTTTTCTGTATCATTTGTATTTAGTGCAGCAAATTCATAAGCAATAGAACCCTCTTCATAGGAATTCTGAGAGTATATTCTTTTTAGGTTTCCGGGATATATTGCAGTAATACAGTCTTTTGATGTAGCTCTGTCTGGCTTTATTGCATACATTCCTACGATGTTACTAAATGAAAAACCTCTATTTACAACCATTATGTGACCTCCTTAGCATGTCATATAAAAAAGTATATGTTCATATGACAGTTATAAGTATATCATAGAGGTATGACGAAGTTAAGAACATTCTTCGGAATCAAAACCGAGGAATATGCTTCCTGTCTATTTGATGAGAAGCTGATATAATAGAAGAAAACAAGTCAAAGGAGGAAGATGTGATGAAAGCATCGGATATTTATAAACAGATAATTAGAATAACAGGAGTGCCTGCGTCAGCCGAAGATAGCGTTACAAGAAATCTAAGGAATAAGATGACTTTTTTGCTGGAGCAGGTGGCCCTTCGAAATGTAGCAGACTTCAAGCATGGAAACAACATCATAATTCCGGATAATGATGCTCCAATTGTCAGAAATCTTATTATGTGTTCAATGGACGATGAGTATCCGTGGATTGTTGATTGGTTTAATGAAGCATTAGATTTGAATGATTCTTTTACCTGTGCAAGCTTATTTATGAGTGTCAAGGAACCGATTATGAGAGCTGGGATAACGGGAGAAACGGATTTCGTTACTGTAGATGAATGGATATCCGCTATTCAGGGATTGCTCAATGCCAATATGGCACAGCACACTATTAGATTAAAGAAGGCTATCGAAGAGTTCCGTACCAAAACGCTGGTAAAAAACAATACAGTAAATTGCGGCGATATTTACATAACGGATGATGCTGAAAATAGGTCATATGTTTCTAAGGCGAAAGAAAGAGATGTCAGATTGTCGGGTGAAATATTGGAGAGCATAGTTAGAGAATTGTATGTACAGGATGATTATTTTACAGTATTGAATCAAATTATTGATTTTATGGTTAAGGATGCAGAGAAAAAGGCTTTACCAGATATTGAAGCATATGCTTTGGCTAAGAATGTTACAGAATTTGATTCGGCGGTAGATTTAATTGATACAGAGGATGGGTCGATGGTATCAGAATATTACCCTTGGTTTAAGAAGGTGGCAAAGTTTATTGAAAGTCATCCAGAAGAAACGAAAGCAATTGAAGAAAAGACAAAAACTACGAATTTAAAGGAGTTCTTTGAGTAGCTTCATAAAATAGAAATTATATCAGGAAGGAGGTGTTGGCAGAGATGGCAGAGGTTGTTTATGATGCCAAGCAATTTGGTAAAAGATTACAGAAGCTTCGCAAAAGTAGGAAGATTACGCAGGCAGAACTCGCAGAGAAACTATTTTTATCAGAGGATACAATTTCAAATATTGAGAATGGTAAGACAACTTGTATGCCAGAGCATCTTACAAAGATATGTCAAATTTATAATGTCTCTGCCGATTACTTCTATTTCGATATGATGAAAGAACTGAATAATCCTTCAAATACAGATATGGATAGCATCATGGCTCTATTAGAAGGGCGAAGTGAGTTTGATATTACTAGAGCAAAACAGATGTTACAAATCTTATTTGCAAGTCCTGCAGCATAAAACCCCGAGTATCATTCGGGGTTTTTCTTATTTATCCGGAATACCATTCCATTAAATATTCCACTTTTTTATCTTAAAATTTAATCATGGTTAAGGCGATAAGCCAAGCCTAACACGAGAGTGTAGCGCGCAAAACTCTCCAATAAATATTTCATTTAAAGGAGAAAAAATATGAAGACAACAAACACAGCTTCTCCGAAGGAAGCAAACAAAGTATCAGGTAACAATTCAGGTAAGAACAAGGAAGCAAAATATGTAGCAATGGGCGTAGGCTTTGTGAAGACCCGTATGGAAGCATGGAAGGTTCAGAAGATTATTGATTCCATGGAAGATATCGCAGAATCATTGGATGTTGAACTTGTGGATGTAGTAGTTGATCGCTCGGGAAGCAGAGATATTGACCGTAAGGAAATAGATGCTGTCTATGAGTGGCTTGACGTTGCTCCAGTTCATCTTTTGATTGTAGAATCGCTTACTGATATCTCCGATGATGAGGATGACTTCAGAAGCTTCATGAGAGATATGGATGAGCGAGACATAATCATCATTTGTTTGCATGGACAGCAGATTATCATGCCGAGCTCTGCCAGAGATGATAGTGATTGCGAGGAGTAACGATGAAGAGAGGCTTTAGAAGGGGTAGAAATACCCTTTCCATGGAAAGCTGTCGATTTGTAACAACAGCAGCTGATACTGCGGTATATGCTGGCGATGGTAGTTACCTCGGATTGTATGAAACAGAGGATGCTGCTGTTGAAATGATTCGGCTGATGATTAGTGATTATTCAGATGGAGGTAGTGCTGATGAAATATGATGGTTGTGCAGTCGGTTCTATTCTTCGCAAGCTTAGAAACGACAGAAATGTGACTTTAGAACAGATGAGTGGAGATACGGGTATTAGCGTTTCAGCAATTAAGCAGTATGAACAGGGTGGCAGACAGATTAGTATTAGAAATCTTTATGTGTTGATTGATTTCTTTGGTGTTGATGCAAACACAATCTTAAATGTGTCTGAGCCTAATAAAGAGATATCCATTGACGAAAGACTTAAGCGTCTGGATAAGAAACAGAGAAACTATTTGAAGCAGACTTTTCTTTACATGGTAGACCATGTGAATGATATGGCTTCGTAAGGAGGATGACAGATGAGTAGAACAAAGAAAAGAAAGGTTTTCGAGTGTATTGAGTATCTGTCAGTAGAGGCTCCTTTAAATAAAGTAGACTATCTGGAGGATAAACAGAGCAAATACATTCGTGAGTATGTAAGGAATAAGGAGTACATGATTGTCGGAACTGAACGCAGACATGGTTTCTCGCAGGGAGATGTCAACCGTCAGTGGGCAAAGATTGTAGAGATGATTCGCAGAGGAAAGGTACAGGGGATAGTGGTTGCAAATATGGCAGCAGTAGCCGCGGATGTACCGGACGCATTTTATAAAGTAGGACAGGTTATCGAAGCCGGTGGAATTGTTGTATCGGTAGATGATGGTTTGCTTACACTTAAGATTGGAGGATTTGAAGATGGATGCTGTAAAGAAGAAAAAAACATATAAGAAATACAATAAATTTGATGTGGTATATGCAGATTTTGGGAGAAATCCTAATGGAGTTGAAGGAGGTGTGCGACCTGCAATCATAGTCTCGTGCGACGCTTCGAATCATGAGCATGCCCCTCAGATTTCAGTGGTGCCCCTTAGCACCAAACTTAAGGATATCCCGGTTCATGTGAAGATTGAACCAAGTGATGTCAGAGGATATCGTCTGAGAGATAAATCAGATTTTATGCCGGAGGATGCACAGACTCTTGCAAAGGGGTGTATCAGAGGAAAAAGCGGTTATATACCTAAGGACTCAGCAGTAAGAGAAAGTATTGATCGTGCTCTTATCATGCAGTTTGATCTTTTACCGGTAGCTAGAAAAATGGTTTTGGAAGAACTTGCAAAGGAGGATAAGGCGAATGGATAACAAGACAAAGAGAACAAATAACAAGAGATTTGTCAGATATCCTGAAGGTGCAGAAATGTATTCTATGGGAATTACTAAGTTTCAGGAACTAGAAAAGGATGCCGGGGCTTGTTATAAGATAAATCGTCTTGTGCTTGTTAATTTGGATATATTAGATGCGTATTTGGAGACATTTCATATAGAAGACGAGGATTTCTATAAATAGGATTAACAGAACCATATTATTATATGAAGAAACTCATTTTCAGTATATGGGGATGTGCTCTGGTGTGTGATGATTAGTTACATTTCTATGGAATAGGGATGTCTTCTTGTGTGCAATAAATAGATACAACAGGACAATTAGGTATGTATCCATGTGCAGGAATATAAAAGAGTTTACATGAAAGTGATTGACATTTTGTCGGACATAAAGTATAATGTGCACAGATGGAGGTATTTGAGATGGCAAAGATGGGAAGACCAAAAGTCGATAAACCAGCTGATAAGAAAGTAACGGTTCGATTCACTGAGGAAGAACATGAATTGCTAATTGAATACACCACAAAACATGACTTAACTATGACGCAAGTTGTCAAACTGGCAGTTATGGAGAAATTAACGGTTGACCAGAAATAGTGTAAACTCTTTTCTTTTGGAAAGGAGAACAGATGGCTTGTAGAAAAGATGGTAAGGGGCGTGTTCTTAGAAAGGGAGAGCACTACCGAAAATCAGATGGTAGATATTCATATATCTACACAGATCCGTTAGGGAAGCAGAGAACGATTTATGCGAAATCTCTGGTTACACTTCGGCAGAGGGAAGAGCAGTTAGTTAGAGACCAGATGGATGGACTCAATGTATATGTGGCTGGTTCGGCAGACGTGAACTTCTTGTTCGACAGATACATTTCAACGAAGACAGAACTTAGAAGTACAACCTATGCGAATTACAAATATACGTGGGATCATTTTATTAGGGACACATTCGGTAAAAAAAAGATTAAGGATGTTAAGTATTCAGATGTCTTATACTTCTATACTGATTTGGTAACTAACAAAGGTTTACAGATTAACACCTTAGAAAGTATCAATACGGTACTTAGACCAACATTTCAGCTGGCAGTACGTGACGATATTTTAAGAAAGAATCCCGTAGACGGAGCCTATACCGAAGTGAAAAAGAGAAATGGTGGAACAAAGAAGACTAGACGAGCACTTACGGTCGAGCAACAGAGAGCATTTATTGAATATGTTGCAAAGAATCCTTTCTTTTACCATTGGTATCCATTCTTTGTATTCTTGCTTGGTACAGGATGCAGAATTGGAGAGGCGATTGGAATAAGGTGGGATGACGTTGATATGAAGAAGCGCACAATTAGTATTAACCACAGCCTGACTTATTATGTAAGAAGAGAAGATTCAACAAAATGTGAGTTTCGAGTGTCAGAACCTAAGACCGCTGCAGGTGTAAGAACCATTCCGATGATGAAACCTGTATTTGAGGCTTTGAAGTCTGAATATGAACGCCAGGAAGAGGAAGGTTTCTGTATTGCGAATATTGATGGGATGACCAATTTTATTTTTACAAATAGATTTGGCAATCCGCATAACCCGCAGGCAGTGAATCGAGCTATTAAAAGAATCGTTGATGCACACAATGCAGAGGAAGAGGTTGCGGCTAAAAAGGAGAAGAGGGAACCGGTAATGATACCGAGATTCTCATGTCATATTTTTAGACACACATTTGCTTCAAGATTCTGCGAAAATGAAACAAACGTAAAAGTAATTCAAGAAGTCATGGGACATGCAGATGTTAGTACAACCATGAACATCTATGCTGAAGCAAATCCTGAGGTTACGAAAGAGGCTCTTGAGAAGCTGGCAAAAAATATGGATGTATTTTGAAACTAAATATGATATGATTAGAAAAGAGTCCTCTCTTAAGGGGGACTGAGAGTTTGACCAAAAAAATTGGAAATGACTAACTTTTGACCAAAAACCGACTGGGATTTGACTATTTTGGTGGTTCTTGGCGAAGAAAAGTCAAAAAGGAAATGAAGGAATGCGAACGAATGCGAATGAATTCAGAGCATGTGCTGAAACCTTCCCGACGATGAAGTCCCTCGGTGGTGTAAAATCCGAAAATGGTGTAAGTTCTAAAGAGGTTTCTACACCAAATTCAGAGCCTGAGAAAATTGATTTTTCTAAGGTAAAGGTTGAGCCTTTGTTTGAAGAAGATGTTGATTTTGATACATTCTCAAAGTCAGATTTCAGAGCTGTAAAGGTTAAAGAGTGTGTTGC
>ULQV01035631.1_pt1 | contig 11437 bp, 9 predicted proteins | sample 1954851 | NCBI WGS metagenome assembly ULQV01 (sample SAMEA4835665, study PRJEB28245) | human gut metagenome | biome: gut microbiome; material: fecal sample | place: Denmark | collected 2008 | reverse complement strand
CCCCAGCCGTTAAAACGGTTTTTCCGGAATAAAATTTCTTATTCCGTGGAAAATAAAGGGAGTCATCCCAACAAATCTTTAGAAAGGAGTTCATTGCATGCCTACTTTTAATCAGCTGGTCAAGCAGGGCCGGAAACAGGCTACCTACAAGTCCAATTCCCCCGCTATGCAGAAGGGCCTGAATACGCTGAAGAACAGGGAGACCAACCTGTCCTCCCCTCAGAAGCGTGGCGTCTGCACCGCCGTGAGAACTGCGACCCCCAAGAAGCCTAACTCCGCACTGCGCAAGATCGCCCGTGTCCGTCTGACCAACGGCTATGAGGTCACCGCCTACATTCCCGGTGTTGGTCACTCTCTGCAGGAGCACTCTGTGGTCATGATCCGTGGCGGCCGTGTCAAGGACCTGCCCGGCGTCCGTTACCACATCATCCGTGGTACGCTGGATACCCAGGGCGTCAACGGCCGTATGCAGGGCCGTTCCAAGTACGGTGCCAAGCGGCCCAAGAGCAAGTAATTCCCGCATGAAATGAGCTTTGCCGAAAAGGTTTTTATATAACTACCTCTTTGGCAGGCCGAACAACAGCCGCCGGGCTGTTGAGTACCTATGAAATCATATTTTTATGAAGGAGGGAAGCATAGTGCCCAGAAGAGGTAATGTTCCCAAGAGAGAGATCTTGCCCGATCCTATGTACAACTCCGTGCTGGTGACGAAGCTCGTCAACAGCATCATGTTGGACGGTAAAAAGGGCGTTGCCCAGAAGGTTGTCTACGGTGCCTTTGATATCATCAAGGAAAAGACCGAGAAGGAGCCTCTGGAAGTGTTCACCCAGGCTATGGAGAATATCATGCCCAGTCTGGAAGTCAAGGCCCGCCGTGTCGGCGGTGCCACCTATCAGGTCCCCATGGAGGTGCGTCCTGCCCGTCGTCAGACTCTGGGTCTGCGCTGGCTGACCGCATACTCCCGTGCTCGCAGCGAGCGCACCATGGCGGAGCGCCTGGCAGGCGAGATCATGGATGCTGCCAACAACACCGGCAGCGCTGTGAAGAAGCGTGAGGATACCCACAAGATGGCCGAATCCAACAAGGCATTCGCCCACTTCCGTTGGTAATCCCCGCAAAGAGAGAAAAAGGAGAACGGTATGCCGAGAAAGGTTACACTGGAAAATACAAGGAATATCGGCATCATGGCCCACATTGATGCAGGAAAGACCACCACGACCGAGCGTATTCTGTACTACACCGGCGTCAACTACAAGATCGGTGAAACGCACGAGGGTACGGCTACCATGGACTGGATGGAGCAGGAGCAGGAGCGTGGTATCACCATCACCTCCGCCGCTACCACCTGCTACTGGAAGGGTTCCAAGAACCAGTTTCCTCAGACCCGTATCAACATCATCGACACCCCCGGTCACGTGGACTTCACTGTGGAAGTGGAGCGTTCTCTGCGTGTGCTGGACGGTTCTGTCACCGTGATGTGCGCCAAAGGCGGTGTGGAGCCCCAGTCTGAGACGGTGTGGCGTCAGGCCGATCACTATCATGTTCCCCGGATGGTGTACGTCAATAAGATGGACATCACCGGCGCCGATTTCTATCACGTGCTGGACATGATCCATGATCGTCTGAAGTGCAACGCCGTGCCCATCCAGCTGCCCATCGGGAAGGAGGATACCTTCAAGGGTATCATCGATCTGGTGGAGATGGATGCTGATATCTACTACGATCAGCTGGGCAAGGATATGCGTGTGGAGCCCATCCCTGAGGACATGGTGGACTTGGCCAACGAGTATCGTGAGAAGCTGCTGGACGCCGTTTCCATGTTCGATGATGAGATCATGGAGATGTATCTGGAGGGTCAGGAGATCCCCGCTTCCAAGATCCGTGCCGCCATCCGTAAGGCCACGCTGGCTGTGGAAATGGTGCCTGTCACCTGCGGTTCTTCCTACCGCAACAAGGGCGTCCAGAAGCTGCTGGATGCCGTGGTGGACTATATGCCCGCTCCCACCGATATCGAGGCCATCAGGGGTGTCAACCCCAAGACCGAGGAGGAGGAGGACCGTCACGCTTCCGACGACGAGCCCTTCGCCGCACTGGCCTTCAAGATCATGACCGACCCATATGTGGGCCGTCTGAGCTTCTTCCGTGTGTACTCCGGTACGCTGAACACAGGTTCTGCGGTGCTCAATGCCACCAAGAACAAGCGTGAGCGTGTGGGTCGTCTGCTGCAGATGCACGCCAATCACCGTGAGGATCTGGAGACCGTCTATGCCGGCGACATCGCCGCCATGGTGGGCCTGAAGAACACCACCACGGGTGATACCCTGTGCGACGAGAAGAACCCCATCGTTCTGGAGTCCATGGAATTCCCCGAGCCTGTGATCCGCGTGGCCATCGAGCCCAAGACCAAGGCCGGTCAGGAGAAGATGGGCATCGCTCTGGCCAAGCTGGCCGAGGAGGATCCCACCTTCCGGGCCTACACCGACGAGGAGACGGGTCAGACCATCATCGCCGGTATGGGTGAGCTGCATCTGGAGATCATCGTGGACCGTCTGCTGCGTGAGTTCAAGGTAGAGGCCAATGTGGGCGCTCCTCAAGTGGCTTACAAGGAGACCGTCCGCAAGAAGGTCAACCACGAGACCAAGTACAAGCGCCAGAGCGGTGGTTCCGGCCAGTACGGTCACGTGAAGATCACGCTGGAGCCCAACGAGTCCGGCAAGGGCTACGAGTTTGTCAATGCCGTCGTGGGCGGCGCCATTCCCAAGGAGTATATCCCCGCCATCGACGCCGGTATTCAGGGCGCCATGCAGGCGGGCGTGCTGGCCGGCTATCCCGTGGTGGATGTGAAGGTCACGCTGTACGATGGTTCTTACCACGAGGTGGACTCCTCCGAAATGGCCTTTAAGATCGCCGGCTCCATGGCCTTTAAAGAGGCTATGCGTGAGGCGGATCCCGTCCTGCTGGAGCCCATCATGAAGGTGTGCGTTATCGTACCCGACGAGTATATGGGCGACGTCATCGGTGATCTGAATGCCCGCCGTGGCCAGATTCAGGGCTACGAGATGCGCTCCGGCGCCCAGCAGATCGATGCCTTTGTCCCCCTGTCCGAGATGTTCGGCTATGCTACCAACCTGCGCTCCCGCACCCAGGGCCGTGGCCAGTACACCATGGAACCCAGCCACTATGTGGAGCTGCCCAAGAGTCTGCAGGAGAAGCTGGTCAGCAAGCGCAGCGGCCATGAGGCGTAAATCCTAAATTTTAGGTTGCTTTTCTGCCGCAGATACTGTAAAATAGCAATGTCGAGCAAAACATTGCACTTTAAGAATTTGCAAAACTGTTAAGGAGGATCATTTCAAATGGCCAAGCAGAAATTTGAGAGAACCAAGCCCCATGTTAACATCGGCACCATCGGTCACATCGACCATGGTAAGACCACTCTGACCGCTGCCATCACCAAGTACCTGGCGCTGCAGGGCGGTGCTGAGTACACCGACTACTCTTCCATCGATAAGGCTCCCGAGGAGCGTGAGCGTGGTATCACCATCAACACCGCCCACGTCGAGTATGAGACCGCTAAGCGTCACTATGCTCACGTGGACTGCCCGGGCCACGCCGACTATATCAAGAACATGATCACCGGTGCTGCCCAGATGGACGGCGCCATCCTGGTCATCGCTGCCACCGACGGCCCCATGGCTCAGACTCGTGAGCACCTGCTGCTGGCCCGTCAGGTGAACGTGCCCTCTGTGCTGGTGTTCCTGAACAAGTGCGACCAGGTGGACGATGAGGAGCTGCTGGAGCTGGTGGAGATGGAGGTCCGTGAGCTGCTGGACTTCTACGGCTTCCCCGGCGATGACACCCCCATCATCCGTGGTTCTGCTCTGAACGCCCTGATCTCCGAGTCCACCGATCCCAATGCTCCTGAGTATGCCTGCATCAAGGAGCTGATGGACGCTGTTGACGAGTGGATCCCCACCCCCGACCGCAAGGAGGATATGCCCTTCCTGATGCCCGTCGAGGACGTGTTCACCATCTCCGGCCGTGGTACCGTTGCTACCGGTCGTGTGGAGCGTGGCGTGCTGAACCTGAACGAGAAGGTCGAGATCGTTGGTCTGTCCGACGAGAAGCGTGAGACCACCGTTACCGGTATCGAGATGTTCCACAAGCTGCTGGACTACGCTGAGGCTGGCGACAACATCGGCGCTCTGCTGCGTGGCGTGGCTAAGACCGAGATCGAGCGTGGTCAGGTTCTGTCCAAGCCCGGTTCCATTCATCCCCACACCAAGTTCGTTGGTCAGGTGTACGTTCTGACCAAGGACGAGGGTGGCCGTCACACCCCCTTCTTCAACAACTATCGTCCCCAGTTCTACTTCCGTACCACCGACGTGACCGGCATCATCTCCCTGCCCGAGGGCACTGAGATGTGCATGCCCGGCGATAACGTCGACATGAACGTGGAGCTGATCACCCCCATCGCTATCGAGACCGGTCTGCGTTTCGCTATCCGTGAGGGCGGCCGTACCGTCGGTTCCGGTGTTGTCATCGCCATCAACCAGGACTAATTGAACGAAGAACTGTGACCCCAACGGCACACCATCGGTGCAGCCAAGGGTGAAATAGTGTGAGATAAGGCGCAAGCGGAAACCGCTTGCGCCTTATTTTTATGCCGTTTAGGGAGATGCATTCCGATCGGAGGCGGCATCTTCTTACAAAGCGAAGAACTGAGCAATGCGGCGTGGGGGAGAGCGGGGTAGGAGAAAGTGCAGCAAGGGGTTCTAATAGGGACGAGATTCTATGGAGCGTGAAGGAGAGGCGTGTATTCTTTTAGGCCAGTGAGAAAAGGGCGGGCCGGTTGGGGGAAAGCATAAAGCGCGGAGGGCAGAGTTCGGTGTGTGATGTTTAGTATAAGATGCGTTTATCGTTCTGCGTAATAGAACGATAAACGAAAGAGGACGAGAGCAATGGTACCACTTTTGTATGCAAAAGTGTATGTCCACAGGAACTTTCTCTGAAACATACAAAACAAGAAAAGAAATATGTAAATAACGACAAAATGCGGCAGAGGATATTGACAAATGACCCATTTGGGAATAAAATACGGGCATCGACATTGTAGAACGGCGAACGGAAATATCCGCTTACCGATGCGGCGCAAGGGAGAAGGTGTCGCATGAGTAAGCGGGCAGAGAGCCTGCTGCAAGTCAGAGAGAAAATCTGAAAAGGAGAAAACACTATGTCTGCTGGAGTATTCATTCTGATTCTGGTAGTGGCGATCGCAGCTCTGGTGCTGATGATCGTCAAAGCAAAGATGCATCCCGTGCTGGCGCTGTTTATTGCTGCGCTGGGTACCGGTATCGCCCTGGGTTACGGCGTCACAGGTTCCGTGGATTACATCAGCAACGGTTTTGGCGGCACGCTGGGCAGCGTGGGCATCACCATCATCCTTGGCGCCATCATTTCCATGGCCATCGAGGATACCGGCGCCGCCAAGGTCATTGCAAACTTCTTTATCAAGCTGTTCCGTGGTAAGCGTATGGAGCTGGCTCCGGCCCTGACGGCCTTCATCATGTCTATCCCCGTTTTCGGCGATATCACCATGGTGCTGACGGCGCCCATCGCCTCTATGCTCTCCAAGCGTAAGCACATCTCCATGTCCACCATGGCTTCCTTCACCGGTCTGGGTCTGTTCCTGACCCACGGTCTGGTGCCTCCCACCCCCGGCATCCTGGCCATTGCGCTGATGTTCGGCAGCGATCTGGGTATGACCATCGTCTGGGGTCTGGTCATCAGCTTCGTGGGCTTCTTCGGCACCTACTTCCTGCTGCGGAAGTGGACGGAGAAGGAGTGGATCGAGCCCAATCCCGAGTTCGTCCGTGGCATGGAGGAGACCGATTCCGACAGCGTGGATGACATCCTCATCAAGGATCCCGGCCTGCCCCACACCGGTGAGGGCTTCCTGCCCCTGCTGCTGCCTGTGCTGCTGATCTCCGTGTCCTCCTTTGCTCAGATGTATGCCGCCGAGGGCAGCGCTATCTACACCATCTGCACCACCATCGGCAACAAGGTCATCGCTTTGTCCATCGGCCTGCTGTACTCCTTCTATCTGGGCTACAAGCAGCGCAAGATGGTGCTGGGCGTGTACGCCGACACCTACAATGAGCCCAAGGCAAAGCTGGGCGAGGTCATGCTCAACAAGTGGGTGGCCCGTGGCTTGGTGGTTTGCCTGTCTCCCCTGCTGATCACCGCTATGGGCGGCGCCTTCGGCAACGTACTGAAGAATTCCCCCGCTCTGGAGCCCCTGTCCAAGCTCATCGCTGACAGCCCCATCCCCGCTATTCTGGTGCCTTGGGCCATCGCCGCTATCATGATGACCTCCGTGGGTTCCATGACCACCGCCGGTATGACCGCAGCCGCCATCGTGCTGCCCATGATGCCCGATCTGGGCCTGTCTTCTCTGGCCGCCGTGCTGGCCATCGGCAGTGGCACCATGATGGGCAACCACTACAACAACTCCGGCTTCTGGGTCATGGGTCAGTTCTTCCACCTGAATACCAAGCAGGCCGTGAAGTACGTCACGGTACCCTGCGCCGTGGCTTCCGTGATCTGTCTGATCGCCGTGGTCATCCTTAACGCCGTAGGCGTCTTTGGCTGATCTCTGCGTAACTGAATCAAACGTGCATTCCCAGCCGGGGACGCTCCGTTCACCGGGGCGTCCCCAGCCGCTTTTTTCCGGGGGACCGGAACCATAGAAAGGAGAATCCTGTCATGAGCATGAACATCCGTTTTGACAACAAGGTGGCCGTCGTCACCGGCGGTACCGCCGGCATCGGCTTGGCCTGCGCCCAGCTGTTCGGCCAGCTGGGGGCCAAGGTGGCCATCTGCGGAACCAATCCCACGAAGCTGGCTGCAGCGCTGGAGGAACTGAAGGCGCAGGGCATCACCGCCTTCGGCGAGACCTGCGACGTGTCCGACGACGAGTCCCTGAAGGGTTTTGCCCGCCACGCCGAGGAAGCACTGGGCGGGCTGGACATCTGGGTCAGCAACGCCGGTGTCTATCCCCAGTACAGCATCATCGACACCCCGGAGAACGTCTGGGATAAGACGGTGGACACCAACATGAAGTCGGTGTATCTGGGCGCACGCATTGCGTATGAGGCCATGAAGGATAAGGGCGGCGTCATGCTGCTGGCCTCCTCCTTTGCGGCGGTGTTCCCCTCTGTGGGCAGCGGCGTGTATGCCGCCACCAAGTCCGCCGTAAAGTCCATGGTGAACACGCTGGCAGCGGAGCTGGCCCCCTACGGCATCCGAGTCAACGGGTATATCCCCGGCGTCATCGATACGGACATGACCCACGCACTTACCGTCAGCAACGGCGAGGCCATGAAGAGTGCCATCGCCATGCAGACCTTCGGTGAGCCCATGGATGTGGCGTGGGCGCTGGCATTTCTGGCATCGGACTATGCCCGCTATATCACCGGCACCACGCTGGAGATCAGCGGCGGCAAGATGGGCGTGCAGAACCCCGCCAAGGCGTGGAAGGATAAGGAAACCAGGGCGTAACGCACGAAAGGGAGGGATTTAGCATGAACGTACAGAATAAGGTCATCGTTATCACTGGCGGTGCAGGCGGCATCGGCTCGGCACAGGCGAAGCTGCTGGCCCGGAATGGGGCCGAGGTCTGGATCCTGGATCTGGTGCAGGAGAAGATCGACCAGCTGGTGGAGGAGCTGAAGCGTCAGGGCGGCAAGGCCCACGGCGCCGTGGCGGATGTCACCAGCGAGGAGGAGTGGAAGACCATCGTAGAGCGCATCGTCTCCGAGAGTGGACGGCTGGATGTGGTGGGGAACAACGCCGGCATCAACATCCGCAAGCCCATCGAGGAAATGGTGAAGGACGAGTGGATGAAGATGATGGAGGTCAATACCGCCAGCGTCTTTCTGGCCACCAAGTATGTTCTGCCGGTGATGCGGAAGCAGGGGGGCGGTGCCATCATCAACACCTCCTCCATCTGCGGCCTCATCGGCCACATGAACACTCCGGAGGCCTACACGGCCACCAAGGGCGCTATCACCCTGCTGACCAAGTCTGTGGCCGCCCGGTATGGCAAGGACAACATCCGCTGCAACTCCATCCATCCCGCCACCGTGGACACGCCCTTTGTGGCGGCTCTGATGGCGGACCCGGTGAAGAAGCAGGCCCGGCTCAACGAGATCCCGCTGGGCCGCCTGACCTCCGTGGAGGATGTGGCCAATGCGGTGCTGTATCTGGCCAGCGACGAGGCGTCCTTCCTCAACGGCGTGAACCTGCCCATCGACGGCGGCGTGACGTGCTATTAAAAAATTGCGGAAGGAGTGAATGGATCCTTCCGTGAGAGATTTGCCGTCTGCTGTGCGGCACTGAGGCAAAAGAAAGCGGAGGGGGAAACCATGTTTCCCCTCCGCTTTGTGAGACGATCGGTATACAGTTGGATCGCAGGACCCGTTACAGGAGGTCATCGGCGGGCTGATAGCCGTAAAGACTGCGGGAGATGTCGGCGGAGGCCTGCCTCAGATCGTCCAGCAGTCCACCCCGCAGGGCAGTGCGGACACGGGGGGTCATGCCGGAGATGCTGATGGAGCAGGAGACTTGCCCCGGTGCGGAGAACACCGGCACTGCCACGCAGGACAGACCCACCTCCACCTCCTCGTTGTCCATGGCGTAGCCGTCGGCCCGGATGTGCCGCAGCTCCGCCTGAAGCTGACGGGGGTCCACAATGGTGTTGAAGGTCAGGGCCTTCAGCGGTTCGGCGAGGATGTGCTGCTGCTCATCCTCCGGCATATAGGCCAGAATACACTTGCCCACGCCGGTGCAGTGGAGGTAGTTCTTGGTGCCGATCTGGGTGTTGATAGACAGCGACCGGCTGGACTCCACCTTGTCCACATAGATGACGCTGTCCCCTTGAGCCACGCCGCAGTGGGCGATCTCGCCGTATTTCAGGCTGATCTGCTCCAGATAGGGGTGGACGGTGCGGATGATGCTGTTCTGGACCTTGATGGTGTTGGAGAAGCTCAGCAGCTTCAGGCTCAGCACATACTTCTGGTTATCTGCGTTCTGCTGCAGGTAGCCCAGCGTGGTCAGGGTGTTGATGAGGCCGAAGGCGGTGCTCTTGTTCAGCTCCAGTGCATCAGCGATCTCCTTGACGCTGCGCTCTCCGCCGCCGCACTGTTGAAGGTATTCCAGAATGGAGAAGGCCCGCTCCACCGACTGGATGGTTTTTGTGGTTGCCATATCTTTTCCTTCCTTGTTCGTTCTGTATCATAGAACATTGCGAACCGATCTAATTCAGACCATTATAGACCTTCTTACAGATAAAGTCAACTAATACCGGAAAACAGTCAAGTTTTTTAGAAAAGCAGAAGATATCCTATTGACAAAAGGCACCATGGATTTTATAATATTTTCAGAATGATAAACGGCATTATAGAATAACAGCCAACCAAGCCGCAGCCTGCGGCCCGTAACATAAGAAAAAGAGATATGTCATATTTGAAGGAGGAAACACAATGGAAAACCGTAGTAAGGCGATCCTTGGCATGGAGGACAGCGCATTTGCCCGCTCACTGTTCAAGTCCATGGGCTACACGGACAGCGAACTGAAGGAGGGCAAGCCCCTGATCGGCATTGCCAACACCTGGAACACGCTGGTTCCCGGCCACTACAATCTGGACAAGGTGGCTGAGTATGTGAAGAACGGCATCTATGCCGCCGGCGGCACCGCTGTGGAGTTCGGCACCATCGCTGCCTGCGATGGTGTGGCACAGGGCCATGAGGGTATGCACTACATTCTGCCCTCCCGTGAGATCATCTGTGACTCCGTGGAGATCATGGCGCAGGCCCACCGGCTGGACGGTCTGGTGCTGCTGGCCTCCTGCGATAAGATCGTGCCTGCCATGCTGATGGCGGCGGCTCGTCTGGATATCCCCTGCATTGTCTGCGTGGGCGGTCCCATGCTGGGCGGCATCGAGTTCGACGGCCGTAAGTCCGACCTGACCTCCATCTCCGAGGCCCTGGGTATGCTGAAGGCCGGTAAGATCACCGAGTGCGAGTACAACTCTCTGGAGAACACCGCCTGTCCCGGCTGCGGCTCCTGTTCCTTCCTTGGCACCGCCAACACCATGTGCTGCGTGTCCGAGGCACTGGGCATGACCCTGCCCGGCGGCGCTCTGATCCCCGCTGCTTACGCTGGCCGTCTGCGCCACTCCTTCGAGTCCGGCCGTGCCATCGTGGAGCTGTGCAGGAAGGGCATCACCGCCCGCCAGATCCTCACCAAGGAGGCCATCCGCAACGCCATCAAGGTGACCATGGCCATCTGCGGCTCCACCAACGCCGTGCTGCATCTGCCCGCCATTGCCAACGAGGCGGAGCTGGATATGAACGTGCTGGAGGAGTTCGAGGCTCTCACCAAGACCACACCCCAGATCGCCAAGGTCAATCCCGCTGCCAAGCCGGAGATGGAGGCATTCTACCGGGCCGGCGGTATCCCCCGTGTCATGCAGCATCTGGGCGGCCTGCTGGATACCTCCGTCATGACCGTCAGCGGCAAGACGCTGGCCGAGAATCTGGCCGGCTACGTCTACGAGTATCCGGAGGATCCCACCATCATCAAGACGGTGGAGGAGCCCTTCTCCAAGACCGGCGGTGTGGCCGTTCTGCACGGCAACCTCTGTCCCCGTACCGCCGTGTCCAAGCCCGGCGCCATCGATCCCTCCATGCACCGCTTTGTGGGTAAGGCCAAGTGCTACAACAGCGAGGAGGAGGCCGAGGAGGCCATCCTGGGCGGCAAGATCCAGGCCGGCGACGTGGTGGTTATCCGCTACGAGGGTCCCAAGGGCGGCCCCGGTATGCGTGAGATGTTCAAGGCCATGAAGTATATGTACGGCGTGGGCCTGAGCAAGTCCGCTGCCCTGATCACCGACGGCCGGTTCTCCGGCACCAACAACGGCTGCTTCGTGGGCCATATCTCCCCGGAGGCTGCCGAGGGCGGTCCTCTGGCCATCGTTCACGACGGCGACGAGATCCTCATCGACGTGGATGAGGGCGTTCTGGAGCTGCACGTCTCCGACGAGGAGATCGCTGAGCGCTACAAGACACTGGAACTGCCCAAGAAGAACATCCCCAACGGCTATCTGCGGCTGTATGCCAAGGTGGCTGCCTCTGCCGACGAGGGCGCTATCATCAAGGCGTAACTCAGCATCCGACAGATAGAAAAATGCCGCACCGGCTGCTGCCGGGCGACGGATACGTTAGGAGGCAATGTAATGTCCGATAAGAAAGTTATGAAAACTATGGACGGTAACGAGGCCTGTGCCACCGTTGCCTACCATTTCACCGATGTAGCCGGTATCTACCCCATCACCCCCTCCTCTCCCATGAGCGAGAAGGTGGATGAGTGGTCTGCCGC
>ULQV01002268.1_pt1 | contig 11631 bp, 7 predicted proteins | sample 1954851 | NCBI WGS metagenome assembly ULQV01 (sample SAMEA4835665, study PRJEB28245) | human gut metagenome | biome: gut microbiome; material: fecal sample | place: Denmark | collected 2008 | reverse complement strand
AATGTGTCCCAGTGGAACCCGCTGAACTCCACCAGCCTGCCCACCATGGGCTTCAACGGCATTTCCGTGGCCCTGCTGGCAAGCTCCAACCCCATCGGCACCATCTTCTCTGCGATCTTCATCTCCCACATCTCGGTCGGCGGCTCGTTCCTGTCCACCAAGTACTATCCCACGGAGATCTCCGACCTCATCAGCGGCATCATCATCTACCTGTGCGCATTCTCCATGCTGTTCCGGGGCAAGATCCACGCCCTGCTGTTCCGGAATGCGGACAAGACCAACGTGAATGCAGAGCCTGCCCCTGCTGAGACCAAAACCAAGAAGGAGGGCAAGTGATATGCTGCTTCTCATCAAGTATACCCTGCTGTATGGCATCGTGCTGATGCTGGTCGCTCTGGGCGGTATGTTCAGCGAGCACTCCGGCATCATCAACATCGCACTGGAAGGCATCATGGTCGTCGGCGGCGTGGCGGGTGTCCTCACCCTCACTATGCTGCCTGCAAGCCTGCCTGCGTTTGCTACGGTCCTCATCGCCGTGCTGGTGGCGGCTCTCGCCGGTATGGTCTACAGCCTGCTGCTGGCCTTTGCCTCCATCAACCTGAAGGCAGACCAGACCATCGGAGGCACAGCCTTGAACCTGCTGGCGACGGCCATCGCCGTGGTCATCGCCAAGTATTTCAGCACGAGCGGCAGTGCCAAGCTGAACTACTCCAACAAGCCTTTCCTGTTCAGCCTCGGCGGTTTGGAGCTGAGCATCTTTGTCCCGCTGGGCATCGTCCTGCTCATCGTCAGCTATGTCGTGCTGTACAAGACCCGCTTCGGCCTGCGTCTGCGCGCCTGCGGCGAGCATCCTCAGGCAGCGGACTCCGTGGGCATCAACGTCTATAAGATGCGCTATGCCGGTGTCGTCATCTCGGGCGCACTGGGTGCCATCGGCGGTCTGGCTTACATCGTGCCGCCCGTCCAGACGTGGAACTTCGAGGTCGGCGTAGCCGGCGCAGGCTTCCTTGCGATGGCCGTTATGATCTTCGGTCAGTGGAAGCCCTTCAACATCTGCGGCGCGGCCATGTTCTTCGCCGTTTTCAAGAGTCTGGCCAACATCGCTGACTCCACCTTCCTTGCACAGCTTCACTGGTCCAGCAACATCTACAACATGATGCCCTTCGTGGCATCGATGGTCATTCTGGCCTTCACCTCCAAGAACAGCATGGCCCCCAAGGCCGAGGGCATCCCCTACGATAAAGGTTCCCGCTGATCCGAGGGCGTTTTTTCGGGGCGCAGCTGCTTTCCGGGCGGCTGCGCCTTTTTCGTTCTTTTTTCAACAGATTCCACAAAACAATGCTTGCTTTTGCGGAAGAATTTGCTATACTTGAAGTACAATGTCATACTTATTGCCGACGGCAGAGCGTTGGCGGAGAATACGATTTAGGAGCGTGAACTTATGCGCATTTACGATCTGATCGCAAAAAAGCGGGACGGCGGCACCCATAGTCGCGAAGAACTGGAAGCCATCGTCAACGGCTTCGTCAGCGGCGAGGTGGCCGATTACCAGATGGCGGCATGGATGATGGCCGTCTATCTGCGGGGCATGACCGACGAGGAGACTGCCGAGCTGACCGACGTGATGGCCCACAGCGGCGTCATGGTCGATCTTTCGCCCATTCCGGGCATCAAGGTGGACAAGCACTCCACCGGCGGCGTGGGCGACAAGACCACGCTGGTCATCGCGCCCATCGTCGCGGCCTGCGGCGTCAAGATCGCCAAGATGAGCGGCCGCGGCCTCGGCCACACCGGCGGCACCATCGACAAGATGGAGAGCGTCCCCGGCACCAAGACCGCCCTCTCGCAGGAGGAGTTCTTCGCGCAGGTGAACAAGATCGGCCTGTCGGTCATCGGCCAGAGCGAAGGCATCGCCGTGGCGGATAAGAAGATGTACGCCCTCCGGGACGTCACCGCCACCGTCAGCTGCATCCCCCTCATCGCGTCCAGCATCATGTCCAAGAAGTTGGCCTCCGGCTCGGACGCCATCCTGCTGGATGTTACCACCGGCACCGGCGCGTTCATGAAGACTGTGGAGCAGAGCATCGAGCTGGCCAAGCTGATGGTCTCCATCGGCACCCATCACGGCCGCCGCGTCGCTGCCATGATCACCGACATGGACACCCCGCTGGGCCGCAACATCGGCAACAGCCTCGAGGTCATGGAGAGCATGGATGTGCTCAAGGGGCACGGTCCCGCCGACCTGACTGAGGTGTGCTTACAGCTGGCCACCAATATGCTGGTTCTGGCCGACAAGGGCACCCCTGCCGCGTGCCGCGCCATGGCCGAGGCCGTCCTCGCGGACGGCTCTGCCTATGCAAAGTGCAAGGAAATGTTCGCGGCACAGGGCGGCGACATCCGGGTGCTGGACGACTACAGCCTCTTCGAAAAGCCCGCCGCCAGCTATGAGCTGCTGGCCGAGGAGGACGGTTACATCATCGCCAACGACGCCGAGAAGATCGGTTCGGCCAGCGTGCTGCTGGGCGCAGGCCGTCAGAAGAAGGGCGACCCGCTGGACTTTGCCGCCGGCATCACCCTCCACAAGAAGCGCGGCGACTATGTCCATAAGGGCGAGAGCCTCGCTACCTTCTACGGCGCAGCCGACCGATTCGACGCTGCCGCCGCCGAGTACCGCAGCGGCCTCGTCTACGGCCCCGAAAAGCCCGAAGAGGCCCCGCTGGTCTACGCCCTCGTCACTAAGGACGGCGTAGAGCGGTACTGAGAAGCCCTGAGATAATGCAGAAAAGCCCCGCAGGATTTTTATGTCCTGCGGGGCTTTTGCTGTCTGTGGGGACTTAGAAGGTCACTGTGAGGTCTTTTGCGGGAGCTTTAATGTCGATAGTCTTGTAGATGAGCTGCCCGTCTGCGTTGGTGTAGGCGGCTGTCAGCTCATAGCTGCCGCGCTTTGCTTTGAGGGAGAAGTTGCCATTTTCGTCGGCGGTGGTCTGTGCCACGACTTTGCCTTCGCGCAGGAGCGAGATCTTCGCGCCCGGCACTGCGGCCTGGTCGGCCAGCACGACGCGGCCCTTTATCTCGACCGGGGACATCATAAAGACGCCTGCCGTGATGGCCGCAGCCGCGCCCACGCCGATGAGGACAGCGGCACCGCCGCCGCCACCACCGCCGCTGCCGGAGGAGGAATTACCGCCGGGAGTAGGAGTGGGAGTCGGGTCGGTGGAGCTGTTCTGATATTCGGCAGTGATACGCACCGACTTTTCATTCATCGTAAAGGTTGTAGTAGGAGCAGTGGCGTCATCCAGCGTGACATCACCTTCATTGACAATCCAGCCGTTGAACTTGTCCGTTGTGTCAGCCATAATGGTAATCTTATCGCCCTGCTTGGCGGTGTGAGTGGTCAACGACTCGGCAAAGGCGTCATCGTTGATTTGGATGATAGTACCGCCGGAGACGGAAACGGTAAGTTCTGCGGGTTCAACAGGTTCGGTAGAATCATCCTTATATTCAGCGGTGATTTCTACCGATTTTTCACCCATTGTAAAGGTTGTAGTAGGAGCAGTAGCATCATCCAGCTCAACGTCACCTTCATTGACGGTCCAACCGTTGAACTTGTCCGTTGTGTCAGCCATAATGGTAATCTTATCGCCCTGCTTGGCGGTGTGAGTGGTCAACGACTCGGCAAAGGCGTCATCGTTGATTTGGATGATAGTACCGCCGGAGACGGAAACGGTAAGTTCTGCGGGTTCAACAGGGTCAGGAGTTTTGATGTCCGTCGTATTGCCGTTGCTGCCATTTTTGTTGACGATGGTAACATTGTCCATACCATCAGGGATGTCGCCTCCGCTAACAACGTCATCTGTCATATTCTCGGTGGCATAGGTAGCACCGCTCAAATAATCACCGGAAATTTTCAGGGAATCGCCAGTGAGTTCGATATGGAGCGTCGTAGACTGAGGAACATCTACGGCAAAAGTATCCCACGGCCAAGCTTCGGAAGGATTATTTTGCGTCAGAAGCAGGCTGACACCAGTCGGAGTAGAGGAGGTTACGTCAATCGTGCGAGCTTGTTCATTGTAGGTCAGTCGAGTGGGACCATCGGTAGAAACGGAAAGCATGGTGTCATTGAGGAGCATACTTGCGTCGTTTACGCCGCTGGAAGTAAGCTCGAGTACAGCATCTTCCGAGGAAGATGGCTTCGGGAAGACAAGCTCAATGAGATTATTAGAAGAATCTTCATTGAGTGCGTTGCTGGATTTAAGAATTTTTACATTGGAGTTCTTTTCACAGAGTTTACCATTTTCGGTACGATAGTAGTATTGGTGGCCGAAAATAAAGCCGAAATCGTTATCAGCATCGATGATAATATGACCATCCGTATAATCCGTTTGAGTTTCATAGTCTGGGGTAATATCAAAATAGTTGCGGACATCAATGAGGTCTAAATCATCTGAAAGGATGTAATTCCGAATATAATTATTTTCTCCATACGAAATATGGATTTTGGGGTCATCGTCTACAGCATAGGCATCTTTGTAGAGCGTTAGACGTTGCTCTTCCGCTTCATTGGGGTCATAGATGCCTATAACATAGTGGTCAGAATAGGTCTCGAGCACTTCCAAGAAAAGAATCTGGTGGTTAGACATGGAGACGAAAACAGGATGATGCTTATAAAGAGAGTTGAGAATTTCGTTGAGAGTTCCCTCGAAATTGTGCTCGCAGTTGTATAAATAGTTTGAACAAGTTTTATAGTAGGTGGGAAGGAACTGCTGCATCATGTAGTAGTTGACGAAATCTTCGATTTCTTGGCTTTCAATCGGAGAGGGAAGCTGATAGGTCAGACTGTTATCATCCACACCAGAGACAGAAAGGCGAGAGTAAGGAAGCCTGTCAGGCTCTAGATAATGAATCAGGGAAATAGCAACCATGCCGTAGCAGGAACCAGTCCAAGTATACTTGATACGGTTAGCAATCCAACGATGGGCTGACTCAGAAAGATTTCGTGTAACTTTCTCCATTTTATCATCGGAAAGATGGAGTCGGCCAGAATCTTCAGGAAGCGTTTGCAGCGACTTGGGATAGTTTTCACGTTTTTGTTTAGGATTGTTGTATGCATATTTCCAATAATTGAGTTCATCACCCAAGAAGAAGTATTGCGGAGCATTCAAAAAACTCAAATTATCTTTATGAAATGAGAACTCTTCTTCGGGAAGGTCTGGAATATCAGGAGCAGGTTCCAACTCAAAATCTGGAAAAATTTCTTTTATACGAGAGAGAATCTCATAATAAGAGAGGCTTTCGCCATTTCGCAAAGAATCACTCTTGTCAGGAATACGCCCATTCAAACGCGTCGTATCCAGAAAATAAACGGAGCGTACGATTTCAGAATTAGTGGAAATGCAATATGAAGGATAGGAGAAAACATCAGCTCTATTGAAAATAAAGTTGACTTTGGAGGCGGTGTTGAAACAGTTATCAATATAAGTCTGAGTGCTGTTACCGGTCCATGCATTATCAGGGGCAGCACATATTCCAGCAACACCGCCACTGGTGGCTTCACTATCAGAACTTGTGACGCTGCCGTTAATATTACCAGAGTTGACGCAGTTGGTGATTGTGAACCTATAATCTGCTGGTGGGTTAGAATAACACTGTCCGTCAGAATATCCGCAAATACCACCGATGTAACAGCCGCCCGTGAGGTAGTAGTGGAAATAGTAAACAGAATCCTCAACAGAAAGTGTTCCATAATTGACACATTTATCAATAGAGCCTTCGAGAAATTTTCCGACGATGCCGCCAACGACGCAGCGGAAGAATGGTAAGCCGGAAACAGTGATAGAGCCATAGTTAATGCAGTTTGAAATATTGGAGAAATACGAGGAAGAACCAACAATGCCACCACAGGTAACATCGCCCGCCTCGCCCGCCTGAGGAGAAGTGCGTGAAACAGTAATAGAGACAGAACTGGTACAATCGGAAAGTTCAAAATAATCATTAGAACTACTACTAGCATAGCCACACAATCCACCAAGTGTAGAGCTATTGCCAGTTGTTGCAGAGTCAGAAATTGAACCGGAAACATTACAGTTGGAAATTAGAACTTCTCCGAGAGTATAACCTGCAATGCCACCAGACCGAGGTAAAGGCTCAGTGGTAGTGGAAAAATTGATGTTATCTAGGTTCAGGTTTTTGACAATTCCGCCGATACGCACCCAACCATCACCAAAGTTGCCGAGGTTGGCATGAATCTCATAAAATAAACCAAGACGATTAAGGCACGGATTTGACGAATCAGCTACAAAAGCATCGTAGTTAATTGTAAGATTGGAAATGGAATGATTTTGACCATCTAGTGTGCCGTAAAAAAACGTGGAGCCCGGAGAGGGATTGGGGTCGAAAGACCAGCCGATAGGAACCCAATTTCCGTAATTGCTCAAATCAATATCATTAACCAAAACATAGCTGGCACCCAAATTGTTGCGAATCGCATCCAGCTGTTCCGCAGTGGCGATTTGGTACGGGTCTTCCGGTGTACCGGTGCCGCCCTCAAATGTAACACTGCTCAAATCGTTCTGTTCGTCCAGCGAGGATGCAGAAACCCGCCGCTGAACCAGCGTCTGCGCAATGTCCGACTGTGCAAACGCGCTGAATGGCAGCAGCTCGCACAGCATGGTCAGCGTGAGCATCCACGTCAATAGCCGCAATCGTTTTTTCATAAAAGACCTCCTGCATTTTAATAAACCGGCTGAGCCGGAGCGAACCAAAGCGTTAAAAATTGTTGTCGATGAATTCATTCAGCTGCTTCACGGTGTTGTAAATGGTAATGAAGTTGTTGAGCATCGAGCTGGTGGAGGAAAAAATACGAGCCATATAGTTGAAGACCTTGCTGATTTTTTCGATGTTGGACAGCACATTGCTGAAACCGTCATCGGAAGAAGAGGCACCGCAGACAACGGCCTCTGCCTCATCGAGAGAGAGCAGGCGACAATCAGCGGGTAAGGTGAGCGAATGTGTGGGAGTCATAAAATACCGTCCTTATCTGGCGTACAGAGCCACAAGTGTGAAAATTACCGTTCCGGCAAAGAGAAATGTTCCGGCATGAGCTTTGAAAGAAAAATCTTCCACGTCTGTCGACGCAGGAGCCGGGGTGGAAGAACTTCCCTTTGCAATGGGACGCCAATGGGCGTAAATCGTGCTGTCTGTCGTAAACTCTGTGCTGACGGTGATGCGGTCGCCTTCCAGTTCATCGGTATACCAGCCCTCGAAGGTGTAGCCGTCCATTGTAGGAATGGGCAGAGAAGTGAGCTTTCCTTCGAGGTTGGTGCTGGAAATAACCGGTACGCCAACACCGCCGCTAGTCTCAAAGTAAATAAGGTAGGTTTCGCCGGTTCCGTCTGCATACGCAGGCAATGCCAGCGAGAACAGGAGCAACGGAACCAAAAGAATGCTGATGATTTTTTTGTAGTTCATAAAATCCTCTTTCCAAAGCCTTTTCTTGACAAAAATTATATCCTGTTTGCGAAATGTTGTCAACATTTGGAGACTGTGCTATAATCTACTCAATAGCGCCCAAACGGCGCAGGAGAAGAGAAAGGGTTATTCTATGAAGATCGTTTTGGTGGGCGGCGGCAAAGTCGGCACAGCGCTGGCGCGGCAGCTCAGTGAAGAGGGTCATAATGTGACCGTTGTCGATACGAACAAGGCCCGTGTGGAGCACATCGGCGAATCCTACGACGTGATGAGCATTCTCGGCAACGGCTCGTCCATCACCACCCTGTCTGAGGCGGGCGTGGAGGAGGCGGATGTCTTCATTGCAGTCACCGGCTCGGACGAGCTGAACCTGCTGTGCTGTATGTTCGCAAGAAAGGCGGGCCACTGCCACGCCATCGCCCGTGTGCGCAACCCGTCCTACAGCCATGAGCTGGACTTTATCAAAAAGCAGATCGGCATCTCGGCCATCATCAACCCTGAGATGGCAGCGGCGAAGGAGATCTCGCATCTGCTGCGCTTTCCGGGTGCAAGCAAGATCGACACCTTTGCGGATGGGCGCGTGCGGCTCATCAAGTTCGCCCTGACCGAGCAGCAGGGGCTGGACGGTGTGGCCATCCATGAGATCCCCACCCAGCTCAAGAGCGACATTCTGGTCTGCGCCGTGGAGCGTGACGGCGGGGTCATCATCCCCAACGGCAACTTCGTACTGAAGAACGGCGATCAGGTCACCTTCCTCGCTACGCAGGAGAAGGCCCAGGAGTTCTTCCAGCGCATCCATATGCCGGTGCGGCCGGTGCGCAATGCCTTCATCGTGGGCGGCGGTGCCATCGCCTACTACCTGAGTCAGGAGCTGCTGGAAAACCACATCCGCGTCCGCATCGTGGAGCGCGACCCGGCCCGCTGCAATGTGCTGGCCGAGTCCCTGCCCGAGGCACAGATCCTCAATGAGGACGGCTCCAACCGCGACTTCTTGCTCTCAGAGGGACTGGAATCCACCGAGGCCTTCGTGGCCCTGACCAACATCGACGAGGAGAACGTGCTGCTGACCCTGTTTGCCAAGAAGCACTCCAAGGGCAAGCTGGTCACGAAGATCAACCGCCTCGAGTTCGACGATATTCTGGCCGGGCTGGATCTGGGCAGCATCGTCTACCCCAAATACATGACCTGCGATTACATCGTGCAGTACGTCCGTGCATTGCAGAACGAGGCCGGCAACAACATCAAGACCCTCTACCGCATCCTCGACGACCGCGTGGAGGCGCTGGAGTTCACCGTCCACGAGGAGAGCCGGGCCACCGGCGTGCCGCTGAGCCAGCTGCATCTGAAAAAGAACCTGCTGCTCTGCTGCATCACCCGCGGCGACCGCATCCTCATCCCCCGCGGCGGCGACCGCATTCAGGTGGGCGACAATGTCATCGTCGTCACGCTGGAGCACGGCCTGCACGACCTGCGGGACATCGTGGAAGGGTAACGGGGGACAGAACGTATGAATTATGCGATCGTCTTTCGTCTGCTGGGCTATATCCTGATGATCGAGGGCGTTTTGCTGCTGCTTCCGGCGGTGACGAGCCTCATCTACGCCGAGTGGGCTGTCATGGGCGTGTTCCTGCTGACGGCGGCCATCAGCGCGGCGCTGGGCCTCGGGCTGCGGACCATCAAGCCCCGCAGCAAGGTGTTCTATATGCGGGAGGGCTTCGCGGCCACGGCGCTGAGCTGGATCGCCATCAGTATCGTAGGCGCCGTGCCCTTCGTCCTCACCGGCTGCATCCCGAACCCGGTGGACGCCCTCTTTGAGACGGTGTCGGGCTTCACCACCACCGGTGCCAGCATCCTGCCCGCCGTGGAGGGCCTGCCCAACGGCATCCTGTTCTGGCGCAGCTTCACCCACTGGATCGGCGGCATGGGCGTTCTGGTCTTTCTGCTCTCGCTGCTGCCCCTGACCGGCGGCTCTCACGTCAACCTGATGAAAGCGGAAAGCCCCGGCCCGCAGGTGGACAAGCTGGTGCCGAAGGTGCAGTCCACGGCGAAGATCCTGTACGGCATCTATTTTGCACTGACGGTAGTGGAGTTCTGCTTCCTGCTGGCAGGCGGCATGAATGTATTCGACTCGATGCTCACGGCCTTCGGCACGGCGGGCACCGGCGGCTTTGGCTTCAAGAACGACAGCTTTGCCAGCTTCTCGCCCTACATCCAGTGGGTCGTGACCATCTTTATGATCCTCTTCGGCGTCAACTTCAACGCCTATTTCCTCCTGCTGCTGCGGAGGTTCCGCCGCGCAGCGTCCAGCGAGGAGGTCCGCGCCTATTTCGGCATCATTCTGGCGGCAGTGGCCGTCATCACGGTGAACATCCGCAGCCTCTACGGCACCTTCGGCGAGGCACTGCGCCATGCGGCCTTTCAGGTCGGCTCCATCATCACGACCACCGGCTTTTCCAGCTGTGACTTCGACCTCTGGCCCACGCTGGCCAAAGAGGTGCTGGTGCTGCTGATGTTCGTGGGTGCCTGTGCGGGCAGCACCGGCGGCGGCATCAAGGTCAGCCGTTTCCTGCTGCTGGGCAAGACGCTGGGCAAGGAGCTGAAGCAGGCCCTTCACCCGCAGGTGGTGGCTCCCGTCCGGATGGACGGCAAGCTGGTCAACCACGAGACCATCCGCACCACCAACGTCTATATAGCGGCCTACATCTTCCTCTTTGGAGCGAGCCTGATGCTGGTGAGTCTGGACGGCTTTGACATGGTGACAAACTTCACCTCCGTCGCCGCCACTCTGAACAACATCGGCCCCGGCCTCAATCAGGTCGGCCCCATGATGAACTTCGGGGCTTATTCCAACTTCGCAAAGCTGGTGCTCGTCTTCGATATGCTGGCCGGCCGTCTGGAGATCTTCCCGATGCTGGTGCTCTTCCTGCCCGATACATGGCGGAGATTCTGAGAAACTGCTATAGCAACGACAAAGCTCCCCCGGCTTGGACTGCCGGGGGAGCTTTTTGCGGTTTCAGAACGTCAGCTCGACCTTTTCCTGTGCGCGGTACTGCAGCGCTTCCAGCAGGGAATCCTCGTCGAGGAGGCGCTTGCCTGCGAGGTCGGCCACGGTGCGGGCCACCCGGAGGATGCGGTCGTGGGCGCGGGCCGAGAGGCCCAGCGTCTCGTAGGAGGCCCGCAGGAGCTGCTCGGCGGCAGGGGTCATCCGGCAGATGCGCCGCACCTGCCCGGCGGTGAGCTGGGCGTTGCAGTGCACGCTCTCGTAGCCGGGGGCAGCGTACCGCTGGGCCTGAACGGCCCGCGCGGCAAGGACCTGCCTGCGCAGCTCAGCGCTGCTCTCGGAGGGAGAGACGCTGTGCAGCTCGTCAAAGGCGACGGGGTCCATCTCGACGCAGAGGTCGATGCGGTCCAGCAGAGGGCCGGACACCCGGCTGCGGTACTGCCGCACCGCGCTGGGGGAGCAGGTGCAGGCCCGGGTGGGGTGGCCGTAGTAGCCGCACTTGCAGGGGTTCATGGCGGCAACGAGCTGAAAGCGGCTGGGGTAAGTGGCGCTGCCGGCGGCCCGGCTGACCGTGATGCAGCCGTCCTCGAGGGGCTGGCGCAGCACCTCGAGGCTCTCGCGGGAAAACTCGGGCAGCTCGTCGAGGAAGAGGACGCCGCAGTTGGCCAGACTGCACTCACCGGGGCGGAAGAGTGCGCCGCCGCCCGCCAGTGCCGTCGAGCTGGCCGAGTGATGGGGACTGCGGAAGGGCCGGGCTGTCACAAGGCCCCGGCCTGCGGGCATCTGCCCGGCGATGGAATAGATCTTGGTGGTCTCCACGGCCTCCTCCCGGCTCAGCGGGGGAAGGATGCCGGGAAGACGCCGGGCCAGCATGGATTTGCCGGTGCCGGGTGCGCCGATGAGCAGGACGTTGTGCCCGCCTGCAGCGGCAATGACCATCGCCCGGCGGGCCAGCGGCTGACCGCAGACGTCGGAGAAATCGGGGACATGGTTCCATGCGTCGGCAGGGTCGAAGGGAACAGGAGCCGTAGGCGGGATGGGCTGGACGCCCCGCAGAGCGTCCACGACCTGACGGGCCGTTGCAGCGGGGAAGACCTGCATCTCGCTGCCTCCGGCCTCAGCGGCCTCGGCGGCGTTCTCCGCCGGGACGTAGAGCGCCCGCA
>ULQV01046143.1_pt1 | contig 11707 bp, 10 predicted proteins | sample 1954851 | NCBI WGS metagenome assembly ULQV01 (sample SAMEA4835665, study PRJEB28245) | human gut metagenome | biome: gut microbiome; material: fecal sample | place: Denmark | collected 2008 | reverse complement strand
CATATACGGATTAGCTTCAGGAATATTAGCATAACTCGTTCCATACGGAACAAAAGGTATCATTGCAACAAAATAACCCGTTATTGAATTTTCATTTTCTCTGAAATCAGACAATGGCGGAATAACAACTGTTTTTTGAATCTCTGGTTTTATATACTGCTTCGGATTAGACGTATACTTCCAAGATTGTGTAGAACATCCACTAAGCAATACAATAAAAATAAAAAAACTTAATATTTTTTTCATAATGTAGTTCCTTATTCTTCGGTTTACAAAAAAGTCGCCCTGATAAAGAGGCGACTGGAAGTTGGAAACTACCGATAGATAGTGCGACATATTGACTGGAATAGCTTATTTTGCCGCCTTCCAGTCATATAATTGACTTTCAGGCATGCAAAAGTTTCGTCTTTACACAATAGACGCTATCGGAGAGGTTTCCACACCCCAGACAGATTATCACTCTATCCATTTTAAATATTACAAATAAATAATATCAAAGTAAAGTAAGAAAAATAGAAATATTTTTAGAATTATGCAAACACAAAAGCAATACATAACGTCTTAAAAAATATCAACATTAATGAAAAATAGTTCGGATGTTTATGAAAAATGACATTAAAAAAACACAACATCCGAACTCGATTAAGTGCTTAATTTTTATCGGCACTATTGCCTCGGTCAGCCCATATAATAACTGGGGAGAAGCTTCCGAGTTTAATGCCGCGGCTTAAAAACTATATTGTCTCAAAAATTTGAGGCGGCATTTTCTTCTATATCAAAAGCTTCATTACTGGTAAAAACGTCTTCTATCTGCTGATTAAACTTAAACCAAAGAGGCTTAATATTAGTTTCATAAAAAATATTTTTACGAACAGATTCAGGAAGAGTTTTGTATGCCTGAGTTAATTGTAGTTCATGCTTCAGGGAAACAGCTGCAATAAACCTAAGAAAATCATTTAAGGATGAATTGGGATTAACAACCTTAATCTCATCAAGACCATCGTAATAACAACGTCCTTCCTTAGCGCTATTAGCCTCTGCAAAATTTGATATTTTACCATAAACCTCTTTAAACAACTGCTTCTTATCAGAATTTTTACACCCCAACTTGAAAGCATATTTATCAATTGTATAAACAATAGCCAAATGTATCGGCGCCAATTGCTCCAATTCAATACTGCGATAAATGATATTCAAATCCTGCAATACATGCTCAATATCCCTCATTGTCAGAGACAACAGTTTTACTAGAGGTTCAAACATCAAAATAAATATCTCTTTCATATCAATATCTTGATAAGGAGATGAAAAGATATTATCCGATTCCCAATTTAGTTTTCTTATAGCTAACTCAATAAATTCCCGAACGCTTCCTGGAGACGGTAAGTTAAAATCAAAATCAATAATTTTAGATAAAAAACCCTCCGCATTTTTTGAACCATAAACTTTTTCAATAGTCGAAATCAATTGATCTTTATCAACCGACAAAACAAAATTGCAATTGGGAATACTAAAAAGATGCTTAATATATTCTAAAAACGTAATTGCATAATCTGGACGGCAGCGATCAAGATCATCAATAAAAATAACAAGCTTTCCAGATATTCGATTATTTGTTCTTTCAAAAGAAGCAATCAGTTCCTTTAATTTTTTCTTAAAATCAGTAATTGCGTCACGCAATTCTTTTTCATTGGCAATCATTGTTTTTGCTTTTGCACTAAGCTTGCCAATTTCTTTTTCTGCTTCATCGACAAATTCTGCCGATATTTTGGCAGTATCGTACAATTCTTGAGCTTCAATACCCAAATATTTTTTACATAATGCTCCCAAAAGCCGAACACAAATTTCAGGAATTTTTGTCAGTGTGATTTTCTGGGCCGCAGTAATTACGGCTTTAACTTTATCCTTTAATTTAGGATCAACATCATCCAACTCTGAAAAGCACGAAATAAACGATGCCAAAGGATTTATTGAGAAATCATTTTCCCATGCATTATAATATAAGGTATGGCCATTCTGTTTTTTTAAATAATTTTGCCACATTTTTACAAAGAAGGTCTTCCCTCCCCCATATGGTGCAGAAACAGTCATAACAAAACTGTCTTCATTTCCAATATTGGATAGAAGTGTCGTCAGAGGTTTAATATGCTTCGATCGGTTCAAATTATCATTACAAATCAAACATTCATTCTTATCGCCAAGCTTTACAAAATCTTTTTCCATCATCAATCCCCTTTGCTTATTCGCCAATTCTAATGTGATGACTAAGATTTTCAAGCATATTTTGGTTTTACAATACGTTATTTCTCAGCATTTCTTCGACAATATCCTTAATAAAATCATACTCTCTCATTAGCACGTTTTTATCTTACATTTTTACCATATTTGTATGGTATATATGGACAGACATAAAATTTTGAATTCTTGCAAACTCTTTATTTCTCTAGGTTCAGAGTATAACAAAAATCCTCTCCATTTATAGAGAGGATTTTTAATGGTGGGCCCTGCCGGACTCGAACCTGCGACCAGACCGTTATGAGCGGCCTGCTCTAACCAACTGAGCTAAGGGCCCGATGACAAAATGAAGATATGAAATTCATTCGCCGGAGTCAAGCATAATTAAAAAAATAATCCTTGCAAAATTTAAATTTTGCAAGGATCAAAAAAATCACTTTACAACTTCAAAATCTCTCCGCCCCGGTAAACAAATCTTTCTTCAGAAAAACGCCCGGCTTCATCAGACATAGTAAATTCCTCGCCGTCTCGTATTTCCGTCCATTCAAGTTCCCCGTTGAGGTGCATTTTGCAATTATGCAAAGCCTTTGTTGAAAACGTTTTTACATAAACTTGTGTGTCGACTTTTGTCCCGTCCGGCAATGTTCCGTTAAACGGACAAACAAAACACGGACACCCCACAAGGTCATCATCACCACGTTTCAGCCATACCAGTTTCAGATGATACCAAGCCTTAACATTGTCATCATAAACGTCTCCGGCAACGGCCTCATCTCCAACTTCTCGATTTTTCTCTACCAGCTCGTTATCAACCATATTGGCAACAAGCATGCTCTTCATTAACGCGAAAGCCTGCTGAGCAGTTTTCACGGCTAATACTCTTTTTTCCATAATAAATTTATTTTTATAATTTGCCTGAACAGGACTAAACCTTTTAAAGCCTCCTGTCAATAAATATTATGCCATCAAACTTTCAACAATATTGTGGTTATGAGCAAAATCCTTTACCAGAAACGTCGTTACCGGTACTTTCGAATATTTCTGAAACAATAAGCCATGCCCCAGACAAAGGCCAAAATTTACATTAAAATCCGTCCCCTGCTCATTCAGAAAAACCGCCTGTGAAATCGGATCGCAACAGGGACCTTTCATCTCGTCACAAATTTCGCAGCCGTCCAATCCGCTTTCCTTACAGTTTACGGAAACGACTTCCAACCCCTGCTCTCGCAGCAGCGCAATAAATCTGTCGGCCAGTTCCTGCACGCCTTTGCAATTTGCCACACCGATTTTCTTAAACCCGGAAATTTTTGCAAAATCAATCAGTTCCTGTAAACGCGATTTGTTTTTCGCCTGAGCAGAAACCTTCATCACATTTTTATCTTCAGCGTTATAATTACAAGTCATTAGTTCAATACTCCTTTTTTATCCGTCTACATAACGCAAAAAAGCATTTGAGTCAAAACCCAAATGCTTTTTCTCGCGGAAACCTCATTCAACAAACGCAAAATGCCTCAAAGCCGGCGACAAATTTTCGTCCCGGGAACATTGTCCGAGAAACAAAGCGACAACATCCTGCTGTTCACGGCTTATGTCACTTTTTTTCATGTTTTTCAACCAACAAACAATTTCCGTTTCAAAATCAAAAAAAATGTCATGAAAGGCTTCCAATACCGGATTAAAAGCGTTAACCCAGCGTGACGCTTCCGCCCTGACAAAGTCATCTCTTACTTCGTCAAATTCGCGGCGATACGCCTCATATTGTCTGAAAACGAGAGCAAAAGCCTCCAACATTCGGCCAAGCGGCAGCTCAATTTCGCCGTCCTTGATTAAAATTCCCAAACGCAGCGCAGATACCGGACTTCGGCGCGCTTCTGCAAATAATTTCTCAATATCCATAATTTATCTAGTATTATAAATTTTTAAGAACCGTAATATACGTTTGCAAACGCTTTCTGTCAAACGTTTCCTGAAAAAAAAAGCCCCTCGTTTGAAGGGCTTTCGGCTAATTGTCCAGGAATGAACGCAACTTGCGCGACCGAGACGGATGCTTCAGTTTTCGCAAAGCCTTGGCCTCAATCTGACGAATACGCTCGCGCGTAACGTTAAACTGCTGTCCGACCTCTTCCAGCGTATGATCGGTATTCATACCGATACCGAAACGCATACGCAGAACACGTTCCTCACGCGGCGTCAGCGAAGACAAAATACGCGTGCAGGTTTCCTTCAAATTTGAATGAATTGCGGAATCCAGCGGCTGCAAAGCACTCTCGTCGGCAATAAAATCGCCCAGCGACGAATCTTCCTCATCACCGACCGGCGCCTCCAGCGAAACCGGTTCTTTGGCAATTTTCATAACCTTGCGAACCTTTTCCAACGGCATCGAAAGGCGCTCGGCCAACTCTTCCGGCACCGGCTCACGTCCCATTTCCGAAAGCATTTGGCGCGAAGTGCGAACCAGCTTGTTGATAGTTTCAATCATGTGTACCGGAATGCGAATGGTTCTGGCCTGGTCGGCAATCGAACGCGTAATCGCCTGTCTTATCCACCAGGTTGCATAAGTCGAAAACTTGTAACCGCGGCGATATTCAAACTTATCGACGGCTTTCATCAGGCCGATGTTTCCTTCCTGAATAAGGTCAAGAAACTGCAAACCGCGGTTGGTGTATTTTTTGGCAATGGAAATAACCAGACGCAGGTTGGCCTCAATCATTTCCTTTTTGGCTCTTTCCGCTTCGCGCTCGCCTTTCTTGATAGTATCGACCATTTTACGATACTCGGTAATCGGCAGGCCGCATTCCTGAGCCATTTTGGCAACATTGTCGCGCAGTTCGGCAATCTCGGTACCGTATTTTTCGACAAAGTTTTTCCAGTGTTTGTCCGACTTGTGCGAAACGTTCTCAATCCAGTTCGGATCCAGTTCCGATTTCTGATATACTTCCAGAAAGTCCTCGCGCTTGATTTTGCAGGAGAGCGCATAACGCAGCAATTTGCCTTCAAGCCCCATCAGACGCTTGTTCAGCCCGTTCAGCTGTTCGACCAGCTGTTCAATGCGGGTGGCGTTCAGATGAATGGAACTCATCAGTTCAACCAGTTCTTTCTTAACCTGCAGATATTTTTTCTCAACGCTCGGGCTGACGGTCTTGCCGGCCAGAATAGCCTCGACGCGCTGATTTTGAATTTTCTTCAAATCGTCGTAATAACTGGAAATCTTGTTCAAAATTTCCAGAACCGGTTCCAACAGAGCCTCTTCCATCGCCGAAACCGAAGCGGATGCCCTGCCCCCGACGCCGTCCTCATCATCGTCGTCCCCGGAAGCCGCGGCTTCTTCGTCGCTTTCGCCGCCCATGTCGGCAGCGTCGTCCTCGTCTTCAACCTCGTCATCGACGGTATCTTCCAACTCAATGTCGTCTTCCAAATCGTCGTCAATGTCGTCCAGATTTTCCTTTTTGGCCAGTTCCTCGGCAACCTTGTCCAAATCGACCGGAGCTTCGTCATCTTCATAAGCCAGAGCTTCGGGATCATCACCGTACATCATTTCCAGATCGACGATGTCGCGCAGCTGCATTTTGCCTTCGACCAGATCGTCCCGCCAGCCGGCAATGGCTTTCAGCGTCATCGGGCTTTCGCACAAACCGTCAATCATAACCGTTTTACCGGCTTCAATACGCTTGGCAATGGCGATTTCTCCCTCGCGAGACAACAGCTCGACGGTGCCCATTTCCTTGAGATACATTCTTACCGGATCGTCAGAACGTCCGAGATCCTTTTCGTCAAAATTGCCGGACTCGTCATAATCGTCTTCTTCTTCAACCACGTCCGGTTCAAAATTATCGGCGTCCGATTCCGAAATGATGCTGATGCCCATATCGGAAATTTCCGACATGATGTCTTCAATCTGCTCCGAAGATTCCTTCTCCGGCGGCAGAGCCTTGTTAAGTTCCTCAACAGTAATATAGCCGCGGACTTTACCTTTGTCGATAAGTCTTTTGACGGCACTGCCCAATGAATCAATCAGCGGCGCATCGGCGGCGCTGCCTTCATAAAAGTCTTGATTATCTGTATCTGACATGTCGTTCCTTAAAATCGATTTATAAATTTCGAGCCTGAAAACAGACGGAAAGGCTCCGAAAATTGCTAGCTGGCACTGTTTTTAATTATTTTAAAGCTTTTTGTCAACACCTGCTTTAAAACAAAAAATGCGCCGATTCGGTTTCTGTTCCCGCTCCGCCTTGCTTTCCGGCGTTTATTGTATGTTGCATTAATTAAAATTTTGTGTATCCAGCAGCGCTTCTTTCTCTTTTTTCAAAGATTCGTACCTTTTATACACTTCATCCGGGAACGACTCGGAGGTTTGAATAATCCTCAGGCATTCCCTGATTTCGTTTTCCAGCTGCCGGAGCTGCACTTCAATAATTTTGGTGTCAATTTCCGCTCTGATTTTCGGCAGATACGGATTCTGCTGCTTAAACATATCCAGTTCCCACAAGCTTGCCAGATCTTTGTCAAAGCCGCATTCGGCCAGTTTTTTATACATGTCCGCAAATGTGGTCTGCTCGTTTTCGGCGCAGATATCGACCATCTTGTCAAACATAGTGTGCATTCGCTGATTATTAAAGTCAAAGAACGACATTTTTTCCTCATATTCGGGAATCAGTTCCGGATAATAGACAAAGGCCGCCAGCACAAACTTCAAAACCAGTTCGTCCAAACTCGGTTTCGGCCGTATCTGCACCGGCTTTTTGGCCGCCGCCGGCGCTTTCCGCCGGCTATCGCCGCCGCGACGGTCTTTCCAGGCTCCGCGGCCGAATTCTTCGTAAATCCGGTTTTTCATCTCCTGAATATAATAGCCGCGGACTTTTTCGTCGGCAATTTTGCCGACTTCCTCCATAATGTTCTTCTCAATCAGCGCCTTTTGTTCCGGCGTCGACAGGTCTTTGCTCTGAATGTTCTTGCGCCAGACCAGTTCGGCTAACGGCACCGTGTCGCCGATGATTTTCAGAAATTCGTCACGGCCTTTGGCCTTCAGATATTCGTCCGGATCCATCTTGTCCGGCAAAAAAGCATAACGGGTCGAATAACCGGCTTTTAAAATCGGCAGCGCCCGGTCGACCGAACGCACCGCGGCACGAATACCGGCACTGTCGCCGTCAAAACAGAGGGTCGGCATCGGACAGACGCGCCAGGCCTCCTGAATCTGATCTTCGGTCAAAGCCGTTCCCAGCGGCGCCACGGCATATTCAATACCGTACTTGTCCATCGCGATGACGTCCATATAGCCTTCGCAGATAATGATATTGCGGGCTTCAAAGGCTTTGTCGCGCGCATAGTTCAGATTGTAGAGAACCCGGCGCTTGTTAAAAACCGGGGTTTCCGGCGAGTTCAGATACTTCGGCTGTCCGTCGCCCATAATGCGGCCGCCGAAAGCGATTACCCGTCCCCGCTTGTCCATAATCGGAATAATTACCCGGTCGCGGAAAAAATCGTGCGAACGGCGGTTTTTGTCTTCCGGAACGGCTATCAGCCCCAGTTCCTGCATCTCCGCTTCACTGATGCCTTTCGAAGCCAACAACGCTTTAAGCCCGTTGTTGTTCGGCGCATAACCGAGACGAAATTTGGCAATCGTATCGTCACCGAAACCGCGGTTGGCAAGATAATCCATCGCCCGTATGCCCTCCGGCAGCCGCAGACATTTTTCAAAAAATTTGGCCGCCATTTCCATAATGTCATACTGAGAGGCGCGTTTTTCGATTTCTTCGCGGTTTTCATGGCTCAGCTGCGGCACCCGCAGCCCGGCCTTGTCCGCCAGCTTGTGCACGGCATCCATAAACGGCAGGTTGTTGGCTTCCATTTCAAATTTGATGATGTCGCCATGCGCGCCGCAGCCGAAACAATGATAAAACCCCTTGGCTTCGTTAACCGTAAACGACGGCGTTTTTTCATTGTGAAACGGACAGCACGCCTGATATTCCCGTCCCTTGCGGACAAGTTTGACCTTCGCGCCCACCACATCGACAATCGATATGCGGGCGCGCAGTTCATCCAAAAATTTCTGCAAATCCGCCGAAGCCATTCAAAACGCCTTAGCCAAGCAGATTCTTAATCATTCCGCTGGCTTTCCCAAAATCCAGCTGTCCGGCATATTTGGCTTTCAGGGCTCCCATAACCTTGCCCATGTCCTTCATGGAAGCGGCACCGGTTTCGGCAATAACGCCCTTGATGGCAGCTTCGATTTCCGCATCGCTCATCTGTTTGGGCAAAAAGCGCTCGATAATACTGATTTCCTTGCGCTCTTTGGCGGCCAGGTCTTCACGCTTGCCGTCAACATACATTTTTATTGAATCGTTGCGCTGTTTAATCATGCTCTGCATCATCGACATCAAATCGGCGTCGCTTGCCTCTTTCAGGCCCTTGCCGCGCGCATCAACGTCTTTTTCCTTCATTCCGGCAATAATCAGGCGCACGGCGCTGACCGTATCCGTATCCTTGTTCAGCATTGATTCTTTCAAAGCCTTCTGCAATTCTTCTCTCAACATTGTCCTTCTCCTTTGCAAATATTACGATTGCCAAGAGGATACTAGCTTGCCGGCAAAAAATCAACGGTTAAAATTTGCTTTGCGCTCTGTAAATTTTGAATTAAAGTACTATATTGAAGAAAAACTGCCACGGGAGGAAAAAATGAAACACAGTTTGGCCTTCGCCCTGTCCTTAATGCTTGTTTCCGGTACGGCACTCGCCGACGACCGGCTGATCGGCGCCGATGTTGAAAAGGCTCTGGAGCAAAGCAGTGCACAAATGAACAAATCCGTAGAGCAGATGAACGCCGCTTTCGAAAAGGTTATGCCCGAACTCGCCCGCAGCATGGCACAGACCATGTCACAGCTGCTGGAATCGATTACGCCGGTAATGCAGGCCATGGAAAACAATCGAACTTTTTCCAAGGCTTCCGAACAGTTGTCCAAAGACGTCGCCCGTTCGGTCGATGAACTGAATCTGCCCAACACCAAGGTTGAACAGGGCGAATTTCTGACCGTCAAAGGCTCCAAAACCGTCAACGACAATTCCCTGCAGTTTGACGTCAACCAAAATCCGACCCTTGTCAACAATACCGCCGAATTTATCCGCATTATCAAAGCCGGCGAAAAAATACCGGAACTTTCATTGGTTGCCCTCAACGACTGCATAATGAGCCTTAAAGACTTCAGCGTGCTGGACATCGACGGCAGCAGTTACCTGGTTTTTGACGGCAAAGACAAGGATCACGATTTCAGCTACATTACCGGCAACATTGCCCCCGGATTGAACCTGCAGGTACAGACCAGCGGCCCGGGGCACGAAAAAGCCGCCCGCGATTTTGTCAAATCGCTGCGCGCCCGCCAGTTGGCAAAGAAATAAAACTCAAAAATAAAAGCGCAGCGAAGTCATAAACTCGTCAATATCATGTCCGTAATTGACCTGATATTTGTAATTGACCGCCAATGCGGTATTGCGTGTCATGCTTACTGCTGCCTCCGCCGAATATTTCATGCTCTCGGCAAAATGCGAAGTTGCAAATACCTTCTCGGCTTCCGCCAAGAGCCGCCAGCGTCCGAAATCGGCATAAACGCCGCCGGCAAAACCAATTCCAGCCCATTGGTCATGAGGCAGAAAGCCGCCGTAACTCCCGTATAAGCTGTTCATGGCATAAACCCAGACCTCGTCGGTCAGCGCATAGGTCAGACCACCGCCGACTTTCAGGTTGAAAGCATAGCCTTCTTTCTCCGTCTGCGGATCATAGACCCGCTCTATATCAGCCATAATCGTATAAGAAGTCGGCAGAAACATCAAATCGGCCGGAGAAAGCGACTTAATCCCGACCAAATCCAGTTTCTGCAAAACCGTTTTGTCACGGTTGTCATAATGTCGCAGCGTTGCGTTCAAAAAGTTGATTTCCGCCCCGCGCAGAAAACCGTAATTGTCATCGGTCAGCGAATGATAGGCCGGTCGATACTGAATCTCCTGAAAAGCCTCTCCGTTGCGGACGCCGGTTCCGATGACGGCCCGCATTGAATCATGCCCGGTTTCCGGCGGCCTGCCCGCGTCATGCTCCGCAAAATGCGGCGCCCGACTGATTTTGCTTCTGGCTTTCAGACTCTGAAAACTGCGCCGACGATATTCTTTCAGTTCCAAATCTTTAGCTACATACTGATACTGAACGTACTGATAGGCCGTCTCCAGCACGTCGGCCTTTTCATCTTCCTCAAGCCCGGCCAACGCCCAGTTCTGCCGCCGTATCGCCTCATAATAGGCTTGTTTCTGCGCTTTGTTCATCTGTTTGAAACGATAGCGGATTTTCGACTGGCGCGACGGCCTGTAATTAACGCTTTTGACCAATCCCGGACGGCTTTTTACCGCCTTGACCGTATCCAGGGGAATGGCCTGTACAGGAAAATCGTCAGCAAGTTTCAGCGACGGACGCACCGCATCCAGAACTTCCATCAGCATATAGGAGCAGTTTTCGGTAAAAAAATAATAACGGGTTTGCGTCTGACCAACCTCCCACAAATGCGCCACGAACATATCCAGCTCTTCCGGCGTCAAATTGAGGTTGTATTCCCAAATGTCACGGTTTTCCAAGTTATTGTAGGTATTGATGATATCATAATACGGCTTGACCGTAAATCCACCGTAGAATCCGCCGGTAAGGCCCCATACCGCAAAAAGCACCGAATTTTCATGCCCGGCCGTAAACGCACCGTAGTTGACGCCGTGCGCCAGCAGCTGCGTTCCCTTGCGCGAGGTGTCTATACGCATCAGCGTATGACCGAACAGCGACGACGGATTGTTCATATAGGCATCCGTAAACAAAAGCGTCACGCCCGCCGGACGCAGATCCCGGCGAAATTCCTCATATTCTTTGCATTCCGGAAATTTTGTTTTCGTCAGCCCCTGTGCTTTTAAAAACTTATAACGAGCCGGAAAAACGCACATTTTATCAATATCCCGACCTTCGTTGAACAAAGCGGCGGTTGCCTCAAGTTCCGCCCTCGGATTGTTCTTGCCGTCCGGCGCCAGAAAAAAGTTCGGCGTGTCAATCGTGCTTTCCGGGCTGCCGAACAACTGCGGGCGATAATGTCCGAGAGCCAGCCACTGCGGATCGGCCTCAACGCCGGCTTGGGCTGACGCAGACCATATCCCCGCCGCCAGCAGCGCGCTCGCAAATTTTTTTATTCTGCCCTTTTGCATAAACATAAGACGAAAAAAGCCGCCCTCCCTTCCGGCAGAGCGGCTCCGTATCCGGAAACTAAGCGTTCATAACCTTGAACAGGTTCAAAGTAACTTCAACCGCATCAACATTGTCGTTCGGAAAAATGAAGGCGAAATTGTCGTGAACCTTGGCCGCCAGCTCGCTCTTGTCGACTTCCATAATGCCGGCCAGCGTATCAAGGGTTTCGCCCTCGCCGCGGGAAGCGTCAAGCGCATACTGCTCCATATT